>Ga0307374_10002997_pt1 | contig 29375 bp, 31 predicted proteins | sample OX3MG_FD_202532 | JGI IMG/M metagenome (GOLD analysis project Ga0307374, IMG submission 202532) | Soil microbial communities from Risofladan, Vaasa, Finland - OX-3 | ecosystem: Environmental > Terrestrial > Soil > Coastal area > Acid sulfate soil | place: Finland: Risofladan, Vaasa | collected... | reverse complement strand
TCGCCATTTCCTCCACCACGTTGAGCAGCCGGCGCTCGAGGGGATCGCCGCTGCCGCGCTCGATCAGGCGCGCATCGAGCAGCTCGGCCACTGCCTCACCACCACCCGTGAGCTGCGACACCTTGAAGGCGGTGGCCGCGCCGATCGTCGCCAGCGTCACCCCGGCGCTCCACAGATACACCTTGGGCGGCACGCCGTGCAGCATGATGCCGAGGTAGGAGGCGACGATGTGCTGGCCGTCGAAGCGGACCTCGTGCGCAAGCGGCGCAAAGCCGTACAGCGCACTCATGCTGTAGGTTGCGCCGACGCCGGCGCACACGGCGAGCACGATGGCCACCACCGCGAGCAGGTAGATCAGCAGCAGCCAGCGCGTGCTGCGCCGCGCGTGCGCCTGCAGCTCGAAAAAGTCCATGGCGAGCGCGCCGCGCGGCGTCTAGGAGCAGGCCGCGGGCGCCGACCCGGAGCTCACTGGAACGAGACTTTTGGCGCCTGGCGCTCCTCGGCCGACTCGGTAGCCTGCAGCAGCTCGGCCGGCCCGAAGCCGAACATCCCGGCCATGGTGTTGGCCGGGAACGACTCGCGCTTGGTGTTGTACTCCATCACCGCGTCGTTGTAGGCTTGGCGCGCAAAGGCGATCTTGTTCTCGGTGCTGGAGAGCTCCTCCTGCACCGCGAGCACGTTCTGGTTGGCCTTCAGATCCGGATAGGCCTCGAACACCGCGACCAGGCGCGACAGGGCCCCCGTCAATCCGGCCTCGGCCTGCGAGAGCCCCTGCATCGCCGCCGGGTTGCCGGGCGCGCCGGCCGCGCGCTGCGCGGCGCTGACGGCCGCCCCGCGCGCGGCGGTCACCGCCTCGAGGGTGCCGCGCTCGTGCGCGATGTAGCCCTTGGCGGCCTCGACGAGGTTGGGAATAAGGTCGTAGCGGCGCTTGAGCTGCACGTCGATCTGCGCGTACCCGTTCTTGTAGCGGTTGCGCAGCATCACCAGGGCGTTGTACATCGCAATGGCCAACGCGATCGCAGCCACCACTACCGCCAGAAAGATCCACCCGCCCGTGCCCATCGCGCCCCTCCCCTGGGTTCCATCGTTCAGGCGGTGGCTAATATACCAGCCCGAGCGCGAATCCATGACCGAGCACGCCGCGCTCGCCTGTGCGTTCGCGTATTTCTACTGCCTGCTGTGCGCCTATTACATCCTGCGCCCGGTGCGCGACGCGATGGGCGTGCAGGCGGGCGCCGGCGCGCTGCGCTGGCTGTTCACCGCCACCTTCCTCGCCATGCTCGCGCTGGTGCCGCTGTTCGGCTGGCTGTGCGCGCGCCTGCCGCGCGCGCGGCTGCTGCCGGCGGTGTACGCATTCTTCATCCTGAACCTGGTCGCCTTCTGAGCGGCCGGGCGCGCGGGCATCGCGCCGCGCCTGGTCGCGCCGGTGTTCTTCGTGTGGCTGAGCGTGTTCAACCTGTTCGTGGTGTCGGTGTTCTGGAGCTTCATGGCGGACCTGTTCGATGCCGCGCAGGCGGCGCGCCTGTACTGCGCGATCGCTGCGGGCGGCAGCTGCGGCGCCATCGCCGGGCCCGCGATCTCCGCGCTCGCCGCGCTGCCGCTCGGCGTGCCCAATCTGCTGCTCTCGGCCGCGTTTCTGGCCGCCGCGACCGGTTGCATCCGCATGCTGCTGCGCTGGGCGCGCGCCCACCCGCGCCAGGGGGATCCGTCGCCCGAAGAGCCGCGCGGCGCTGTCCTCGCCTTACATGCTGGCAATCTGCGGCTATGTGCTGTGCTACACCGCGCTGTTGACCACGCTGTACTTCGAGCAGGTCGACATCGTCGGCCGCGCGCTGCACGGCGCCGCCGAGCGCACGCGGCTGTTTGCCGGCGTCGACCTGGCGGTGAACGCGCTCACGCTGCTCGCGCAGCTGTTCGTCTTTGCAAGGCCGCGCGCCGCCCTCGGCGTGGCGTGGATGATGGCGCTGATTCCGCTGCTGTCGCTCGCGGGATTCGCCGTCCTCGTCGCGGCCCCAACGCTCGCGGTACTGCTCGCCTTCGGCGTGACGCGCCGCGTCGGCGCGTTCGCCTTCTCCAAGCCGGCGCGCAAAGCGCTGTTCACGGTGCTGCCGAGGCAACAACGCTACGCGGCGAAGAACTTCATCGATACCGTGGTCTAGCGCGGCGGCTACGCGGCATCGGGCTGGCTGTTCGGCGCCCTGCGCGGCCTCGGCCTGGGACTGCCGGGAATCGCCTACGCGGCGCGGCCGCTCGCTGCGGCCGGACTCGCGTTAAGCTTCTGCCTGGGACGGCGGCAGACGGCGCCGCGCGGGAAACGGGCGGGAGAATAGAATGAACGCATGGCGGGAGCTTGCATCGCGAAGCGCCGGCGCGCGCCGCGGCTGCTGGCGGGCGCGCCCGCGGCGCTGCTCGCGCGCCGCACGCGGGCGCAAGTGACCACGCAACACATGAACGCGCGCCCCATTCCGGTCAGCGGCGAGCTGCTGCCGGTGATCGGGCTCGGCACCTGGCAGACCTTCGACGTCGGCAACGACCGGGTGGCGCGCGTGCCGCTGCGCGACGTGTTGGCGGACTTGGTCGCCGGCGGCGGCAAGGTCGTGGACAGCTCGCCGATGTACGGCACCAGCGAAGCGGTGGTCGGAGACCTGGTCTCCGCCCTCGGCCTGCGCGACAAGCTGTTCATCGCGACCAAGGTGTGGACCACCGGGCGCGAAGCGGGCATACGAGAGATGGAACGCTCCTTTCAGCGCCTGCGCGTGGAGTGCATGGACCTGATGCAGATCCACAACCTGCTCGACCTGGCCGTGCACACCAGGACCCTCGAGCAATGGAAGCAGCAGGGGCGCGTGCGCTACATCGGCATCACCCACTACACGGCCTCGGCCTACCCGGAGGTCGAGCGCTGGCTCGAGACCGGGCAGTACGACTTCCTGCAGATCAACTACTCGCTCGCAGAGCGCCAAGCCGAGCAGCGCGTGCTGCCGCTCGCGCAGCAAAAAGGCGTCGCAGTGATCGTCAACCGGCCGTTCGGCCAGGGCAGCATGTTCGCGCACGTCCGCGGCAAGCCGCTGCCGGCGTGGGCGGCAGAACTCGGCATCGCGAGTTGGGCGCAGTTCTTCCTCAAGTGGATCCTCGGACATCCGGCGGTCACCTGCGCAATTCCCGCCACCGACAAGCCGGCGCACATGAAGGACAACCTCGCGGCGGGCTACGGCGCGCTGCCGGACGCGGCGCAGCGGCGGCGCATGGCGGAGTACTTCGGGGCGCTTTAGGGGGAAGAGCCAGGAGCGGCGACAGTCTCAAAGGACTCCGGTTGCCCGTACGCCTTGGCGCACAATGGCGCTTCGGGGGACACTGCTTGAGATCTCCGTGCGTCAGAGGTAGTTTTCGCTCGCAGATTGGATTCCCTGTATCCGTAGACCCCCGTAAATCAACGGGGCGTCGCTCGTAAGAAATAGACGGCCCTCCGCGGTAGCTTTGGCGAGAAGCGCATCGTCGGCAACGGCAGGATCGCTTTCGACCGCGTACGCGACATCGAAGCCGGCACCACGCAGAGCGTCTGCGATCTGCCGGTCTTGCCCTCATCCGCGTACAGCTTCAAGCGGCCTTGGGTGCGAGCGGATAGACGCGGTCGCCCTTGAGCGCGTGCGCTGCGAAATCGAGCGCGGCGAGAACGTGCGCGCGCTTGAGCTTGGGATGCGCCGCGACGATCTGCTCGATCGTCTCGCCAGCCGCAAGCTTTCCCAGGATCAGCTCGACCGTGATCCGGGTACCGGCGATCACCGGCTTGCCCATCATGACTTCGGGCTTGACTTCAATCAGTCCTTGGGCCATTCGTGCCTCCGCCGCCAGTGTGGCCCAGCGGGTGCCTCGAAAAGCGCCTGCTTGGCGCCGGCTCGAAACCGGCGGCCGAGCACTTAGCAGACCGGCTCCTCGACCTTCCAGAAGTGCCCGCTTTTGCCACGCTCGATGTCCCGAGCCATGGCCTCGAGCCCGAATTCAGATGTGATGCATTGCAAAAGAAACCGCCGCCGTGCTCTCGCGCGGCGGCGGCATCCAATCCGCTTCAGGCGGAAACGCCTGCGCTCACTGCGCGCACTTGCCAACCTTGAGCTCTTTGCACGGGTCCTTCACCTGGGGAATCGTCTCGAGCACCTTGACGTGCAGGCGACCGCCCCGCTCGACCACCTCCTCGACGTGCTCGTTCTGCACGATGTCGCGCGTCTGCGGATCGATCTCGATGGGGCCGCGCGGGCTGTTGAACTTCCAGCCTTCGAGCAGCTTCATCGCCTTGTCGGGATCGATCTTGCCGTCCAGCGACTTCACCACGTGCGCGATGGCGGCCATCCCGTCCCAGCCCGCCACCGCCATGAAGTCCGTCGTGGAGTCCTTGCCGTAGGTCGCCTTCCACTCCCTGACGAATGCCTTATTGGCCGGGTTGTCGTAGTCCGCCGCATAGTGGCCCATCACGACCATGCCCACAGCCGCCTTGCCCATGCTCTGCAGCTTGGTGTCCTGGATGATGTCGAGGGGCCCGATCAGCTTGATCCCCGCGGCGCGCAGGCCGAGGTCGCCGTACGTCTTGACCAGCGCGGCCGCGTGCTCGCCCGCCGGCACGAAGACGTAGAAGCAGCCGGGCTTCTCGTCCTTCACGCGCTGCAGGAACGGCGTGAAATCGGGCACCTGCGCCGGGTTGCCCATCGGGATGGCATCGACCACCTTGCCGCCCGCCTCCTCGAAGCCCTTGGTGAACGCCTCCAGGCTGTCCTTGCCCGGCGGGTAGTCTGTGTAGCCGACTGCGGCGGTCTTGCAGCCCAGCGTCTTCTCGGCGTAGTTGCCCATCGGGTAGGCCGCCTGCCACATGCTGAACGAGGTGCGCACGATGTAGGGCGACAGGTTGGTGATCCACGCCGTGCCCGCGTTCATGACGATCATCGGCACCTTGGCCTCAGTGACCAGCGGCGCACTCGCAATCGCGTTCGGCGAGAACACGAATCCTGCCAGCATGTCGACCTTGTCGCGGGTGATCAGCTCCTGCACCTCGGTCTTGGCCACCGCGCCGCCCGGGTTCTTGGAGTCGCGCTTGATGAACTCGATCTTGTTGTTGCCCAGCGCCTTCGGGTTCTCCTTCAGGTACAGATCCATCGCGCGCATGATCTGATCGCCGTACTCGGCGTTCACGCCCGAGAAGGTCATCACCACGCCCACCTTCACGGTGCGCGCCTGCGCCGCGGGAACCGCGAGCGCCGCGAGCGTCGCGCCCAATGCAACGTTTCTAAGTATTCGCATGTCCATCCTCCTTTGAGCTCCCCAAAAAACCATTATAGGTCGCCTTCCGCGGACACAACAGGCGTTATCGCGCCGCTTCAGGCATCGCTGCCCGCGACGCCGATCAGGCTGTCGAGCCGCGCCCGGTCGCGCAGCAGGTCCTCGCTGGGGCCGTCGTAGGCGAGCCGGCCGCGGTTCATCACCAGCGCGCGCAGCGAGAAATCGAGCGCCAGGCGCGTATTCTGCTCGACCAGCAGGATGGTGAGCCCCTCGGCGTCGCGCAGCCTCTTGAGCACCCGCATGAGCTCCTCGACGATGCGCGGCGACAGGCCTTCAGAGGGCTCGTCCATCAGCAGCACCATCGGATTTCCCATCAGCGCCCGTCCGACCGAGAGCATCTGCTGTTCGCCCCCCGAAAGCTGGTTGCCGCGATGCGCCTGGCGCTCGGCGAGCTGCGGGAACAGCTCGAACACGGCCGTCAGCGTCCAGCGCCGCGCGCCCGAGGCGGCGCCCGCACGCGCGGCCACCTCCAGGTTCTCGCGCACCGTCAAGGAAGGGAAGATCTCGCGCTCCTGCGGCACGTAGCCCAGCCCGGCGCGCACCCGCCGGTAGGGCGGCAGGCCGACCAGGTCGCGGCCGTGCAGGCGGATTGCGCCGGCGTGCTGCACGGTGTGCCCCATCACCGTCTCGAGCAGGGTCGATTTGCCCACCCCGTTGCGCCCGATCAGGCTCGCGCTTTCGCCGGCGCGCAGCGCGAACTCCAGGTCCTCGAGCACCACGGTCTCGCCGTAGCCCGCCGAGACCGCCGCGAGCGCGAGCGCGTTCTCAGCCATGCGCCTGCTCGCCGAGGTACAGGGTGCGCACGCGCTCGTCGGCGGCGACCTCCTGCGGCGTGCCCTGCATGAGAATCGCGCCCGCCACCAGCACCGCGATGCTGCGCGCGAAGCGGAACACCACGTCCATGTCGTGCTCGATGATGAGCACGGCGATGCCCGGCGGCAGGCCGTCGATCACGTCGAGAATGATGTGGCTCTCGGCCGAGGGCACGCCCGCGGCCGGTTCGTCGAGCAGCAGCACCTTCGGGCGCTGGCCGAGCGCGATAGCGATCTCCACCAGACGCTGGCGGCCGTAGGGCAGCTCGCTCACCGGCTTGAGCGCGTCGTCCTGCAGACGCAGCGCCTCGAGCAAGCCAAGCGCCTCGTCGATGGTCTCGCGGCGCGCCCCCGCGGCGCGCCACAGGTTGTTGCACGCCCCGGTGCGCTCGCCCACGGCGAGGCAGACGTTCTCAAGCACGCTCAGGCCGCGGAACAGCTGGTTGATCTGGAAAGTGCGCGCAATACCGCGCCGCGCGCGCTTGATCTGCGACAGGCGAGTGACGTCCTCGCCGTGCAGCAGCACGCTGCCGGCCGAGGGCTTGAGCACGCCGGTGATCAGGTTGACGAAGGTGGTCTTGCCCGCACCGTTGGGACCGATCAGCGCGCAACGCGCCCCGCGCTCGAGCGTGAAGTCGATGGCGCGCGCCACCTGCAGCGCGCCGAAGTTCTTGAACAGGGCCCGGGTCTCGAGAGCGTGCGCGCTCATCGCCAGAGCCTCTTCGCCGCGCGCGCGGCCCGCTCGAGCAGGCCGAACAGTCCGCCGCGCGCGAACAGGACCGTCAGCACCAGCACCAGCCCGACGCCGAACTGCCAGAACTCCGGACTGAGCGTCGCCAGCCTGTCTTCGAGCAGCATGTAGACGGCCGTGCCGACGAAGGCGCCATAGAGCCGCCCGGTGCCCCCGAGAATGAGCATGATAAGCACGGCCGCCGAGCGCTCGAAGCCGAGCGCGCTGAGGGTCACGAAGGCGTTGGACTGGGCGTACAGGCCGCCGGCGACCCCCGCCATCGCCGCGGCGATGGTGTAGACGGTGACCAACCGCCGGTGCACCGGCGAGCCGAGCGCTTGCATGCGACCCAGGTTCTCGCGAATGCCGACCAGCGCCTGGCCGAAGGGTGAGTACACGATGCGCCGCGCGATCACGAACAGGACCAACAGCACCGCCAGCGCGTAGAGGTAGTAGGTATGCGCGTACAGATCGTATTTGAAGCGGCCGAACAGCGGCTTGATCACGATGCCGGTCACCCCGTCGTAGCCACCGGTGATGTCCGCGCGCGCATTGCCCAGCTCGTAGAGCATGATCGCGGTGGCGAGTGTGAGCATGAGCAGGGTGAGCCCGCGGTAGCGCAGCAGCACCCAGCCCGAGACGAATCCCGCCAGCGCCGCGCAGGCGCCGGCGAACAGCAGGCCGGTGAGCGGCTCGCCCCAGCCGAGCTTCGCGGCGAGCAGCCCGGCCGCGTAGGCCCCGGTGCCGAAGAACGCCGCGTGGCCCAGGGTGAGAATCCCCGCGTAGCCCAGCACCAGGTCAAGCGACAGCGCGAACATGATGCCGATCAGGATCTGGGTGCCGAGCGCCAAATAGTCGGGGAAGGCGAAATAGGCGCCGATTGCGATCAGCCACGGCAGCGCCTCGGCCGCGCGCCAGCGATGCCGCCGCAGCAGGAACTCGGCGGCCGCCGGGGCCGCCGTGCGCTCACTCCCTGCCATACAGGCCCGCCGGCTTGAGCAGCAGGAGCGCGATGGTGGCGGCGTAAATGAAGAACGCACCGCCCGCCGGGTACAGGTACTTGCCGGCGTTGTCGGTGATGCCGAGCACGAGCGCCGCCGCCACGGCGCCGCGGATGCTGCCGCGTCCGCCCACCGCGACCACGATCAGGAAGAACACCAGATACTGGATCGCGAATGTCGGGGTCAGACCCAGCAGGTTCACCGCCAAGCCGCCGCCCAGCGCGGCGAGGCCGCTGCCGAGCGCGAACGTCATGGTGAACAGGCGGTCCACGTTGATGCCGACCGACTGCGCCATGTGGCGGTTGTCGACCGCCGCCCGGACCTTGGCGCCCAGGCTGGTGCGCTCGAAGCCGAACCACAGCGCCGCCACCAGTGCCGCCCCCACCGCGACCATGAACACGCGGTACGCGGGCAGAGTGCGAAAGCCGAGGTCGACGCTACCCGAGAGAAACGCTGGCACGCGGATCGGCCGCGGCGCCGGCCCGTAGACGTAGGTGAATGCGGCGATCGCCATGAACACCAGGCCGATCGAAAACAGCACCTGCTCGAGCTCGCTCGCGCGGTACAGCCGGGCGTAGAGCAGGCGCTCGAACACCACGCTCGCCGCGCCGACCAGCACGAAAGCGCAGGCGAGCGCGAGCAGGAACGGCACACCGAAGGTGGACATCAGTGTCACCGTGACGTAGCCGCCCGCCATGGCGAAGGCGCCGTGCGCGAGGTTGACAAAGCCCATCAGTCCCATGGTCACCGACAGGCCCACGGAGATGATGAACAGGATCATGCCGTAGGCCAGTCCGTCCAGGAGCAAGCCGACAGCGACGTTGAGAACGTGCCCCACGGGCCCAGGCGCCTTCCAGTCGCGCTGAGGGGAAGGGGCGAATGGTCGCAGATGGCGCAGGAATCGGCAACGCGCCGGCATCGACGCCCGGTATGGGTGCGATCGCAAGCAACTTCCAGGCGGTCCTCCCGGGGCCGCGCCCAGGGCCGTCCGCAGAAACACTTGCAAACGCACGCAAGCGGAGTTAGCTTGCGCGCATGCCACGCGAAGCTCCGCCCGCACTCGAACTGGAGCGCCACGTCTTCTTCTGGCTGACGCAGGTCATCGGCAGCCGCGACCGGCGCCTGGTGCAGGCGCTAAAGGGCTACGGCGTGCGCGTGCCGGAGTGGCGCGCGCTCGCTTCGCTGCATGCGCGGCGGCGCTGCTCGATGAGCGAGCTCGCCGAGCTCACCACTATCGACCGCACGACGCTGAGCCGCACCGTCGACCGCATGCAGCACGCGGGCTGGCTGGTGCGGCTCTCGGACAGCGAGGACATGCGCGTCACGCGCCTGGCGCTCACCGCGGCGGGAGGCAAGCTGTTCGCGCGCATGTGGCCCGCCGTGGAGCGGCTCAATCGCGCCGCGGTCGCGGATCTGCCGGAGGCCGCGGTAGACATGCTGCGCTGGACGCTCGGGCGCATGAAGACCAATCTCGATCAAGACCTCGCCGAAAACGACGCGGCCGCCTGAAGGAGGACAAGCTCATGCTGCAGGAACGCATTCCGGATCTTTCCAAGTACGTCGAGCCCGACCGCGTGCGCAAGGAGGTGTACACCGACGCGCAGATCTTCGAGCTCGAGATGCAGCGCATCCACGAGACGGTGTGGATCTACTGCGGCCACGAGTCGCAGGTGCCGCTGCCGGGCGATTACTACGCCGTGCAGATCGGGCGCCAGCCTATGCTGATGGTGCGCGGCAAGGACCGCAAGGTGCGCGTGCTGTACAACCGCTGCCCGCACCGCGGCAACATGCTGTGCGGCGACCGCCACGGCAACAGCGGCGAGTTCCTGCGCTGCTCCTACCATGCCTGGACCTTCCACCACGACGGCAAGCTGCGCAGCATCCCGATGATGGAATCCGGCTACCAGGGCACGCGCTGGAACCGCGACAACCCCGACTGCAACGTAAAGCCGGCGGCGCGCGTCGAGAGCTACCGCGGCTTCGTGTTCGCGAGCCTCGCCCAGGACGGTCCGGGACTGCTCGAATTTCTCGGCCGCTCCAAGATCGCGTTCGACGACATCTGCGACCGCTCGCCCGAGGGCGAGGTCGAGGTGGTGCCGAACTGCTTCCGGGTCATCCAGCATTCGAACTGGAAGCTGTTCCTCGAAAATCAGCTCGACGCGCTGCATCCTTCGGTGACCCACCAATCCACCGGACGCGCGGCGCGCGAGGTGGAGGTCGACATCGAAAAGCGCACCGGCCACGCGCCGCTCTCCTACCACATGCTGTCGGCGTTCGCGACGGTCACGATCGACAAGTGGGACAACTTCCAGACGCTCAACTATCCCTATGGGCACTGCATCCTGACCGGCTACATGGGGCTGCGTCCCAAGGATCCCGATACGCTGGAGTACGAGCGCGTGCTCGCCAAGGCGTACGGCGAAAAGAGAAAGGAAGCCATCCTCTCGACCAACATTCACCACGTTCTGATCTACCCGGGCCTGTCGGTGCAATCGCCGCTGCAGCAGCTGCGCGCGGTGCGCCCGCTCGGCGTCGACAGAACGCTCACAGAGATCTGGCACTTCCGGCTCAAGGGCGCACCCGAACCGATCTACCGCCGGGCGCTGGCGTACTACAACTTGGTCAACTCGCCCGCCACCCTGATCAACGCCGATGACCTGGAGAACTTCTGGAAGTGCCATACCGGCCTCGCCTCCGATGGCGGCGACTGGGTCAGCTTCCACCGGCACTACGGTCGCGACATACAAAAGGACGGCGTGCTCGAGACCGGACCGGACATGGGCACCTCGGAAGCGCCGATGCGCAACCAGATGAAGGCCTGGGCGCAGTACATGACCGCGGAGAAGTGAGATGGCGAACAAGAGCAAAGGCAGGAAGGCCGCGACGCGTCGGCCGGTGGCAACCAAGCGGCGAACCGTGCGCGCTGCGGCGGCGCCGAAGTCCGCCGCGCGCGCGAAAGCGAATGGCCACGATACCCAGCACGCCGTCGAGCAGTTCCTCTACCGCCAGGCCGAGATCCTGGACGGCAAGCGCTGGCAGGACTACATCGGCCTGTTCACCGACGACGGGGTGTACTGGATGCCGCCCGAACCATCGCACACCAACTGGGACGGCATGCCCGCGATCTTCGCGGAGGACAAGAACCTCATGACGGTGCGCATGAAGCGCGTGCTGCACCCGGACGCCTGGTCGCAACGCCCGCTGTGGGGCACCAACCACGTGGTCGGCAACGTGATCATCGAGACGGAGTCGCCCAACGGCGACGTGGTCGCGCGCTCGCGCTTCCACATGCTGGAGCTGCGCCGCGACGACGTGCGCCACTTCGCCGGCAGCTACCTGCATCACCTGAAAAAGACGCGCGACGGCTACCGGATCAAGCTGCAGCGCGTCGACATGACCAACGCGCAGGCGGCTTACGACTATGTGCTCCAGGTGTGGGTGTGAGCGCCGGGCTTGCACGTCCTTGACGCGCGCCGCGCGGCTTGCATGCCGGGATAAAGTGTTCGAATTGGCCAGTAAACTTTGCTCCCGGTACGCTGTCAATCCAGTTTTCATTGACGGGAGCAAAAGAAATGGCTGACAACGAACGCAAGCCGCTGTCGCGGCGCGACGTGCTCAAGGGCGCAGCGCTGCTTGGCGGCCTCGCCACCGTTTCCCTGGCGAAGATCCGCCCGGCCGCGGCGGCGGGCACGGTGCCGAAATCGGCGATGAAGTACCAGGACCAGCCCAAGGGCAAGCAGGAATGCAGCAACTGCGTGCAGTTCATCCCCGGCAAGACCGCGACGGCGGCGGGGGAATGCAAGGTTGTGGCCGGCGCCATCAGCCCGCACGGCTGGTGCGTCGCCTACACCGCGAAGTCCTGAGGCGATGCTGACGCAGGGGTCAAGATCGCTCGAGCCCTGCGCTTCCTGCTAGCCTCGCGGGGCGCTCGGCACCCGGATGCCGTCGTAGAGCCACGCCATGCCTTCGAACGAGGGCTTGGCGGCCGGATCGGCGTTCGGCTTGGGTGCCAGCAGCCAGTTGCGCACCTCGCGCACCACGCCGGCCGCGTGGTAGATGTCACCGTAGTAGCGTGCGGTGACCTGCACGCGTGCGCTCCGCAGGTAGCGCTCGTCCTCGTACCAGCGGAACGCCCGCTCGAAATCATAGCCTGACAACTCGAGGCAGGCCGCCATCACCACCGCGTCCTCGATCGCCATGTTGGCGCCTTGCGCCAGATACTGCAGCATCGGGTGCGCGGCGTCCCCGAGCAGGGCGACGCGGCCCTTCGACCAGTGGCGCACCGGCTCGCGGTCGCACAGCACCCACATTTTCCAGACGTCGATCTTGTCGAGCAGCCGCTGCACCTCGGGCCGCTCGTCGGCGAACTTCTGCCGCAGCTCCTGCGGGTCGCCGTAGACGTCCCAGCCCTCCTCGTACTTGTCGCTGTGGAACACGGCGACCAGGTTGTACAGCTCACCGCGGCGCAGCGGATAGTGCACCAGGTGGGTCTTCGGCCCGGCCCACAGCACGACGTTGTTCTGCCACAGATCGGGCGGCACGTCCGCGCGCGGCAGCACCGCGCGGTACGCGATGTGGCCCGACACGCGAGGCTTGCCCTCGCCCAGCAGCTGCGCGCGCACCCGCGACCACAGGCCGTCCGCGCCGACCAGCGCGCAGCCCTCGACGCGCTCTCCCCCCTCGAGCTGCAGCACCACGCGCGCGCCCAAGTCCCGGTAGTCCAAGCACGTCTTCCTGTCGTTCAGCTCGATGCTGCTCTCGGCGCGACAGGCCTCGAGCAGCACCTGGTACAGATCACCGCGGTGGATCACGCCGTACAGGTAGCCGCCGAACCGCTCGCGGAAGGCGTCGCCGCCCACCGGCATGCGGATCACCTGCTGGCCCGTGATCGCGTCCATCATGACCAGGTTGTCCGGGTGCACCGAGTAGCGCTCGATCGCCTGCGTGAGCCCGAGCGCCTCGAACATGCGGTACACGTTCGGCCCGAGCTGGATGCCGGCGCCGATCTCCGTGAACTCGGCGCCCTGCTCGTATACGCGTACGCGCAGGCCCTTTTTCGCGAGCGCCAGGGCAGCGGCCAGGCCGCCGATGCCGCCGCCGGCCACCAGAACGGGAAGCTGCGGAATCATCGGTCCCCCTCGGGTGCCAACAGGTGCGCGCCGATCTCGGCGATGGAGCGCGCGCCGCACAGCCGCATGGTGCGCTCGAGCTCGTCGGTGAGGATCTCGAGCGCGCGGCGTGCCCCGGCGGCGCCTGCCGCCGAGGCGCCGTACAGCATCGGCCGGCCGATGGCGACCGCCTGCGCGCCGAGCGCGCGCGCCTTGAGCGCATCGGAGCCGCGTCGCACGCCGCCGTCGATCAGCACCGGCACCTTGGCGCCGACCGCCGCCGCCACCGCCGGCAGCGCGTCCAGCGCGGTGATCGCGCCGTCGAGCTGGCGGCCGCCGTGGTTGGACAGCCAGATCGCGTCTGCGCCCAGCTGCACGATGCGCTCGGCATCGTCGGGGCGCGCCACACCCTTCACGATCAGCTTGCCCTTCCACAGCTCGCGCAGCCGCGCCAGGCCGCGCGCGTCGAACGAGGCGTCGAGATTCTGCCCCACCGAGGAGGCGGCCGAGGCCATGTCGGCGCGCGCGCGCTGCTGGAAACCGCGCAGGTTGACCAGCTCCGGAATGCCGCCGTGCGCGAGGATGCGCCACGCCCAGGCCGGCTTGGCCGCGCCCTGCAGCAGCGGGCGCAGCCCGAGCCGGAACGGCAGCGCGAAGCCGTTGTGGGCGTCGCGCTCGCGCTTGCCGCCGACCGGCAGGTCGACGGTCACCACCAGCGCCTCGTAGCCCGCGGCGCGCGCGCGCTCGACCAGGCCGTCGCTGAAGGCGCGATCGGTGAGCACGTAGAGCTGGAACCACAGGCGCCCGGGCGCCTGCTCGGCGATCTCCTCGATGCTCGCCGTGGCGCTGGTCGAAAGCGTGTAGGGAATGCCGCAGGCCGCGGCCGCCCTGGCGATCGCGAGATCGGCGCCGGGCCAGCCCATGCCGATCGCGCCGGTGGGCGCCACCACGATCGGATAGCGGGCGGGCCCGCCGAGGACCTCCGTCGATGGGTCGACCCGCGAGACGTCGCGCAGCACCTGCGGTACGAGGCGGATGCGTTCGAACGCCGCGCGGTTGGCGCGCAGCGTGACTTCGTCCTCCGCGCCGCCGTCGAAGAAGTCGAACACCATACGCGGCAGGCGCCGTCGCGCGAGCTCGCGCAGGTCGTCGATGTTCGCGCTGCGAGAAAGATCGACCGCCATGGGCCGCGAGTCTACCCCGGCGGCGCAGCGCTTGCGCAGCACCATTTCGCGCCGCTTCCGGGAGTAGTGCTGGCCGCGAGACGGGCCTTTGTCAGCGCACGCGCCGCGCGCATAATTGCGCCTGCTCTCGACCCCGACCGGCGCGGCGCCGGGCTGCGCGCGCCTCCACACCCAGGAAAGGACCATGGCCAAGCACAGTCGCATTGAGGGGGTGCTATCCCCGGTCGTCACGCCCTTCGGCAAGGATCTCGCACCCGACGCCGGGCGCTTCGTGCGTCACTGCAAGTGGCTGCTGAAAAACGGCTGCTCCGGGCTGGCGGTGTTCGGCACCAACAGCGAAGCCAACTCGATGTCGGTGGAGGAGAAGCTGAAGCTGCTCGAAGCGCTGGTCACGGCCGGAGTCACGCCCGCGCAGCTGATGCCGGGGACCGGCCACTGCGCGCTCACCGACTCGGTCGCGCTCACCAAGCGCGCGGTGGGGCTGGGCTGCGCCGGAGTGCTGATGCTGCCGCCGTTCTACTACAAGGGCGTCTCCGACGAGGGCCTGTACCGCAACTTCGCCGAGGTGATCGAGCGCGTCGGCGACGACCGATTGCGCCTGTACCTGTACCACATCCCGCCGGTGTCCCAGGTGCCGATCTCGCTCACGCTGATCGAGCGACTGCTGGGCAAATATCCCGGCATCGTCGCCGGCGTCAAGGACTCCTCCGGCGACTGGAGCAACACCAAGGCGATGCTCGACCAGTTCGCCAAATCCGGCTTCGACGTGTTCGCCGGCAGCGAGGTGTTCCTGCTCGACACCCTGCGCCACGGCGGCAAGGGCTGCATCACCGCCACCGGCAACGTCAATCCCGCACCGATCGACGAGGTATTCCGGCGCTGGCGCAGCGCGGAGGCCGAGCGCCTGCAGGCGGGAATCACCGCGACGCGCGCCATCGTGCAGAAGCAGCCGATGATCCCGGCGCTCAAGGCGATCATCGCGCATTTCGGCAACGACCCGCAGTGGCGCGCCGTGCGCCCGCCGCTGGTCGAGCTCGGCCGCGAGCAGGAGCAAGCCCTGTTCGGCGAACTGAAGGCCAACGGCTTCACGATGCCGGGACTGGCCGGCTGACGCGGGCATGCCGACCGCGCTCGTCACCGGCGCTGGGCGCGGCATCGGTCGCGCCGCCGCGTGCGCTTTTCTCGACGCGGGGCACCGGGTGCTCGCACTCGACAAGGACTTCTCGCAGTTCGACCTGGCGCCCTGTGTCGAGCTCACCGCCGTGCGCTTCGACCTGCGCGAGCTGGCGGCGATCCCGCATCTGATTGCGAGCCTGGGCGCCATCGACGTACTGGTGAACAACGCGGGCGTACTGTACTGCCCGCCGCACGACGCATTCAGCGAGGACCAGAAGCGCGAGATCCTGGCGGTCAACCTGGAGGCGCCGGTGGCGCTCATCGAGGCGCTGGTGCCTCAGATGCGCGCGCGCCGCCGCGGCCGCATCGTGAACGTCGGCTCCGTGTCCGCGTTCACCGGTCACCCCGACCTGTGGTACGGCGCGAGCAAGGCCGCGCTGCTCAACGTCACCAAGAGCTACGCCTCGTATCTGGGGCGCGACGGCATCCTGGTGAACGCGGTGGCGCCCGGCCCGACACTCACCGGCATGTACGAGCAGCTGCCGCAGTCGCGCAAGGACGGCGTGATGCGCTCGGTGTACTCGGGGCCGTGCCTGCGAGCCCGCCGAGGTCGCCGCCGCGATCCTGTGGCTCGGCAGCGCGAGCCCGGAGTACGTCAGCGGCATGACGCTCGACGCAAACAACGGCTCGTATCCGCGCTGAGCATGGTCGAGCGCACGCGCAACATGCAACCGACCCTCGCCACTCCGGGCGATGTCGTGTCGACCGCGCGCGGGCGCAACCGCTGGGCCTACTTCACTCGGTAGAGCTGGTTCTCGAAGTCGCCGCGCCAGGTCTCGAACGTGGCCTCGCTCTTGTCGAGCTGCCCGGTGAGCACCGCCGTGTCCTTGCCCTTCTCCCAGCGCACCTTGTAGATCTTGCGGTCCGGCTTGTTGCGGCTGCTGATGACCTCGGTCTTCTCGCCAAGCGGCTTGCCGTACTTGGCCTTGAGGTGCGCGGCGACGGTCTGCAGATACTTCATGTCGAAGCTCACGTGGAACGCCTGGATCGCGTCCTTCTTCAGGTAGAAGGTGATGCGCGCGGCGATCCCGGCAAAGGCGATCTGGGCGTCGTCGCAGCGCCGGTCGGCGGCGTCGGTCTTCCATTCGAGCGGTTTGCAATAGACGCTCGGAAAGTGCTGCTTCACGTCGAGCTCGTTGCCGCCAAGCGCGACGCCGTCGGCGTCGAAGGCGTGCGCCGCGGGGGCCGCCGCAAGCGCGGCAAGCAGGCACAGGAGCGTGGCTGGTGTTTTCATCGGGTTCCTCCAGTTCGGCCGCGCGCGCGGTAGCGGAAGCAGTCGGGGGCGTGATCGTTCACCATCCCGACCGCCTGCATGAAGGCGTACATGATAGTGGAACCGACGAACTTGAAGCCACGCCGGTTCAAGTCCTTGGACAGCGCATCGGACAGGGCGGTTCGCGCCGGCACCGTGCGGCGCGGCCGGGCCGGCAGGGGCGCCCCGCCGACGAATCCCCAGACGTAGCGCGCGAAGCTACCGTGCTCCTCCTGCACCTCGAGAAAGCGCCGCGCGTTGTTGACCGCGGCGTCCACCTTGGCGCGGTTCCTCACGATGCCGGCATCGGCGAGCAGACGGCGCCGCTCGCGCGCGCCGAATCGCGCCACCTTGCGCGGGTCGAAGCCGGCAAACGCGCGCCGATAGTTCTCCCGCTTGGCGAGAATCGTGTCCCAGGACAGACCCGCCTGCGCGCCCTCCAGGATCAGAAACTCGAACAGCCGCCGGTCGTCGCGGACCGGCACGCCCCACTCGCGGTCGTGATACGCGATCGCGAGCGGGTTCTTCGCCCAGGCGCAGCGCGTGCGGACCCGGGCCACCTTACGCCACCTTTTTGACCTCGCCCCCGGCCGGCCGGTCCTTCACTTCGTGGCTCGCCGGCCGCGCGCGCAGGCCCAGGTCGGTGCGCTCGGCGCGCTCGCGCGGCGCGTTGCGCATCGCCTGGTCGCGCCCGGACAGGTATTGCGGCGGCCAGAACTGCGGTAGGTGCTGGTACCAGGCCGAGGCCTGCAGCGTGAAGTACGGGTTGGCGAGGTGCGGGCGCGCCAGCGCCACCAGATCCGCCTTGCCCGAGGCGAGCAGGGTGTTGACCTGGTCCGCGCTGGTCACCGCGCCCACGGTCATGGTGGCGATGCCAACCTCGTTTCTCACCCAGTCGGAGAACGGCGCCTGATACATGCGGCCGTACACCGGCTTTTGCTGCGCCACGGTCTGCCCGCTCGAGCAGTCGATCAGGTCGCAGCCCGCCTCCTTCAGCATGCGCGTGAGCGCCATCAGGTCCTCGCCCGTGAGGCCACCCGGCGCCCAGTCGGTGGCCGAGATGCGCACCGACATCGGCTTGCGCGCGGGCCAGGCGGCGCGGCAGGCACGCAACACTTCGAGCGGGTAGCGCATGCGGTTCGCGATCGGGCCGCCGTAGGCGTCGCCGCGCGTGTTGGTGAGCGGCGAGATGAAGCTCGCGAGCAGGTAGCCGTGCGCCATGTGCAGCTCGAGCATGTCGAAGCCGGCCTCGTCCGCGTAGCGCGTGGCGCGCACGAAATCGTCTCTCGCCTGGTCCATGTCGGCGCGCGTCATCTCGCGCGGCGCCTGCGATACACCCCCCATATAGGGGATCGGCGAGGCCGAAACCAGCGGCCAGTTGCCGGATTCGAGCGGATGGTCCATGCGCTCCCAGCCGAGCTGGGTGGAGCCCTTGCGCCCCGCGTGTCCGATCTGCATGCAAAGTTTCGCCTTCGAGTGGGCGTGGCAGAACTCCGCGATGCGCTTGAACGCATCGCGCTGCGCCTCGTTCCACAGCCCGGTGCAGCCCGGCGAGATGCGGCCCTCCGGCGAGACGCAGGTCATTTCCATGTACACCAGCCCCGCGCCGCCGATGGCGCGCGAGCCGTAATGCACGAAATGCCAGTCGGTGGGCACGCCATCCGGTGCCGAGTACTGGTCCATCGGCGAGACCACCACGCGGTTCTCGAGCACCATGTCGCGCAGCCGGAAGGGCGTGAACATCGGCACCGGGGGGTTGACGGGATCGACCTCGAAGCCACGCGCGCGCACGTCCGCGGCGAACCACTGCCGCACGTCCCTGACGAACGCCGGGTCGCGCAGCTCGAGGTTCTCCCAGGTGATCTGCTTGGAGCGCGACATCACGCCGAAAGCGAACTGCAGCGGATCCATGCCCCAGTAGCGCTTCATGTGCTCGAACCAGGCGAGCGACACGTTCGCCGCGTGCTGGGTCTTTTCCACTTCCTCGCGGCGCGCCGTATCGTAGCTGCTCAGGGCCTGCGCCACCGAATCCTCCGCGCGTAAAGCCTCGAACAGCGCGATCGCGTCCTCCATCGCCAGCTTGGTGCCCGAGCCGATCGAGAAGTGCGCCGTGGCCTTGGCGTCGCCCACCAGCACCGCGTTGCCCATGACCCAGGTCCGGTTGACGATGGTCGGGAAATTGCGCCAGACCGAGCGGTTGGCGATCAGCCGATGGCCCTGCAGCTCCTCGGCGAAGACCCGTTCCAGCGTCGCGAGCATCGCCGCCTCGTCCTTCGTGTCGAAGCCGAAATTCTTCCAAGTGGCCTGGTCGGTTTCAATCACCCAGGTCGAGCGGCCCTGCTCGTACTGGTAGCAGTGCGCGAGGATGATGCCCTCGGGGGTCTCGCGGAAGAAGTACTTGAAGGCATCCAGCGGGCGCGTCGAGCCGAGCCAGGTGAACTTGTTCGGCCGCAGGTCGACGCCGGGCTGGAAATGGCCGCGATGTTTCTCGCGGATCTTCGAGTTGATGCCGTCGGCGACCACGATCAGGTCCGAATCGGCGAACTCGGTGATGTCCTCGACCTCGCGCTGGAAGAACAACTTAATCCCCAGCTCGCGGCAGCGGTCCTGCAGGATGGCGAGCAGAGCGACACGCGAGCAGCCGCAGAAGCCGTTGCCGCCCGAGCGCATGGTGCGGCCCTTGTAGACAACATCGACGTCGCCCCAGTACGCGAAGCGGCGCCGAATCGCCTCGTAGGTCGGCAGGTCGTAGGCCTTGAACGTGTCCAGGGTCTGGTCGGAGAACACGACGCCGAAGCCGAAAGTGTCGTCCGGGCGGTTTCTTTCGTAGAGCTCGACTTCCCAGCGCGGCCAGGTCTTCTTCGCGAGCAGCGCGAAGTACAGCCCCCCGGGGCCGCCGCCGACGATCGTGACTTTCATCGCCCTCTCCTCAGTCCGGAATCACGGCCGTGGCCTCGATCTCGAGCCGCGCCTCACTCTCAACCAACCCGCCGACCTGCACCACGGACATCACCGGGTAGTGCCGGCCTATCAGCTCGCGGTACGCTGCGCCGACCTCCTTCAGCGAGGCGAGGTACTCCTCCCTGTCGAGCACGTACCAGGTCAGGCGCACGATGTGCTCGGGGCGCCCGCCCGCCTCGGCGAGCACCGCGAGGATGTTGGCGAGCGCCTGCCGGAACTGGCCGGCGAAGCGCTGCTCGACGAAGCGGGCCTCGGCGTCCCAGCCGACCTGGCCGGCGAGGTACACGGTCTTGCCGCCCTTCACCGCGATACCGTTGGAGAACCCCTTGGGCCGCGCCCAGCCGGGGGGCTGAAGAATCTGCATCATGGCACCTCGCTATTTACCTATTGCGGGCCGTTCGCACCGCGCTCCGGACCGGGCGCGGGCAACAGGCCCAGGAAACGGAACAGGTCCACCTGCCGCTTGAGCAGCTCGCGCGTGTAGGCCGCGACGTCGCGCCCGCGGTGGTCGTACAGCCCGGCGCCCTCGCGCAGGCCGCGCTCGCCCGCCTTCATCTTGGCCTCGATGATCGCCGGCGGCCGGAAGCGCTCGGCCGGAAGCGCCTGCATCAGGTACGACGAGGCGTAATACAGGATGTCCAGCCCGCCGAAGTCGATGAACTCCGCCAGGCCCATGGTCGCGTAGCGCGGCCCGAAGCCGGCGCGCACCGCACGGTCCACGTCCGCGGGCGTCGCCGCGCCCTCCTCGACGATGCGCGCCGCCTCGTTCATGGCGGCGGCCTGGATGCGCGGCACGATGTAGCCGGGGCGCTGACCGCAGCGCACCCCGACCTTGCCCGCGGACTCGAGAAGCGCCGCCATGCGCGCGTAGCTCGCCGCGCTGGTCGCCGAGGCCGGCATGATCTCTACCAGCGGGATGAGGAACGCCGGATTGAGGAAGTGCGTATTCAGGAACCGCTCCGGATTCGGAACGAAGGCCGCCAGCGTGTCGGAGAGGATGGTCGAGGTGGTCGAGGCCACCAGCGCATCGGGCCGCACGTGTTGCCCGATCAGCGCGAGCGCCTCGCGCTTCGCCGCCACGGTCTCGGTGACGCCCTCGAACACGCAGTCGGCCGCGGCGAGCGCCTGCGGCGCGCCGTCGGCGGCGACGAAGCGGATGCGCGCGAGGATAGCGGTGCGCTGCGCCGCGTCGAGCACGCCGAGCTCGCGCAGGAACCCGAGGTTGGCGCCCACCTCGGCGAGCGCCGCCTCGCCGAGCGCGCGCGCCGCCTCCGGCGCGCGCGGCTTGAGGTCGACGAGATCCACGCCGTAGCCGGCATAGGCGAACACGTGGGCAATGCCACGCCCCATGCGGCCCGCGCCTGCCGCCGCGACGCGCCGCAGCGGAGCGCCCGCGCTCACAGCCCCTCGCGCAGCAGACGCTGCATGCCAGCACGCGAGAGCTGCGCCAGGCCGAGCGCTTCCAGCGTGCGGCCCGAGCGGCGCAGGTCGCGCTCCAGGATCGCCGAGCCGATGGCGAGGAAGCCTTTCGCCAGCGGACAGGGCACCGCCGCCCAGTCGCATACCGAGACCAGGAACGCGAGGCCCTGCTCGACGTCCTCCAGCATGTAGCGGTGCTCCCCGAGCACGATGTGCTCGGACCAGTCCTTGCTGTCGGTGAGCTTCTGGTGCACACGCCGGCCGTACATCCATTCTTCCCCGTCGGGCCGGTAGTGGTCGGCGAGCGGGAAATGCGGCGCGGCGTAACCGAGCGCCTCACGCAGCGCGATGCGCTCGGTGTCGAGCCGGTCGGTGACGCGCCGCACCGCGGGCTGGGTGCCCTCGTTGTGGATGTCCCAGCGCGCGAAGTGCTCGAGCGGCGCGGCATTCATGGTGATGAGCGGCGGGTGGATGATCGGCCCCGCGTTCATGAGCGCCGCCGAAAGGGCGTCCTCGAGCGGCTCGATCGCCGCAAAGGCCTCGCGCAGCACGGCGAGCGCGGGCTCGCTCAGCCTCGCCGGGAACACCCCGGTCGGCAGGCGCGTGGCGCGCGCGGTGATCGCCACGCTCCCCGGCCCGTGCTTGCGCGCGAGCCAGGGCAGCGTGCCGGTCTCGGCGAAAGCGACCTCTGCACGCGAGCCCGCGTCGCGCGCGATCTTCGCCATGAGGTACGAGCCGAAGGTTCCGGGCGGCAGGAACACGATCTGGCCGTCGGCGAGGTGCGGCGCGAGCGCGCGCGCGATGTCCGGTTGCGCGAACGCCGGACCGGGCACGACGATCAGTCCGGCACCGCGCAGTGCCTCGCCGATGTCGCCGGTTGCGCGCGCGATGCGCACCGCGCGCTCGCCCTCGGCATCCTTGAGCATGATCGTCCCGCTCTCGATCACCGGCGCGAGCGCGCCCGCGTCGCGCCGCCACAGGCGCACCTCGTGACCCAGGTGCGCGAGGTCGGCGGCGCAGGCGTAGGCGCCGTTGCCGCCGCCGAGAACGGCGACCCTCATCCGCCGGCTCCGGCCGCGACCTGGCGCAGCCTGAAGCGCTGCAGCTTGCCGGTCTCGGTGCGCGGCAGCGCGGCCATGAACTCGATCGCGCGCGGGTACTTGTACGGCGCGATGGTCCGCTTCACGTGATCCTGCAGCTCGGTGACCGTGGCCTCGCTGGCGTGGAAACCGGGCTTGAGCACCACGTAGGCCTTGACGATATTGCCGCGCTCTTGGTCCGGTGCGCCCACCACGCCGCACTCGGCGACCGCGGGGTGCGCGAGCAGCACCGACTCGACCTCGGGGCCGGCGATGTTGTAGCCCGCCGAGATGATCATGTCGTCGGTACGCGCCTGGTAGAAGAAGTAGCCGTCCGCGTCCACCAGGTAGGCATCGCCGGTGACGTTCCAGCCGCGCATGTCGCCTTGCGTGATCACGTAGTCCGTCTGCCGCTCGTCGGCGAGATAGCGGCAGCCGGTCGGGCCCTTGACTGCGAGCCGGCCAACCACGCCGGGCTTGCAGCGCCGGTTCTCGCCGTCGAGCACGGCCGCGTGGTACCCGGGGATCGCGTAGCCGGTGGCGCCGGGACGCGCGCGCTGCGGCGTGTGCGAGATGAAGATGTGGATCATCTCGGTCGAGCCGATGCCGTCGATGATCTCGATGCCGGTCGCCTGCTTGAACGCCGCCCGCGTCGGCGCGGGCAGCGCCTCGCCCGCCGAGACGCACTTCTTCAGGCTGCCGAGATCGTAGTCCTGCGCGATCCCCGCCATCGCCCGGAACATGGTCGGGGCGGTAAAGCAGATCGTGGCCTTGAAGCGCGCGATGGTCTCGAGCAGCGTGTCGGGGGCGAGCTTCTCGATCAGCACGGTGGAGGCGCCGAAGCGCATCGGGAAGCACAGCATCCCGCCCAGCCCGAAGGTGAAGGCGATGGGCGGGGTGCCGCAGAATACGTCGTCCGGGCGCGGCTTCAGGCAGGAGCGCGGAAAGCAGTCGCACATCGCGATCACGTCGCGGTGAAAGTGCACCGTGCCCTTGGGCTTGCCGGTGGTGCCCGAGGTGAACGCGATCAGCGCGACGTCGTCGGCCGCCGTGTCGACATTGTCGAACCCGGCCGGCCGCCTCGGCGCCAGCGCGTCGATCGAGTCCGCGGCGTCGTCGTACCAGTACTTGACGCTCCGCAGGCCGGGGCAGTGCGCCAGCGCGCCCTCGAGCTCCGCGGCGAGGCGCTTGTCGCACAGCGCGTGCGTGACCTCGGCCTTGGTGACGACCTCGGTCAGCTCCCTGGCGCGCAGCAGCGGCATGGTCGCCACCGCGATGCCGCCCGCCTTGATCACCGCGAACCAGCACGCCGCCATCATCGGGTTGTTCGGGCCGCGCAGCAGCACGCGGTTGCCCGGGCGCAGGCCCATGTCGCGCACCAGGACGTGGGCGATGCGGTTGGCCTGCGCCAGCAGCTGCGCGTAGCTGCAGCGGCCGTCGGCGGCGTGGATCACGGGCCGCGCGCCGTGGCCGGCGCGCACCATGTCGTCGAGCAGCACCGCGGCGCAGTTCATGCGCTCGGGATAGCGCAGCTCGGGCAGCTCGAACAGGAATTCGGGCCACTGCTCGCGCGGCGGTAGGTTGTCGCGCGCGAAGGTGTCGACGTGAGCGCTGTAGACCATGGGTTCCCCTTTCGAATTCAGCCGCGCGCACGGCGGCGCTTTCATGCCGGCGCGCCCGCGTCGGTGGTCGCGAGCGCGTGGCGCTTGACCTTGGCGAGCAGAGCGAACAGCTCCTGGTGCTCGCGGCGCGTCAGGTCGGCCAGGATCGCGGCAATCCAAGCCTCGTGCTCGCGCGCCATGTCGGCGAAGGCCTTCTCGCCGCTGCGCGTCAGGCGCACGCGCAGCGCGCGCCGGTCGCCGGCCTCGGGCAGCCGCTCCACCAGCCGCTCCTTGGCCAGCTGGTCGACGATGCCGGTGACGTTGCCGCCGGTCACCATCATGCGGCGCGAGAGCTCGTTCATCTTGAGGCCCTCGGGATGGCGCTCGAGCTGCGACAACAGGTCGAAGCGCGGCAGCGTGGTCGCGTAGCGCGCGCGCAGCCGGGAGCGCACGTGACGCTCGATCAGCAGGGTGCAGGTGAGCAGGCGCAGCCACAGGCGCAGGGCGTGGTGGTCACCGGGGTGCGCACGCGTCTCGCGGTCCTCGCGCCCCGCGGCCCCGGGGCGCGCGCGCCCCCCGGGGCGCGTCTTGATCACCGGACCGGGAGTGGGGCTGCGCGGCATCGCTTTACTTGCGACATGAATAGATTAAACCTAAATAATTGTAGGGCGTGCCGGCGCGCGTGTCACGCTGCGCTGCGCCAGGCGGGCACCGGCCGGCCCGAAGCGGCCGCGATCTGCTATCGTTTTACTTTGCCCAAGAGGAATTTCATGCGCAAACGCATTGCCGTCGCGGCCGCAGCGGCGCTGTTCCTGGTCACCGGCTACGCCCAGGACAGGCCGGCCGCTCATGCCGACCCGAAGATCGTCCAGGAGATCTACGACTGCATGGCCAAGGGGCTGCCCAAGGGCTGGGCCGAAGCCTGGGTCACCGTGCACCAGATCGCGGACACCGGCACGAAGCGCGAGTTCGAAGCCGAATTCCGCTACGCCACCGAACGCGGGGACGCGCTGGGCAAGCCGCTCCATCCGTGTGACTCGCGGCAGGTGGTCAGGAACGTGCTGGCACTCGATCGGTCCCTGGAGCCGCGGCAGCGCCATTGGACGGCTGCCAAGCTGCTGTACGACAGCAAGGGCAAGTTCACCGTGCACTACGACTACGCGGCGCCGCCCGAGAAGGCGCCGGCCGCGCCGGGCAAGTGAGCCCGCGCGGCGCTCAGGCGCGCCGCAGGAAGTCGAAGTCGCAGCCGTCCTCGGCCTGCAGCACGTGCTCCATGTACAGCCTGGCGTAGCCGCGTGAAGGCAGCGCCGAAGGGCGCCACGCGGAGCGCCGGCGCGCCAGCTCGTCTTCGCTCACCAGCAGCTCGATGCGCCGCTGCCTGACGGAGAGCCGGATCCGGTCGCCGTCGCGCACCAGCGCGAGCGGGCCGCCGATCGCCGCCTCGGGCGACACGTGCAGCACGATGGTGCCGTAGGCCGTGCCGCTCATGCGCGCATCCGAGATCCTCACCATGTCCTTGACGCCGGCGCGCGCGAGCTTGGCCGGGATCGGCAGGTAGCCCGCTTCGGGCATCGCGTAGCCGCTCTTCGGCCCGGCGTTCTGCAGCACCAGGAAGTCGTCGGCTTGCACGTCGAGCTGCGGGTCGTCGATGCGCGCCGCCAGGTCGTCGAGCGAGGCGAATACCACCGCGCGGCCCTCGCGCTCGAACAGCACGGGGTCGGCCGCCGAGCGCTTGAGGATCGCCCCGTTGGGCGCCAGCGAGCCAAACAGCGCCACCAGGCCGCCTTCCTTCTGGAACGGCTCGGCGAAGGATCGCACCACCGTTCGGTCCACCCAGGGGGAGCCCGCCTGCGCCTCGCGCGCGAGGCGCTCGCCCAGCGTCTCGCCGGCGACCGTCATGCAGTCGAGATGCAACAAGGGCTCGAGCTCGCGCAGCACCGCGCCCAGGCCGCCCGCGGCATGCAGGTCCGACATGTAGTACTGCCCGGTGGGCTTGAGATCGACCAGCACCGGAGTCGAGTCGGACAGCGCGTTCAGCCGCGCCAGGTCGAGCCTGACGCCCACCCGGCCGGCGAGCGCGGTGAGGTGCACGATGGCGTTGGTCGAGCCGCCGATGGCGAGCAGCACCCGCAGGGCGTTATCAATCGACTTTTCGGTGATCACCTGCGAGGGCCGGATCGGGTGCTGCGCCAGCTCGACCGCGCGCCGGCCGCTCGCCTCGGCCGCCCGCAGCCGGTCTGCGTGTACCGCCGGGATGGCCGCCGTGCCCGGCAGCGCCATGCCGAGCGCCTCGGCGAGCGCGGCCATGGTCGAGGCGGTGCCCATCACCGCGCAGGTGCCGGCGGTGGTCGCCAGATTGCCTTCGACTTCGTCGATGCCGCGCGCGTCAACCTTGCCTGCGCGGTGCAGGGCCCAGAAGCGCCGGCAGTCCGTGCACGCGCCGAGCCGCTCGCCGCGGAACGAGGTCGGCATCATCGGCCCGGCGAGCAGCTGCACGGCCGGCACGTCGGCGCTCGCCGCGCCCATCAGCTGCGCCGGCACGGTCTTGTCGCAGCCGCCCACCAGCACCGCCGCATCCATCGGCTGGGCGCGGATCATCTCCTCGACGTCGATCGACATCAGGTTCCTGAACATCATCGAGGTGGGCGCGAGGAACACCTCGCCGAGCGACACCGTGGGAAACTCGAGCGGCAGACCGCCGGCGGCGAGCACGCCGCGCTTGACCGCCTCGATCAGCTCGGGAAAGTGGCGGTGGCAGTTGTTGAAGCCGCTCCTCGAGTCGGCGATGCCGATCACCGGCCGCGCCAGCATGTCGCCCGAGTAGCCCATGCTCTTCGCGAACGAGCGCCGCAGGTAGAGCGAGAAGCCCGCGTCGCCGTAGTTCGTCAGACCCCTGGCGAGGCCCCGTGCGGGCGCGCCCTTCGCGGAACCGGTCTTCGGATCGTCGGGCATGGTGGCGCGATTCTACTCGGCGAACAGACCGAGCATCTGCTCGCGCAGCCAGCGATTCGCAGGATCGTGCTCGAAGCGCTCGTGCCAGTGCACGCCGACGTCCGCCGGCGCGATCGCCACCGGCGGGCGCAGCCACTTGAAGCCCCCGCTGCGCTCGTACAGCCGCGCCACCCGCTCGGGCACGGTCAGCAGCAGGTCGGTGCGCTCGAGCACCAGCGGAACCACGGTGAAGTGGGGCACCCGCAGCGCGATGCGGCGCGTCAGGCCGTTGCGCTCCAGGGTCTCCTCGATCACGCTGTGCCCGCTGCCGAACGAGGACACCAGCGCGTGCGAGGCCTCGAGAAACAGCTTGCGCGTGAGCCGGGCACCGATCGCGGGATGGTCGGCCCGCATGAGACACACATACGGGTCGCGGAAGAAACGCCGCCGATGCACCGGCGCGGCCAGGCCGGGCAGGAAGCCCACGGCCAGGTCGAGCCTGCCGGCTGAGAGCGCCCCCGGGATCTCCTCCAGCGCAACGTTGTGCGTTTCCAGGCGCACCGACGGCGCGCGACAGCGCAGCGCCTGCACCAGCGGCGGCAGGAACACCATTTCCCCGATGTCGGACATGTAGATCCGGAACACTCGCTCGGACACCGCCGGGTCGAACCCGGCGCGCTGCGCGAGCGCCGCCTCGATCAGCGAGAGCGCCTGGTGCACCGGCGCAGCCAGCTCCTGCGCGAACGCAGTCGCCTGCATGCCGCGCGGCGTGCGCACGAACAGCGCGTCGCCGAATACCCGTCTCAGCCGCGCCAGCGCATTGGAAACCGCGGGCTGGCTGAGGCCGAGGCGCGCCGCGGCCGCGCTGACGCTGCGATCACGCAGCACCGCGTCGAGCACGCGCAGCAGGTTGAGGTCGACCTCATGGATATTCACGGTGGTGATTCATAACATGGGCTGCATCAATTTGACAAATAGCCGACCGCGCCCCTACGCTCGCACCTCGAGGAACCACTGGGGGGAGACCATGAAATTCCTGCGCATCGCGATGCTGCTCGCGGCGGCGATTCCGCTCGTCGCCGGCGCCCAGGAGACGACGCTCAAGCTAGTGAGCGCGTTTCCCGAGAACGGCCTGTACGTCAAGCACCTCCTGCCCTGGATCGACGAAGTGAACGCCAAGGGCAAGGGGCTGGTGCACATCAACTTCATCGGCGGCCCGAAGGCCATCCCGACGTTCGAGGTCGGCAACGCCGTGAAGACCGGCGTGGTGGACATGGCGCTCGCCACCGGCGCCTTCTACACCAACCTGATGCCCGAGGCCGATGCGCTCAAACTGGCGCAGATCTCGGCCCAGGAGCAACGCAAGAACGGCGCCTACGCCTACATCAACCAGATCTGGCGCAAGAAGGCGAACATGGTGTACCTGGCCCGCATGGTCGATTACACGCCGTTTCACCTGTACCTCAACAAGAGGATCGACAAGCCCGACCTGACCGGCCTGAAGATCCGCATCACTCCCGTGTACCGCGACTTCTTCCAGGCGCTCGGCGCACAAGTGGTGACCACCGCGCCCGGCGAGGTGTACACCGCGCTCGATCGCGGCGTGGTGGACGGCTACGGCTGGCCGATCCACGGCATCTTCGACCTCGGCTGGCAGGAAAAGACCAAGTACCGCGTGGACCCCGGCTTCTACAACGCCGAAGTCTCCGTGACGGTGAACCTGGATGCCTGGAAGAGGCTGAGCGCGGCCCAGCGCGCCTTCCTCGAGCGCGAGGGCATCGCGCTCGAGGCGCGCAACGTGGAATGGAAGAAGATCAACGCCGCCGAGACCGAGCGCCAGGCCAAGGCGGGCATCCAGACGATCACCTTCACCGGCGCCGCCGCCAAGTACTACCTCGACAAGGCCTACGACGTGGGCTGGGCGGGCATCATCAAGGCCGCGCCCGACACCGGCCCGAGGCTGAAGCAGTTGCTCTCGAAGTAGGTGCCCGAGGGCCATGCGGCGCATCGAGGCGCTCTACGGCAGGCTGCTGGCCGGGCTCGCGCTCGCGGCGTGCGGGATTCTGTTCCTCATGATGCTGATGATCTGCGTCGATGTGCTGCTGCGCAACGTCGCGCTGCTGCCGCACCTGCGCGGCCTGCCCTGGGCCGACGAGGTGTCCGAGTACATGCTCTACCTGGTCACAATGCTCGCCGCGCCCTGGCTGCTGCGCGAAGGGCGTCACATCCGCGTCGACATCGTGCTGCGGGCGCTGCCGGCGCGGCTCGCGTGGTACTGCGAGTGGCTCACCGACGCGCTGGCCTGCGCCTGCTGCCTGGTCATGGTCGTCTACGGGGCGAAGGCGGCTTACGCGAGCTACGCCTCCCACGCGCTCACGATCCAGACCCTGGTGACGCCGGAGTGGTGGTCGCTCGCGCCGCTGCCGATCGCCTTCCTGCTGCTCGGAATCGAAGTGCTGTTCCGCATGACCCGGCTCGCGCGGGGCGAGCGGGCCGTGCGCGACGACGCCGTCGCGACCTAGGCCACGCACGCCATGTCCTGGCAGGCCGCGGCCTGGTTGCTGCTCGGAGGCTCGACGCTGCTCCTGCTGCTCGGCCTGCCGGTCGCGTTCAGCTTCCTTGCCATCAACCTGCTCGGGGCGGGGCTGTTCCTCGGCGGCGCGCCGGGCCTGGTGCAGCTCGCGCGCAACTGCGTGGACTCGGTGGCCAACTTTTCGCTGACCCCGATCCCGCTGTTCGTGCTGATGGGCGAGGTGCTGTTTCACACCGGGCTGGCGGTGAAGGTCATCGACG
>Ga0307374_10002996_pt1 | contig 29379 bp, 26 predicted proteins | sample OX3MG_FD_202532 | JGI IMG/M metagenome (GOLD analysis project Ga0307374, IMG submission 202532) | Soil microbial communities from Risofladan, Vaasa, Finland - OX-3 | ecosystem: Environmental > Terrestrial > Soil > Coastal area > Acid sulfate soil | place: Finland: Risofladan, Vaasa | collected... | reverse complement strand
CGTCAAGGAAGCCCTTAGGACAGCCGAGTTCGCGATCGCGGCCCTGCCACAGGCCGGGGCCGACCTGGAGCTTCTGGGCCGAGACTTCAACAACGCGGTCCTGCCCCTCGAGGTCTTCTTAAGAGGCCTAGATGCAGAACCGGCCCTGCAGCGGTCCGCCTAAGCGCAAGGTGCCGGTTCGTGACTCCCTAGTGGCCACGAAAGTGGCCCAAGGGCCGACCTTGACCGACTGGGCTTATGCCGCCGGTTTCGTAGACGGCGAGGGCTGCATTGCAGTTCCTTGGACCCGCGTTCCTTCCGCAAGCTTGACTTGAAGACCATGAAACGCACCGCCAAGCAAGATCAGCCGTGAGCGTGCGCGGTCAGCAGCCTCAGGGATCTAAAAGAACCCCTGGAGCGTCACAAGCTGACTCCTGGCGCCGGCCTTATGGACCGTATAACAGTGATTATCAGCATCATAATGTGCTTAAGACGGCCTGGCTAAGCCTCCCTTCCGGACCGTTTTAGGGCCTCTTGGAGCGATTGCTTAGTGATGCGGCCTTCACCGACGATCACGCCATCAGCCAGCACGACTGGTACGCGCCAGTCATATAGACGGAAAAGCTCGTCGTCGGTGTCGACAGCGGCGAGGCGGGGTTCGTGGCCGAGTTCGCGGAGTAGGGCCAGGGCCTGGTCGCACAGGTGGCAGCCTTGCCGGGTGACCAGGACGAGCTCCATGGGGCTGAGCCTAGCGCAGCCGGCCGGCTAGCCCGGGAGCTGCAGGACCTCCCCCGCATTGATCCGCGGGCTTTGAAGCCGATTGAGGCGCTCGATCTGGTCGATCCGCACCCTGACATCGTCGCCTGGATAACGGGCGGCGGCGATACCCCACAAAGTGTCGCCTGGCTGTACTACCACCGCGCTCACTACCGTAGGCGTATCGCCCAGTGCCACTTTGGAAAGCCCAAGGGCCAAGGCGGCAGCCGCCAGCAGGATCAGGCTCCAGCGCCCCAGGTGCTTCAGCGGCGCCTCGCGGCGGGATCGGAGCGGGCGGATCGAATAACCTGCGGCGTACATGTGTTCGGGGACTCTAGCGAACACCCGTTCGCGTGTCAAGTCCCCCGAACAAAGGTTTGCACTTCTGGGGGGAGTTTGTTAGAGTGGGCCCCAGCGTCCTGAATACGATCTTGGAGATGGCAACAAATTGACCGAACAACTGACCGAACGGCAGAACAAGATCCTCGACTACATCCGATACGTCACCAAGGTCAGGAGCTACCCGCCCAGCGTCCGTGAGATCGGCGAGGCGGTCGGCCTCAGCTCGAGCTCAACGGTCCACAATCACCTGAACCAGCTGGAGCGCCGCGGCCTCATCAAGCGCGACCCCAGCAAGTCCCGCACCGTCCAGCTCGTCACCGACGCGCAGGCCGATGCCCAGCGCCGTAACGCGCTCTCCATCCCGGTCATCGGCAATGTCGCCGCCGGCGCCCCCATCCTGGCCGAGCAGAACATCGAGGACCACGTCCTCCTCTCCTCCGACATGGCCCAGGAAGGCAACTTCCTTCTTCGCGTGCGGGGCGAGAGCATGATCAACGCGGGCATCCTCGACGGCGACCTCGTGCTGGTGAAGCCTCAGCAGGAAGCCACCAACGGCTCGATCGTCGTCGCCCTGGTGGACGGTGACGCCACAGTGAAGCGCTTCGAGCGGGGCAACGGCCACGTCAAGCTCATCGCCGAGAACCCGGCCTACGAGCCAATCGTGACCACCAACGTCAGCCTGGTTGGCGTCGTGCGCGGGGTGATCCGCCTCTTCCACTAGTCGCTGACCGTCCGGCAGTGGCGGCGTACGCCTCGAATCGCTGCGCGGCGTGGCGGGGCACCCAGCCCCAAGCCTTCGTGCCGCCTTCGACGTACTCGGTCCGCTCCACCCCACCGACCTTGCGCAAGGCGGCCAGCACCGACTCGCCGCCGTATGGAACCAGGATCTCGAAGTCGACGATGTCACCCCGGCTTGACTTCTCCACCGCACCCAGCAGCTCCTTCAAGCCGCTCTGCTTGGTGGCCGAGATTGCCACTGCGTCCGGGTATCGGCTTGTGACCGCGCCAATCGCGCGCCGGCGTGCCAACGGCGCCAGCAGGTCCACCTTGTTCAAAGCCACGACTCGTGGCTTGTCGGCAGCCCCGAGGTCGCCCAGGACCTTCTCCACCGTCGCCGCCTGGTCGAGCACCGTCGGCGAGCTGACGTCGAGCACCTGGATGATCAGGTCAGCTTCGGTGACCTCTTCCAGGGTGGCTCGGAAGGCGGCGACCAGGTCGGTGGGCAGCTTTTGGATGAAACCCACAGTGTCGGTCAGCAGCACCTCGCGGCCGGTCGGCAGATCCAGCCGCCGAGTGGTCGGATCTAGGGTCGCGAAGGCCCGCTGCTCGGCCTGCACGTGCGCTCCGGTCAGAGCGTTTAACAGCGTCGACTTACCTGCGTTCGTATAGCCGACGATCGCCGCCGTCTCCAGCTGTGCTCGCCGCCGGCCGGTTCGCTGCTGGTGGCGCTGGGAGCGCACCTGCTCGATCTCGCGCTCCAGGTCGCGCATCCGCTTGCGGATCCGGCGGCGCTCCACCTCGATCTGCTGCTCGCCGGCGCCTCCTCTCGCCCCGACCCCACCGCGCCGGCCGCCCACCTGGCGGTCGTATGCGTACGACCCGATCAGGCGCGGCAGCATGTGGTGAAGTCGCGCCGCCTCGACCTGCAGGCGTCCCTCGTGGGTTCGTGCGTGCTGCGCGAAGATGTCGAGAATCACCTCGGTCCGGTCCAATACCCGCACCTTCAGCTCGCGTTCGAGGTTGCGCTGCTGGCGAGGGCTGAGGTCATCGTTGCAGATGACCACGTCGAAGGCGCCCTCGAGGCGCATCTCGCGAAGCTCATCGACCTTGCCCATCCCGATGAAATGGGCGGGGTCCACCCCACTCCTTTTCTGTATGTCGGTGCCGACCACCTCCGCCCCGGCGGTGCGCGTCAAGTCGGCGAGCTCCGTCATCTGGTCCCCCACCGCATCTGCCGTTGTTCCCGGCAGCAGGACACCAACGAGGTACGCCCGCTCGCGCGGGGTTCGCGTTGTGATCAGAGCTTGAGCTTCCTCAAGCGCGTCATCGCCTCCTCGAGGCGGGCATCAGGAGCAGTCACCGACAGTCTGAAATACCCCTCACCGTGCGCTCCAAAACCCACACCCGGCGTGATGTTCACCCCCACCTGGTCCAGCACCTGGCTGGCAAATCCAATCGAGTCATACCCGTCTGGGACCGGCGCCCAGACATAGAAGGTCGCGAGTGGCGGCTTGATGGACCACCCCAAGGAGTTGAGAGTGTCGGCGACAAGCCAGTGCCGTCGCGCATAGATCTCATTGGCCGCGCGCGTCTCGTCCTCTCCCCCATTCAGCGCCTCGATCGCCGCCCACTGCACGGCCTGGAAGATGCCTGAGTCGATGTTGGTCTTAAGTTGCCCGATGAGCTCGATGAGGTCGGCGCGGCCGCACACCCAGCCGATCCGCCATCCCGTCATGTTGAACGTCTTCGACAGTGAGTGGAACTCGAGTCCAACGTCCTTGGCGCCATCGACCTCGAACAGGCTCAGCGGGCGGTAGCCATCGAAACAGATCTCGGAGTACGGCGCGTCGTGGCACAGGACGATGTCGTGCCGGCGACAGAATTCCACCGCTTTCTCGAGGAACTCCCGCCCGGCCACCGCAGCAGTCGGATTGTTGGGATAGTTGAGCCACATCAGCCTTGCGCGCGAGGCGACGTCTTCCGGAATCGCGTCGAGGTCGGGGAGCCAATGGTTGGCCGCGGTCAGCGGCATGACGAAAGGGTCGGCGCCCGCCATGATCGCCCCCGTCGCGTAGGGCGTGTAGCCGGGATCCGGGGCCAGCACGATATCGCCTGGATCGACGAGCGCCAACGGCGCATGGCTGATCCCATCCTTCGAGCCAAGCGTCGGCAGGATCTCGGTGGCAGGGTCGAGGTTGACGTCGAATCGCTGGCGGTACCAGCCCGCGATCGCTTCGCGGAGCTCTGTGAGCCCGAAGTAAGACGGGTACCTGTGGTTGGCGGGATCGGCGGCCGCTTCCTGAAGCACGCTGACGATGCGCGCCGGCGTCGGCAGGTCGGGATCGCCGATGCCGAGCGAGATCACATCGACCCCTTCCTTTTTCTTCTGCTGCACCTTGCGATCGATCTCGGCGAACAAGTAGGGCGGGATACGCCTCAGTCTTTGTGCGCCGGCGGCCCTATCCGAGGTTCGGCTCAAATCCGTTCTCCTTCAAGTAATTGAGGATAGCGGTGACAGGCACGCCGCCATCGGCCGTCGCCTCGAACCACCTGACGCGAGGATCGCGCCGCCACCAGCGCAGCTGTCTGCGCGCATATTGCCGATTCGATTGCGCCATGACGACAGGCAGCTGGTCAAGCGTGATCTCGCCGCGTATATACGCCAGCGCCTCGGCGTACCCGATGCCCGTCAGCACCGGCGCTGTGGCCGGCACACCGGCGTGGAGCGCGTCTTCGGTCTCAGCCACCAACCCTCGCTCCACCTGCCGGCGGCTGCGCTCCTCGAGCCTGCGATCGATCACCTGAACGTCCGCGGTCAACCCGACCCGAATCGGTGTCCATGCGGGAGGCGTGCGCTTGCGCAAGGCGCGAAGCGGCGGCCCGGCTGATTGCAGGATCTCGATGGCGCGCACCAGGCGGACCGGGTTCTGGAGGTCGACCCCGGGATCGGGATCGATGGCCAGCAACATCTCGCGCAGCGCGCCGGCGTCGAGCTTGTAGAGCTCTGTGCGGAGAGCTGGGTTCGGCGGCACGCCGGTCAAGCTGAATCCATCGCTGAGCGCATCGACGTAGAGCATCGTTCCGCCTTCGACGATCGGGACTCGGCCACGCGATGCGATATCGCCGATCGCCGCCTCGGCTCCCGATATGTAGTCGCGGGCGTTGAATGACGCGGCCGGATCGACGAAATCGATCATGTGGTATCTGGCCCGCCGCTGGTGTTCGGCCGACGGCTTGTTGGTCGCGATGTCCAGCATCTGGTAAACCTGCCGGGAGTCCGCCACCACGATCTCGCCGCCCAACTCGAGTGCAAGCTCGAACGCCAGTTGGGACTTGCCGATGCCGGTCGGGCCGACGATGACGGGAACGTGGATTCCGGCTGAACTGTGCGAGGCCACTGGTCGAGAATAGGCACTCACGTGAATCAACCGGCATCACAGCCTGCGCGGCCACCGCTGTGGCTCGCGGCAGCCGCGGTGGCTGCGGGCTGGGGCGCGATCTATGACATAGGTCGCTGGATCGTCGCTTACGCGACCTTTCCTGCCCACGAGGACGTCCGGATCTATTACGTCGCCGCCGAGGCCGGGCTCAAGTACGGCTGGTCGACGATCTACGACATCCCGACCCTGAGAGCTCTCTCAGCGGGTTTCGCGGGCGGCCAGACCAACATCGACTCTTCGGCGACTTACATCAGTCCACCGCTTCTGGCATGGCTCTTCGCTCCGCTGACGGCCGTTTCGGAGCCGGTGGCCTACGCGCTGTGGGCGGCGTTATCACTTGCCGCCCTCGTGTCGACGTGGCGCATCGCGGCGCCGCATACAGGGCTTGCGAAGTTCGCGCTGCTCCTGCTGGCACTGGCGCTGTGGCCGGTACTCGACGCGTTCTACCGCGGCCAGCCGGTGCTCGTGCTACTCGCCCTGGTGGCAGCCTCATGGTGGCTCACGTCTAACGATCGGCCGTGGGCCGCCGGCATCGCGCTGGCATTTGCCACCGCCCTCAAGCCACAGGTCGTGTACCTCGTGCCCGTGGCACTGCTCGTGAGCGGACGCTACCGAGTCGTGCTCGGCTGGGCCGCAGCCTGCGTGGTGCTCGCCGTCGCGTTCATCGTGTCGCTGGGACAGTCAGGCCTTCAGACCTGGTGGCAGACCGTCCAGCTGGTTGAGAGCAACGGCGAGCATGCCTACTTCACCCTCGCCTACCTTTTCGGGTTCGGAATCGTGACTTATGTGTTGCTGGCGATCTTCGGAATCGCCGCGCTGGCGGTCGCCTGGAAACGCCGAGCTGACGTGGACATGGTGTTCGCCGCCGGCCTGCTGGGATCGCTGGCGGTGTCAGTCCACTTGCACCTCTACGACTACTCGACGCTGGTCCTGGCCGCATGGCTGGTGCTGCGTACAGTCCCGCCGTTGTGGCAGTGCCTTTGGCTGCTCGTCGGCGTGGTCACGATGCAAGCGCTGGCCCTCGGTCTGCCCGCCCCGCAGCTCATCTGGGATGCAGGTTGGCTGGCGATCCTGGTCGTCAGTAATTTCTTCGGAAGTGGCGCTTCAGGTCCTGCCACTCGACGAGCAGCCGCGTCGGGCGCCCATGCGGGCACGTGACCGCGTCCTCGGCCGCCTCGAGGTCGACCAGCAGCCTACGCTGCTCGGCCAGGTCCAGGGTGTCTCCAAATCGAACGGCGGAATGGCAGGCCAGCGCTGCCGCGGCCTTCTCCAGGCCTCCTTCCCCACGGTTGTCGGCCAGGGCAGCCAGGGTTTCCTGGACGGCTGCGGTGGCCCGCCCCGCGGGCATCTCGACCGGAACGGCGGTGATCCGAAGGCTTCGCGGGCCGAACTCCTCGTACTCGAGGCCGAGATTCGCCAGGTCCGCGCGGTGATCGGCGGCGGCAGCGATGAGCCGCGGTTCGACGTCCACGGCCTGCGGCATCAGGAGAGGCTGGGTCATGCCTCGCCCGGTTCGCAGCCTTTCCAGAAGCCGGTTGTAGAGGACGCGCTCATGCGCAGCGTGCTGGTCGACGAGGACGAGGCCATCGGGGCCTTCGGCCACCAGGTACCCGGGCCCGACCTGGCCGATGGGTCTGAGCACCCTTTCGGCGACGCGCGCCCCCACCTCGGCGACAGCCACTGCAGCTGCCGCCTCATGCAGCGTGAGCTGCGGCATGGGTTCGCGAGCGACAGCGGCAGGGCCGACGCCAGCGGAATGATATTGATAAGGCTGGCTCCCACCCAACGCGACGCGAACCGCGCGCTGCAGCGCTGAGAAAACCGCGCCCTCCTCGCGAAAGCGCACCTCTCGCTTGGCCGGATGGACGTTGACGTCGACCAGTTCCGGATCGAGGCCGATGTCGATCACAGCGATCGGATGCCGTCCTCGTTCGAGCATTCCCTGGTAGCAGTCCTCCAGCGCATAGGCCAGCGCGCGCGAGCTGATCGGCCGGCCGTTGACCGCCAGAACGATCCCATCCCTGCTGCCACGGCTCATCCGGGGCTGGCTCACCATGCCGGTGACGAGCGGCATGCCGATCATCTCGAGCATCTCTGTGGCGACGGGAAGACCAAGCACCGAGCCGATCGCACGCCTTCGGTCCCCGTCGCCGGTGCTGCTGACAGCGCTGCGCGCGTCGATGGTGAGCTGAAACCGCACCTGGGGATGGAGCAAGGCGAAGGCGCTCACCACATCTTTGATCGCTGCCACCTCGGTGTTGTCGGACTTTAGAAATTTCAGCCGGGCCGGCACATTGGCGAACAGTTCCTTGACCTCGAGTGTCACCCCAGGGAGCAGCGGACCCGCGCCGTGCTCGACGACATTGCCGGCCCGCACGCGGATGCGAGTGCCGGCGCTGCTGCACTCGACATCCGCAACCGAAGCGATGCTGGCCAATGCCTCGCCGCGAAATCCGAGTGTGGCGATGGCGTCAAGATCCGACAGATTCGTGACCTTGCTCGTGGCGTGCCGTACGAACGCCATCGGCAGGTCCTCGGCCGAGATGCCGTCGCCGTCGTCGCTGACGCGGATCGAGATCTTGCCCGCTCCGCGCACATCGATGGTGATGCGTCTCGCGTTGGCGTCCAGCGCGTTCTCAACCAGCTCCTTGACGACCGAAGCGGGCCGCTCGATCACCTCGCCCGCAGCGATGGCGTCGGCGATCTCCGGCGTCAGCAGGTGGATCGTAGTCACTGGCTCAGCCGGGCGCGCAGCTCGTAAAGCTTCTGAAGCGCTTCCAGCGGGCTGAGGGAATCGGGCTCGATCTCCTCGAGCTCCTTCCGCAGCGGGTCCGGGGCCAACTCGATGGGCAGGCCGAGCTGCTGGTCTGGGGGCTCCAGCGGCCGCTGCCTCTCAAGCTCGGCCAGGACCTGGCGAGCGCGGGCGATCACACCTGACGGGAGGCCGGCCAGAGCCGCGACATGGATGCCGTACGAGCGGTCGGCGCCGCCTGGCACGACCCGGTGCAGGAACCGGACCGACTCGCCCTCCTCGAGCACCTCGACACGCTGGTTGCGGACGCGAGGCAGCGTTTCCGCCAGCGCCGTCAGCTCGTGGTAGTGGGTGGCGAACAGCGTGCGGCAGCCGAGCCGCGGCGAGTCGTGCAGGTGTTCCACCACCGACTGGGCGATGGACACCCCGTCGTAGGTCGAAGTCCCCCTCCCCACCTCGTCGAGGATGACGAGCGAGGCGCGCGTCGCGTGGTTGAGGATGTAGGCGGTCTCCGTCATCTCGACCATGAATGTCGACATGCCCGCGGTGATGTCGTCGTGGGCGCCGACGCGCGTGAAGATGCGATCCGCGAGACCCACCACCGCACGCTCGGCGGGCACAAAGCTGCCGCATTGCGCGAGCAAGACGATCACAGCGGCCTGCCGCAGATAGGTCGACTTGCCTGCCATGTTCGGACCCGTGAGGATCGTTATCTGCTCGTTGTCGGGGTCCAGCTCGAGATCGTTGGCGACGAATACCCCGGCGGGAAGGCTGTTCTCGACCAGGGGATGACGGCCGCCCTTGATGCTCAGCCGCAGGCCGGCGTTGACCTCCGGCCGCCGCCAATCGAGGTCAGCCGCGGCGATGGCCAGGCTCAGCAACGCATCCACCGAGCCGATGGCTTGCGCGCCAGTCCGAAGCGTCGAAGCCGATTCGGCGACCTTCGCGCCCAGCCGACCCAGGATCTCAATCTCGCGCGCGACGATCCTCTCCTGAGCGGTGAGGACTATCGCCTCCTTCTCCTTCAGCTCGGGCGTGAGGTACCTCTCGGCACCGGTGAGCGTCTGCTTGCGGACGTAATCCGACGGCAACGCAGCGGAGTTGGCGTTGCTGACCTCGATGTAGTAGCCGAAGACCTTGTTGAAGCCGACCTTCAGCGACCGGATCCCGGTGCGGGCGCGCTCGGAGGCTTCGAGCCCCGCGATCCAGTCCCGGGCGCCCTTCGACGCCGCCACGATGCCATCGAGCTCACCGTCGTAGCCCGCTCGAATCGCGCCGCCCCCACGGGCGAGCGCGGGCGGGTCTTCGATGAGTCCGCGTCGCAGCTCGCTCGCCAGCTCGGGCGCAGCCGTGATCTCCCCGGCGAGCGTGCGGGTCTCAAGGGCGTTGCATTCGGAGAGCGCGTCCTGGAGGGCAGGAATGCCTTCGAGCGCCCTGCGCAGGGCGACGAGCTCGCGGGCGCTCGCGCGGCCCTGTGCGGCGCGTGAAACGAGGCGTTCCAGGTCGCCCACGTCTTTAAGCGCGGTCGCCAACGCGGCTCTCAAGGTCGGCGATGACGACAGCTCTTCGACAGCGCCAAGGCGCAGCTCGATCGACTCCGCATCACGCAACGGCGCGCCGATCCACGCTCGCAACCTGCGCGCTCCGATTGGGGTGCGCGTCCGGTCGATCAGCTTGATCAGCGCTGGCAGCTCAAGGTTGCGCACAGTGGCCGGGTCGAGGGGCATCGTCGCGTCGGGCGAGTAGGTGCGGACGCTGAACGAGCCCTGAGCGATCTCATTCTGGTTCTGTTTCAAGTAGTCGAGCACGACTCCCGCGGCCCCGACTGCGAGCGGCGCATCAGCGGCGCCGATGGAGGCCGCGTATGCGATTCCGAGCACGTCACGAAGCCTTTGCCGGCCCCGGGTGGGGTCGAACTTGTATTCGTCAACTACGGGAGGCGTCAGAAGCTCTGCCGGAGCGAGCCGCTCGAGCTCCGAGGCGAGACGCTCGCTCGGAAGCTGGCACAACAGCATCTCGCCGGTCGAGATGTCGCACGCCGCCAGCCCACTTTCGAGCGCCTGCGTCCAAGCCGCGACGAGGTAGTTCGGGCGAGATGGATCGAGGTACGCATCCTCGACCACGGTGCCTGGCGTCAGCACACGTGTGACGTCACGTCGCACGATCCCCTTTTTCGTGGCAGCTTCCATTTGGTCGCAGATGACCACCTTGTGACCGGCGCGAAGCAGCTTGCCGACGTAAACCTGCCAGGCGTGATGAGGCACGCCACACATCGGCGAACGGCCACTCTTACCGAGCGGCCGAGAGGTGAGGGTGATGCCCATCACGGGGGCGGCGACCTCAGCATCCTCGAAGAAGATCTCGTAGAAGTCGCCCATTCGGAACAGCAGAATTCCATCCGGGTGCTGCTCTTTTACGTCCCGGTACTGGCGCATCGCCGGGGTGGATGCATTCGCCGATGAGCTCACGGCTGTCCGTGGCTCACCATTCACGCCGCGGGCAACCCCGTCAGCTGACCTGCTGTCGCCTGCATCACGCGCAGGTCGATCAGCTGACCCGGCGCGATGTCGCCACCCTTGAGCACGATCGCGCGCTTGCCCTGCCGGATGCGTCCATAAGTGCGGCCAAGCTCGTCATGCCCTTCGACCAGGACCTGCACGTTGCGTCCCACCCACCGCGCCGTCTTCCGCGCGGCAATAGATTTCTGAAGCGCGAGCAGGTCGTTCAAACGCCGCAGCTTCTCGGTCGCCGGCACGTCGTCGGCCATCCGGTCGGCGGCAAACGTGCCTGGTCGGGGTGAGTACATTGCCAGGTGGACGACGTCGAACTCGATCTCCTCGAGCAAGCGTCGCGTGTTCAGGAACGCCTGCTCCGACTCGCCCGGGAATCCCACGATGACATCGGTGACCAGGCCGATGTCGGGCATCAGCGTGCGGGCACGCTCGACGATCGCTCGGTAGTGCCGTGTCTGGTAGCCACGCGCCATCCGCTTCAGGATTCCGTCATCGCCCGACTGCACTGGGAGCTGCAGCTCGCGGCAAATCACCTCGCTGGCCGCCATCACCTCCAGCAACTGCGGCTCGAGGTCCTGCGGATGCGAGGTCATGAAGCGCAGCCGCTTGAGACCCTCGATCCTCTCGACGGCCGCGACGAGCGCCGCCAGCCCGCCTCTGCCATCGGGGTCACGGTAGTCGTCAACGTTCTGACCGAGCAGCACGACTTCCTTCGCGCCTGAAGCTACAGCGTCGCGGCATTCCGCCACCACGGTGTCGAATGGGATGTGCCGCTCGCGGCCGCGCACTTTGGGCACGATGCAGAACGTGCAGTTGTGGTCGCAGCCTTCGATCACCCGGACGAAGTGGCTGATGCCAGTACGTCCGGCGGGAGGCAGCGGCTCGCCCTGCGAGTAGTCGTATCGAGCATCGAGGCCGGCGATGAACGCGTCGTACTCGCCGATCGGAATTACCACCGGCTCGAGCTTCGGGAAGCGTCGCCCGAGGGTGGCGCCTTCTTTGGCCACGATGCATCCGGTCACCGCGACCGTACGCGCCGGAGTCTTCCACGCTTTCAGCTCGTGGAGCTTCGCGTAAACGCGGTCCTCCGAGGCCTGACGCACGACGCAGCTGTTGAGGATGGCGACGTCGGCCCGCTCGAGCGTGTCCTCGATGTAGCCCGCGGCCAGGAGCTTTCGCGCAAGGCTCTCAGAGTCGGCGGTGTTCATCTGGCAACCGATCGTCCAGATGTGAAACGACCTGGCTCTTCCTGGTGCCTCCGAGGTCAGCGGCTCTCCACCAGCAAGCGGATTCCAGTGCGCTCTTCGCCATCGATCGAGATGTCGATGAAGGCGGGGATGCAGACCAGGTCGAGACCGCCGGGAGCGACGTAGCCGCGTGAGATGGCGATCGCCTTGACCGCCTGGTTGATGGCGCCCGCCCCGATCGCTTGCACCTCGACCCGCCCCTTGCTCCTGATCACGCCGGCGATGGCTCCGGCAACGGCGACAGGCTTGGAGGTAGCCGAAACTTTCAGCACCTCGACTGGTGCGCGCTCGCCTGTCATTTTTGCTGGAACCCCTTCAGGAATGCTCTTTGTCGATTCTCTGGATCGATGTTGCCCGGCCGGTGGAACTGTTAATGGTAACCAGTACCGAATTGAATGTCACGGGGCCCGCGGCGACCACGAACCGGGTCGGCACCCCCGTCAGGAAGCGCTGCAGGACGACGTCCTTGTCCATCCCGATGCAGCCGTCCCGGGGCCCCACCATCCCGACATCGGTGACGTAGGCGGTGCCGCCCGGGAGGACTCTGGCGTCGGCGGTCGGGATGTGGGTGTGGGTGCCGACAACGGCGCTGGCCCGCCCGTCCAGGTGCCAGCCCATGGCCGTCTTCTCGGAGGTGGCTTCCGCGTGCATGTCGCAGAACACGATCTTCACCGTCGGGTGCGCCGCAAGGATGGCGTCGGCCGCGCGGAAGGGGTCATCCAGGGCCTCGACGAAGATGCGGCCCATCAGGTTCATAACCAGAACCTGATGTCCCCCGGCTTCGACCACGCACCAGCCCTGGCCCGGCGCCTTCGGCGGGTAGTTGGCGGGCCGCAGGACTCGCTCGAGCTTGGGGAGCTCGGGCAGGAAGTCCTTCTGGGCGAAGACGTGGTTGCCGGTGGTGATGACGTCAGCGCCGTAAGACCTCAGCTCGGCGACCAGCTTGCCGGTGATGCCAAAGCCGCCCGCGGAGTTCTCGCCGTTGAGGATCGTCAGGTGGGGCTCGACCTCCTTTTTGAGCTCGGGGAGGATCGCCTTGACGGCGTCACGGCCCGGAGAGCCGACGACGTCGGCGATGAAGAGAATCCGGAAGTCGTCAGCCATAGCACGAGAAGTCTATTGGCTATAAAAAAAGGGGAGCCCGAGTGGGCTCCCCTGATTGGTTTTACTTGGCGTACTCGATCGCTCTGGTTTCGCGGACCACGGTGACGCGGATCTGGCCTGGAAAGCTCAGCTCCGTTTCGATCCGCTTGGCGATGTCCCTGGCCATCAGCTGGGCCGCCGTGTCGTCGATCTGCTCCGGCTTGACCAGGATCCGGACCTCGCGTCCGGCCTGGATGGCGTAGGACTGCTGGACGCCCTGGAACGAGTTTGCGATCTCCTCCAGCTTCTCCAGCCTCTTGACATACGCCTCCAGCGACTCCCTGCGCGCCCCAGGGCGGGCAGCGGAGATGGCGTCTGCCGCGATCAGCAGCAGCGCCTCGAGGCTATGTGGCTCTTCGTCGTAGTGATGAGCACGCACGGCGTGCACCACTTCTTTCGGTACGCCGTGACGCTGGAGCAGGTCTGCCCCGATCACGGCATGAGAGCCCTCGACCTCGTGGTCGATGGCCTTACCGATGTCGTGCAGCAAACCCGCCAGCTTGGCGGTACGGACGTCGGCGCCGATCTCCGACGCCATCATGGCGGCGAGATAAGCGACCTCTTTCGAGTGATTGAGCACCTGCTGTCCATAACTCGTCCTGAAACGGAGGATGCCCAGGTGCCGGACGACCTCTGGGTGAAGGCCCTGCAGGCCGACCTCCAGCACCGCCGCCTCCCCCTCTTCCTTGACCCTTTGCAGGACCTCGACGCGGGACTTGGCGACGATCTCCTCGATACGTGCCGGATGAATCCGGCCGTCGACGATCAACTTGTTCAGCGCGACTCGAGCCACCTCGCGGCGGACCGGGTCGAAACCGCTGATGATCACAGCTTCCGGGGTGTCGTCCACTATCAGGTCGATCCCCGTCGCCTGTTGCAGGGCCCGAATGTTGCGGCCCTCCTTGCCGATAATGCGTCCTTTGAGCTCGTCAGTCGGCAACGGCAACACCGAGACCGAAACCTCTGCGGTCTGGTCGGCGGCGATTCGCTGGATCGACTCGGTGACGATCTCTCTGGCACGGCGCTCACTCTCGTCGCGAGCTCCAAGCTCCGCCTCCCGCACCTTGCGGGCAACCTCGTTACGGAGCTCTTGCTCGACCTGGCTCATCAGGACTCCCTGGGCTTCCTGGCGCGTCATGTTGGCAACGCGCTGAAGCTCCTTCTCCTGCTGCTTGTAGGTGTCGTCGAGCTGCGCTCTGACCTCGTCCAGCCCCTTCTCCCGGTCGCCGAGCTCACGCTCTCGCCGGCTGAGGTCCTCGGTCTTGCGGTCGAGGTTCTCCTCCTTTTGGAAAAGACGCTTTTCGATTTGCTGTGACTGTCCCCGGTACTCCCGGGCCTCCTGTTCGGCGGCGGTGCGGATCTTGACCGCTTCCTCTTTGGCTTCCAGGAGCTTCTCCTTGGCCTGCGTTTCGGCCTCGGACAGCGCCAGCTGGCTTTTCAGCTCCAGCGCGTTGCTCCCGCTACTCTGTCTGCGCTGAAGCAGCACATAGGCCACTCCAAAGCCGACGATGAGGGCCACCACCAGAATCGGTACGAAGAAGTAGATAGGCATGTGACATGCACCTCATGTATTCGATTGTCAAAGTGCGGATCCAATGCACGGCCCATGGGCCCCGCGTCGGGTTGGCTCAATGACTGCGGGCGCTCAAAAAGCGCCGCGGAAGGAAGAGTTTAGTCTTCGGGCGGTTGGGCCGCTCCCTGGAGCACCGACCGGCAGGCGGCATAGACGACGTGGGTCGGGAAACCACGCCTCAGCAGCTTGGTTCCCACGGTGTCGAGCATCTCGCGATATCTGATCCCCGGCTTCCGCGCGCACAGCCGTTCGGCCAGCCGGGTCGCGGAGACGAGCTGCGCCTCCAGGTCGAATTCGGCCACAGCCTCGTCGGCCTCGGCGCGATCGACGCCTCTTGCGGCCAGCTCAGCCGACAAGGCGCGCGGTCCCCTGAGCGCAGCCCGGCGCCGGACCAGCCCTTTCGCAAAGGAGGAGTCGTTGAGGTAGCCGAGATCGACCAGCCGCGCTATCGCGGCGTCGATCGCGCCTGCCTCGAACCCTTTCATCCTCAGCTTTCGGCGCAACTCCCACTTGGAGTGGGCGCGCCGCGACAGCAGGTCTAGCGCCTGGCCGACAGTATCACCCGGAGGCGGAGCTGCAGACTTGCTGGAGGATGGGCAGGTTCGCCTAGTCTTCTGTTGCACCCGCCGGCGTCCTGGCCGGGCCCAAGACCCTGATCGGCGAGGCGGACCCGGCAGCCTTCTCGCGGACCTTGGCCTCGATCTCCGCGGACAGGGTTGGGTTCTCACGCAGGTAGTTGCGCACGTTCTCGCGGCCCTGGCCCAGGCGCTGGTCGCCGTAGGACATCCAGGTCCCGCTCTTTTCGAAGACGGCGTACTCGAGCGCGGCGTCGATCAACGAGCCCTCGCGCGAGATGCCCTCGTTGAAGAGGATGTCGAACTCGGCGGACCTGAACGGAGGCGCCACCTTGTTCTTGACGACCTTGACCTTGACCCGTGCACCGACCGAGTCGAGCCCGTTCTTGATCACCTCGACCTTGCGGATGTCGAGGCGAACTGACGAGTAGAACTTCAACGCGCGGCCGCCGGGCTGCGTCTCGGGGTTCCCGAACATGATCCCGACCTTCTCCCGCAGCTGGTTCAGGAAGATGACCGAGCAGTTCGACTTGGAGATGGCACCGGTCAGCTTGCGCAGCGCCTGCGACATCAAGCGTGCCTGCAGCCCCATATGTGAGTCACCCATCTCGCCTTCGATCTCGGCCTTGGGCACGAGCGCGGCGACCGAGTCGATGACGATCACGTCGATCGCGCCCGACCTGACGAGCACCTCCACGATCTCGAGCGCCTGCTCGCCGGTGTCCGGCTGGCTGATCAGGAGGTCGTCAATCTTGACCCCGATCCGCGACGCATAGAGCGGGTCGAGCGCGTGCTCGGCGTCAACGAAAGCGGCAACGCCGCCGAGCTTCTGGGCTTCAGCGATGACGTGCAGGGCCAGGGTGGTCTTGCCTGCCGACTCCGGGCCATAGAGCTCGGTCACGCGGCCGCGCGGAATCCCCCCCACTCCCAACGCCAGGTCGAGCAACAGCGCGCCTGTCGGGATGACCATGATCTCCCCGTGCAACGCGGCTTGCTCGCCCAACTTCATGATTGCGCCCTTGCCGTAGCTCTTGACGATCTGCGAGATCGCCGAGTCGAGTGACTTTGCCTTTTCTTTCTCGTTTTGATCCATCGATCCTCCTAAGTCGTTGCGGCGAGTGTTCTACGTCGTGTGCTGAAGGTCAACGGGTGCTTAACCGCAGTGCTCGAAGTAGGCCGTCGGCAGAGTGTAGCGAACATGCGTTCGGCGGTCAAGAGGCCAATTTCCCCACGCTCGCGCGGGCCGCATCGATCAGCAGCCTCAGGGCTTCATCGGCCGCCTCCCGCCGGTTGGCCCAGCGGTCGCCCTTGAACCTGTACTCGTTGCAGGTTGTACCCCGCGCGCTGGCCACGGCGATGTATGTCAGCCCAACCGGCTTGGCGCCCTCGGCATCCGGGCCCGCAATGCCGGTGATCGACGCGGCCAGCGTCGTGGCGAACCTCGAGCGTGCTCCCTCGGCCATGGCGATCGCGACCTCGCGACTCACCGCGCCGTGCAAGGCCAGCAGGTCTGCCGGCACCCCCAACTGGTCGCGCTTGACCTCGTCCGAATAGGCGATGACGCCCCCGATGAAATAGGCGGAGCTGCCGGGCAGGTCGGTGATGAGAGACCCGAGGAGGCCCGCGGTGCACGACTCGGCGACCGACACGGTCAGGCCGCCTTTGGCCAGCCGGATTCCCAGCTCCCGAGCCAGCGGGTCGACCTGCGGTCTCGATTCCGGAGCCTCTCCAGGGTTGACGGTCCCGCCGGCCGCCGGCCACAGAACGTGCCGGAAGCGCCACATGTAGTCGATGCCGCTGCCCACCGTGAAGATGATCGCGACGGCAACCGCGAGCTCCGCTAAGGGCGCCAGCGCGGGATAGGGTCGCTGGAGGATCAGCAGCACGACCGCGGCCATCTGCGTCATCGTCTTGGTCTTCCCCATCGGTGCCGCCGAGATGATGCGGCCCTGGCTCGCGGCCACCGACCGCAGGATGGTGATCATCAGCTCGCGCGAGAAGATGACGACCACGATCCAGGCGGCGACGAGTCCCTCCTGCACCAGCACGATGAGCACCGACAGGACGAAGAGCTTGTCAGCGAGCGGATCGAGGAACTTCCCGAGGTCGCTGACGAGGCCTCGGCGCCGGGCGATCTGGCCGTCGAGCGTGTCGGTGAATGAGACCAGGATGAAGAGCGCCGCCGCGATTTGATCGTGGTCCGGGAACCGCAGGAGGAGAAGGACCATCAGCGCGGGGATCGCCGCCAGGCGGCTCAGGGTCAACGCGTTAGGCAGGTTCACTCACTTTCCTACCAAGAGAGTTTGCGACGACGGCTCTCCGGAGTGTCACCCGCAGATCACGGGCTCATTCGATGCCGAGTCGCTCCAACAGCTCGTCGACGTCCGGCAGGTTCATCATCACCTCGCGTGACTTCGAGCCCTGGTAGCCGCCCACGACGTGGTTCTCGGCCAGCTGGTCCACGATGCGCCCGGCGCGCGAGTAGCCGACGTTGAACTTGCGCTGCACCAGAGAGACCGATGCCGCCCCTTCGGCCGCGACTGCTCGTGCGGCGCGCGCGAACAGCGGATCGAGCTTGCGCTCTGCCGTCTCCCCTCTCTCCCACTCCGTGCCCGCGCCCTCTTCAAGGATCTCCTCCATGTAGCGCGGCGGGCCCTGCGACTTCCAGAAGTTGACCACCCCCTCCACCTCGGGGTCGCTGACAAACGCGCCCTGGATTCGCGTCGGCTTGCCGGCATCGACCGGCTGGTAGAGCATGTCGCCGCGGCCGAGGAGCTTCTCCGCACCGCCCGAGTCGAGGATGACCCGGCTGTCGACTTGGGAGCCGACCGCGAACGCGATGCGTGAGGGAATGTTGGCCTTGATGAGGCCGGTGATGATGTCCGTGGACGGCCGCTGCGTGGCGATCACGAGGTGGATGCCGACCGCCCTGGCGAGCTGCGCGATGCGGCAGATGAGCTCTTCGATCTCGCCGGCCGCGACCATCATCAGGTCGGCCAGCTCATCGATCACGATGACGATGTAAGGAATTTCGCGCGCGAGCTTTAGCGTGGCTTTCTCGTTGTATGCCGCGATGTTGCGCACGCCCTCCGCCGAGAACATCTTGTACCGGCGGTCCATCTCGGCCACCGCCCAGCGCAGCGCCGCCGCTGCTTGGTGCGATTCGACTAAGACCGGCAGCGCCAGATGCGGCAGGCCGTTGTACCCCGTCAGCTCCACGCGCTTTGGGTCGATCAGGAGAAGGCGCATGTGGTCGGGCGTCATCTGAAATAGAAGGCTCGTGATCAAGGCGTTGATGCACACGCTTTTGCCCTGACCCGTCGCGCCCGCGATGAGAAGGTGCGGCATGCGCGTGAGGTCGGCGACGATCGACGCACCTGTTACGTCGTTGCCGAGGCCGAGCGCCAGCACTCGCGTGCCCTCCCTGAACGCGGCGGTCTCGAGCACCTCTCGGATGGTGACCAGGCTTGCCGACTTGTTGGGCACCTCGATGCCCACCGCAGCCTTGCCGGGAATCGGCGCCTCGATCCTGAGCGGGGCGGCGGCGAGCGCGAGCGAGAGGTCGTTTTGCAGCGCGGTTATCCGCTTGACCTGGATGCCTGGTCCTGGCTGAAGCTCGTACTGTGTCACGGCCGGGCCGGGGTTAACGCCGACCACCTTGCAGGGGACGCCAAAGGTCTCGAGGGTGCTTTCGATGATCTTCACGTTGCGCTTGATCTCGTCGGCCATGCGCTCGCGGCGCGCCGTCACCGTGTCGAGGAGGGCGATCGAAGGCAGCTTCCAGTCGATCTCCGGCAGCTCGTCCTCGGGCTCGGCGACGATGCGCATCACCGGCGGCTCTGCCGGGCGCGAGTGGGCCTCGGATGCAGCCGGTTCCGCGCCGCGCGCCTCCGAGGCCTCTTCGAGCTCCCACGCGGGAGTTGCCTCAACCACGGAAGGTGGAGTGGCGAAGCTGGCCGCCGACCGCGCCAGGGCGGCTTCTTTGGATTGGCCGTTCTTCTGTACCTTCGCGGCGGCCGGGACCGCCGGGGCCGGGGGTGCCACCAGCCGCTCGAGGCGGTTGCGCTCGGCAAATGCGGCGCGGCCGGCGCGGATCAAGGTGGCGATCATCGCGCCAGGGCTGAAATGGACTGTGACTATCAGGCCGATCACCAGGCCTGCAATGAGCAAAGCCCACGCGCCCCAGTGGCCGACTACCGGCTCCACGACCTGGGCCACGCCGTGTCCGGCAGAACCGCCCGCGTTGGCGGCCAGATCGAATAGGCCGACCAGTGAGATCACTGCGACGATGCCTGAAACGACATCGACTGGACGGGGCCGCGGGGCCTTCGGCCAGATGAGGTAGGTGCCGAAGGCCAACGCCACGCCGACGGGGACGAACCAGGCGCGGCCGAAGGCGGCCATGAGCCAGTCGTGCAGGCCAGTCAGGATCGAGCCGGCGTTGCTCGCGATCGCCAGGAGGCTGAGCAGGGCAGCCAGGATCAGGAGGACACCGGCGATCTCGCGACCCTGGCGGGGCGTGAGCGTCGGCCGGTTTGGGGTTTTGCGTTTGCCGCGGGTGGCGCGCGGACGCGAGGATGCAGCGCGGCGCGCGCCGTTGGCGGAACGTGAGCTTCGTGTGGTGGTGCGACGCATTCTGCGGGGCCTTGGGCCGTAGGCATTCTACAGCGGGGTAGGCCCCCTCCCCCAAAGTGCCTCGCGAGCAATACTTTCCCGGTGGCAGTCGATCCATTCGCCGAAGCGGAGCTGCGCTATCGCGACCTGGTCGAGGAGCGCCGCATCGGGGCGCTGCAGGCCAGGGCCTTTCGCGTCGCGGTCCGAGACCTGGCGGTCCTTGACGGTGAGGGGGGGCGATGGATGCTGGGGCCCGAGGATGGGATCTGGTACCGGCGAGAGCGGGAGCGGTGGCTGCAGGCCGATCCGCCGCGGCGCCTCGTGTGCTCGTCCTGCGGGCACCACAACCTGGGGCGGCACAGTTTCTGCGTGGAGTGCGGGCAGCGGCTGAATAGATAGGCGACGGCATTCGTCCAGTCGGGTGCCCGATCGCAACCGGGGAACCGACATCATCACGTGCGCGCCGCCGTCGGCCCAGGGCTTGAGATGCCTGACATCCTGGTCCGGCTATGCAGGCGACAGCACCGGATGGTTCATGAACCAGGCCCGCGGCGGCTGATCACCGCCGATGGTGGGATCGAAGTCAAACCGCCCTGACCTCGCTACTTCGCCGGGTGTAGGCCCGCCTGCACGATGCCGTAGATCAGGCCTGCTGCCAGTGGCACCAAGGCGGCCAGCAGCCATAGCCTCCACCAAATTGGGCGCGTCTCACCACGCACCATCTCGTGGCCGCAGAATCCGCAGTACCTGTCGAATGGGCCGGCCACTCCTCGACACCTTCCGCACTGGTGCAGCTGGAGGCCGCAGTGGCCGCATCGGGCATCCTCGCCCGAGTCGACGACCATGGCCGGCTGATCGCAACGCGGACACAGGCTCGGCGCGATCAGCGCTAGAGGCGGCAGCTTCATCTAGATCTCCAGCACCACGGGGATGACCATCGGGCGCCGCCTAGTCTTCTTCCACACGGTTTGTGACACGGCGTCGTGGATGACCTCCCTCAACGTGTTGACGTCCGCGTGAGTATCGGCCAGGCGCACAATGCTCGCGATCGCGGCTTCGCGCGCATCGGCCATCAGCTTCGATGACAGCTCTGGCTCGATCACGCCCCTCGAGGTGAGGTCGGGCCCGGCCCGCACGGTCGCCGTCTCGCGGTCGACGGTCAGGGTCACGATGAGGATCCCGTCCTCCGCGAGTTGCCGGCGGTCGCGCAACACCACATGCTCGACATCGCCAACCCCAAGGCCGTCGACGAACACCAGGCCGGTGCTCACCTTGGCTCCGATGTGAATCGAGTCGGTACCGAGCTCCACCGCCCCCCCGTCCTCGACCACCATGATGCGGTCGTCAGTGAGGCCTGCCTCGCGCGCCACGTCCGCATGCTGGACGAGCTGTCTGTACTCGCCGTGCACAGGGATGAAGTATTTCGGTCGCACCGCGTCGAGCATCTCGCGCAGCTCGTCTCGCTGGGCATGCCCTGTGACATGCACGTTGCCGACCTCCGAATAAAACACCCGCGCCCCGTGCCGATACAGATTGTTCACCGTCTGATGGACGAGGCGTTCGTTCCCAGGGATCGGCCGCGCCGAGATCACTACCCAGTCCCCCTTGAGCACGTTGACGAAGGGGTGGCGTTGCGCGGCGAATCGAGCGAGCGCCGACATCGGCTCGCCCTGGCTGCCGGCTGTGAGGAGGAGCACCTTCGATGGTGAGATGCGGTCGGCGTCCTCGATCTTGATGGTGAGGCCCTCTGGCACCTTCAGGAAACCGAGCTCGCGCGCGGTCTTGAAGTTCGTCTGCAGGCTCCGGCCCACGACGGCCACCCGCCGCCCGAATTGCACGGCCATCCTGACCAGGTGCTGGATCCGGTGGATGTTGGAGGCGAAGTTAGCGACGACTATCCGTCCCGGCGCCTCGCCGAAGATTCGCTCAAACGGCTCGTGCAGGTCGCGCTCAGAACCCGAATGTCCTGTGCGCTCGGCGTTGGTGGAATCGCTGAGCAGCAGCAGCACGCCCGCGTCGCCCAGCTGCCTGAAGCGCGCCATGTTGGTGGGCAAGCCGTCCGGTGGCGCGTCGTCCAGCTTGAAGTCGCTGGTGTAGACGACCCTCCCCACCGGCGTCTCGATGGCCAGCGCGACAGCATCCGGGATGGAGTGGCAGACGGCCACGGTCTCGACCTTGAACGGGCCCAGCTGCACCGCGTCGCCGACGCGGACCTCTCGCAGGTCGGCTTCCCGCAGGATGCGGTGCTCTTTCAGCTTGGGCTTGACCAGGCCTAGTGTCAGTCGCGTCCCGTAAACGGGCACGTTGAGCTTTTTCAGGACATAAGGCAGGCCACCGATGTGGTCCTCGTGGCCATGACTTAGAAAGATCCCAAGGACTTCCTTGCTGCGATCGAGCAGATACGAGATGTCGGGCAGGACGAGGTCGATGCCCAGCATGTCCTCGTGCGGAAACATCAGTCCCGCGTCGACGACGAGGATCTGCTTCTCCCACTCGAGAGCCCACATGTTGATGCCGACCTCGCCCAGGCCGCCCAACGGCAGATATCGGAGTCGGGAGGCGCTCACAGCAGTCGCAGCTGTTCGGCTTCCTGTCGCGGTGCAGGCGTAGGCTCGGGCGGAGGCGGTGGCGCCAGCAGCTTGTCGAGGTAGACCTTGACCTGGTCGAAGTCCCGTTCGAGGTCCGCGACCAGGGCGCCGTTGTGCAGGGCCGCGGCCGGGTGATACAGCGGCACGTAGGCGACGTTGCCACGCTTCACCATGCTGCCGTGCACGCGCGAGATAGAGCCGTGACCCGGCATCAAGCGCTCCATGGCATGGCGGCCGAGGATCAGGACGACCTTCGGCCGGACCAACTCGAGCTGCCTGGCCAGGTACGGCGAGCACGCCTCCGCCTCGTTCGGCATGGGATCGCGGTTCATGGGCGGCCGGCACTTGAGGACGTTGGTGATGAAGACCTCAGCGCGGCTGAGACCGATCCGCACCAGGAGCGTGTCCAGCAGCTTGCCGGCGGCGCCGACGAAGGGCTCACCCTGGCGGTCCTCGTTGAAACCGGGCGCCTCGCCGACGATCATGATGTCGGCGGGACAGGGTCCGATGCCCGGAACCGCTTGAGTTCGCGTCGCGTGCAGCCCGCACTTGGTGCAGGCGCGGATCTCGGTGTGGAGAAGTTGGAGCTCCGGTGCGCTAAGCGACTTTGACGCCTACCTTGAAGGTGATCAGGTCGCCCGCCTCGCGCACTGTGCGCATGACGGCATCGAGCTGGTCATTGGTCAGTGGGACCAGTGGCAGGCGGAAAGGACCGGCTGGAAAGCCCAACGCGTTGAGCACCGACTTGACGGGGATCGGGTTGGCCGCCGTGGTCATCAGCGCCTTGATGACCGGCAGAAGACCGACGTGGATCTTGCGCGCGACGTCGTTCTCGCCCTTGAGGTGGGCCTCGATCATCTTCCTCATCGACCGGCCGGCGATATGCGACACGACGCAGATCACGCCGTACCCGCCGGCCGCCATCACGGGCAGCGTCCAGCTGTCGTCGCCGCTCCAGACATTGAAGCCCACGGGCTTGCCCGCGCAGACGAGTCCGACCTGGTCGAGGTCGCCGCTCGCCTCCTTGACTCCGACGATGCCGGGCAGCTCGGCGCACCGAAGTGTCGTCGCCGCGGTCATGTTGATCGCGGTGCGGCCCTGGATGTTGTACATGATCGTCGGCCCGACCTCCGAGATCGCCTTGAAGTGCTGGTACATGCCTTCCTGCGGCGGCTTGTTGTAGTACGGCACGACGGCCAGCAAGCAATCCGCGCCGGCGTTCATGGCCCGCTCAGAGAGCTTCACCGAGTGATGGGTGTCGTTGCTGCCCGTGCCGGCGACCACTGTCTTGCCCGGGATCGCCTTCTTGATCGCTTTGACTAGCTCGATCTTCTCGTCATCGCTCAACGTCGGCGATTCGCCGGTGGTGCCGGAGACGACCACGCCATCCGCCCCGTCGGCGACGAGCAGCGCCGCAAGCTTTTCAGCAGCCTGGTAGTCGATAGCACCGTCCGCGGTGAACGGGGTGAGCATCGCGGTGAGAAGGCGTCCGAGATCCTTGGCCATTTAGATAACTCCTAGCTCAATTGCATGCTCGGCGATCTGGACCGCGTTGAGCGCCGCGCCCTTGCGCAGGTTGTCTGACACCAGCCAAAGGGCAAGGCCATTTTTCGAAGTCGGGTCGTTGCGAATGCGGCCAACATACACCTCGTCCTTGCCCGCCACGTGGTGCGGCGTCGGGTAAAGCTTTGCGTGCGGGTCGTCCTCGACGATGATCCCTGGCGAGCTGCCAAGCAACGTGCGGGCCTCGTCCGCAGTGATCTTTCCCGTCGTCTCGATGAAAACGGATTCGCCATGGCCGACCGGCACCGGCACGCGGACGCAGGTGGCTGCAATCCGCAGGTCAGGCATATGGAGGATCTTTCGCGTCTCGTTGGCGATCTTGACCTCCTCCTCGTTGTAGCCATCGGCCTCGGGATGCCAGCCGCCAGGGACCACGTTGTAAGCCAGCTGGTACGGATACACGACAGCCTGCGGCTCCGTCCCGTCCGCTATCGCTTTGGTCTGGTCCGCCAGCTCATCCACGAGCGCTCTGCCCGCACCCGACGCCGACTGGTACGTGGAGACCAGAACCCTCTCAACGCCAACCGCATTTCGCAAAACGTTGAGGACGACGGTCAGCGGAACTGCACAGCAGTTCGGGTTGGCGACGATGCCTTCGTTGTCGCGGATGTCCTCGCGGTTTACCTCAGGCACGACGAGGGGCACGTTCTCTTTCATTCTCCAGGCGGAGCTGTTGTCGATCACCAGCGCGCCCGCTTCAGCGGCAATCGGTGCATACATCAGCGCGATGTCGGTGCTCGCCGCGAAGAGCGCGACGTCGATGCCTTTGAACGCCTTTTCATCGATTGCCTCGAGAGTTATCGAGCTCCCGTTGTACGGAACCGTCCGGCCCTTCGAGCGCTCCGATGCGAGAGCCTTGACGCTTGCGCTCGGGAAATGTCGCTCGGCAAGAATCGACAACATGGCCTGTCCAACCATCCCCGTCGCGCCGACGACGGCAACGTTTAATCGTTTGGAGGTAGGCACCAAGTCAGTTTAGTTCGATCCCGGTACGAGTGGCTGAGGCGGCGGGGGCAGTGGAGTAGTCGAGAAGCAGAGCTGGCGCCAGGTGTCCGCCGGCGCTCCGGTCAGCGCGGAGACGGGTGGGAGATCGTTGGCCGCCAGCTGCGACGACCAGACCTGGAGCGGTCCGGCTCGCTAGGTGGGGCTTGTGAGGCCAAGCAACTCGTCTAGGCCGCGATAGAACCGCGGCTGAGTTGTCACCCGGTGAATGGCCAGGAGCACGCCCGGAACATACGCGTCGCGGCTCGTCGTCCGGTGCGCGATCGTCATCGACTGCCCGGGCAGGCCGAAGATCACCTCCTGGTCGGCGACGAAACCTGGAAGTCGAATGCTGTGCACGGCGATGCCGCCCTCCTCCCCCCCTCGCGTCCCGGCGATCGTCTCCTTCTCCGCCTTCTTGTGACTGAAGGGCTTGTCGCCGCGTCGCGCGGCCAGACGCCTGGCGGTCGACAGCGCGGTGCCAGAGGGGGCATCCAGCTTCGCGGAGTTGTGCATCTCGACGATCTCGACTGCATCGAAGTGAGGCGCGGCGATGTCAGCCAGGTGCATCATCACCACGGCGCCGATGGCGAAGTTCGGCGCCACCATCCCGCCCAGCCCCTTGGCCCTGCATGCAACCTCCAGCTTGTCGACCCCTTCGGCAGGGATGCCTGACGTTCCGACAACGGGCGCCGCACCCGCCGCGACCGCGGCGAGCGCGTTGTGCAGCGCGACCGATGGGCGGGTGAAGTCCACGAGGGCGTGCGGTCGGTGTTGCTTCAGAAATTCCGCCAAGTCATCGCCGGCGCCCACGCCTCCGACGTACTCGATGCCAGGCTCCGCCTGAAAGGCCGCAGCGAGGATGGAGCCGACTTTGCCACGGTGTCCTGCCACCGCGACTCGGATCGGCTCCGTCATTTGCTTAGTTACCGGCGGCTTCGGTTGCCGCCACCATTGCGTCCGCCTCGGTTGCCACCACTGAACCCGCCTTCGCGCGGTGGCGGTGGCGGAGAGGCAAGCGCCACTGCCATCGCATCCTTATCGATCTTCTCGTCGATCGGCTCGCCCTTTGCCGTCAGCTCCTCGATCGCGGCCTGGCGGCTCAGGTTGAGGCGCCCCTGGCTGTCGACCTCGGTCGCCTTGACCACGATCTCGTCGCCCACGTTGGCGACCTCCTCCACCCTCTCGACGCGGTGGTCGGTGAGCTTGGAGATGTGGACCAGGCCGTCTTGGTTCGGCAGCACTTCGACGAAGGCGCCGAACGGCATGATCCTGACGACCTTGCCCTTGTAGATCTTGCCGACCTCGATCTCGTCGGTGAGACCCTTGATCCAGTCGATGGCCCTCTGGCCGGCGTCCCGGTCGGCTGCCGCGATGAACACACTGCCATCGTCCTCGACGTCGATCTGGGCTCCGGTCTCCTCGGTGATCTTGCGGATCATCTTGCCTCCCGGGCCGATGATGTCACGGATCTTGTCGGGGTTGATGTGAATGGTCGTGATGCGCGGTGCGTACTGGCTGAGCTCGGCCCTCGGCGCGGGTATCACCGCCAGCATCTTGTCGAGTACGAACAGCCTCGCCTCGCGCGCCTGCTCGAGCGCCTGCGCCAGGATCTCGTGGGGCAATCCCTTGATCTTGATGTCCATCTGAAGCGCGGTGATTCCGTCCTTCGTCCCGGCCACCTTGAAGTCCATGTCGCCGAGGTTGTCCTCGACGCCCTGGATGTCGGTCAGCACCGCGAACTTGCCTTCGCGCGTCACCAGGCCCATCGCGATACCGGCGACAGGCGCCTTGATCGGCACGCCCGCATCCATGAGCGATAGGGTCGAACCGCAGACCGAGGCCATCGATGTTGAGCCGTTGGAGCTGAGGATCTCGGACACCAAGCGCATCGTGTAGGGCCACTCCTCGACCGAAGGGATGACCGCCAGCAACGCGCGCTCCGCGAGCGCGCCGTGCCCGATCTCACGCCGTCCGGGACCGCGCAGCGGGCGTGCCTCGCCGACGGAGAACGGAGGGAAGTTGTAGTGGTGCATGTAGCGCTTGAACTCTTCGAGCCCAAGGCCGTCCAGCTTTTGCTTGTCCGACATCGAACCGAGCGTCGCGATGGTCAGTGCTTGGGTCTGGCCTCGGGTGAAGAGCCCAGAACCGTGGGTGCGTGGAAGGACGCCGACCTCGACTGTGATCTCACGAACGTCTTTGAGACCGCGACCGTCGATCCGCACGCCTTCGTCGACGATCCGCTCGCGGACGCGATCCTTGAGCTTCTTGTCGAAGAGCTTGCCGAGGATGTCAACGTGCTCTGGGAATCGCTCGCCGAGCTCCGCGATCGTCTTCTTACGCAGCTCGTCGGTGCTGGCTTCGCGTGCTGCCTTGTCGGGTCCGAACGCCGCCTGGTCGAGGCGCAAGGCGAGGTACTCGCTCACCACCTCGACCACCTGCTCCGGGTAGGAGGGCGGCGTGTACTGGTACTTCGGCTTGCCGATCTGCTGCTGCAGCTCGACCTGGGCCGCGCAAAGCTGCTTGATGGCCTCGTGCGCCATCTGCAGCGCGTCGACCACCGTCTTCTCGGTGACGCCTTTGGCCCCGGCCTCCACCATCAGGATGGCGTCGGCCGTGCCGGCGACCACCAGGTCGAGGTCTGAATCCGCCATGCGCGACGACGGTGGGTTGACCACCAGCGCGCCGTCGAGGAAGCCCATCCTCACCGCCCCGACGGGGCCCGCCCACGGGATGTCGGAGATCGTCAGGGCGGTGGACGCGCCGTTGATGCTGAGGATGGTCGGGTCGTTCTCCTGGTCCGCCGACAGGACAGTCGAGACGACCTGGATGTCCAGCCGGAACATGTCGGGGAACAGCGGCCGCAACGGGCGGTCGGTGAGCCGCGAGGCGAGGATCGCGGTCTCGCTCGGCCTCCCCTCCCGGCGCATGAATGCGCCGGGTATCTTGCCGACCGCGTACAACTTCTCCTCGTAGTCGCACGTGAGCGGGAAGAAGTCGACTCCCATCCGCGGTTCCTTCGACATCACGGCGGTGCTGAGCACCACCGAGTCGCCCTGGCGGAGAACCACCGCCCCGTTTGCCTGCTCGGCCACCCGGCCGGTCTCGATCGACAGCCGCCTTCCGGCGACCTCTACGTTTTTTGTGACAATTGCCACGCGAATACCTCCATTTGGGAGGACATCCCCGAGGTGCGTCCCTGGGTCAGGTTCCTAGCAGCTGCGGCTCAGGCCGTTGGCCTCAGCAAGAGCTTCTAAGAGCTGACCCCAGCGCGACCAGCGTGGAGTCCTCCCGATTGACTTAATCGGCTGAGCTGGCGCCCAGCCCCGGCTATCTCCTGATCCCGAGCTTGGCGACGAGCGAGCGATAGCGCTCGATGTCGGTGTCTCTCAGGTAGTTCAGCAGACGCCGTTGCTTGCCAACCAGGAGGAGAAGGCCGCGGCGCGAGTGGTGGTCCTTGGCGTGCGTTTTCAGGTGCTCGGTCAGCTCCCGAATGCGGGTCGTGAACAGCGCGACCTGAACCTCGGGTGAGCCCGTGTCCGTATCAGCGCGCCTGTGCTCCGCTATCAGCTTGCCCTTGACTGCAGTCTCTATTGCCAAACCGAATACGAATTATACCCAGGCGAGGTGAGGCCCGGTTTTAGGGCGAGCGTTCGACCGATCCGTCAGACCTCGGGTCGGCCCCGGCCCGCCACGCGCCACGGCCATCGACCAGGAGCGCGTGAGCGTGGCCGAGCGTGTGGTGTTTTGGCGGCATCAGCTCGATGTTGAGGCCCGAGCGGCTCAGCTCCCCGGCGCCGGGGTAGTCGGCTTCCACCGAGATCTTCTGCCCATCCGCCTGCACGCGCACCCGCGGTCGAGCCACCGCCTCAGCCGGCTCCAAACCGTGGTCGACGAGGTTGATCAGGACCTGGGTCTGCAGCTGCGGCTGGCCGTCTCCACCCATCGAGCCGAAGCTCGCCCACGGCCGGCCTGCGCGGGCGGCCAGCGCCGGGATGAGCGTGTGCATGGTGCGCTTTTTCGGTTCGAGCCGGTTTACGTGCGCCGGATCCAGCTTGAAGTAGCAGCCGCGATTCTGAAGCAGCATGCCGGTGCCTTCGGCGACGACGCCGGACCCGAATCCGTATGACACGCTCTGGATGAGCGACACCAGGTTGCCGTGCTCGTCGGCAGCGCAGAGGTACACGGTGTCCCCGCCATCGGGTGGGTGCTCTCCCGTGCCCGCGATCGCGTGCGTGGGGTCGAGGAACGGCTCGAGCGGCGCGGGTGAGAAGTCAGGGTCGGTGATGTAGCGGTCTCTCAGCGCATAGCTCTCGTCGCGAGCCTTCTTGAACGCAGCAATGAATGCCGCCCCGGGCTCGAGTGACTTGCGATCAAATCGACGAAGCCTGGCAAGCATGGCGCTCGCCGTGAGGCCCTGCGTCGGCGGCGGCAGCTCGTACACGGTGAGCCCTCGATACTCGACCGCCACCGGGTCGACCCATTGCGTGCGGTGCGTGGCAAGGTCGCGCGCGGTGACGAGGCCATCGCGCCGATGCAGCGCTTCAGCGATCGCGGCGCCGACGGCGCCACGATAAAAGGTGTTGATTCCCG
>Ga0307374_10002994_pt1 | contig 29389 bp, 31 predicted proteins | sample OX3MG_FD_202532 | JGI IMG/M metagenome (GOLD analysis project Ga0307374, IMG submission 202532) | Soil microbial communities from Risofladan, Vaasa, Finland - OX-3 | ecosystem: Environmental > Terrestrial > Soil > Coastal area > Acid sulfate soil | place: Finland: Risofladan, Vaasa | collected... | reverse complement strand
TGGGCCTCCACCTCACGGGCGACGAAGGCCTTGTCGGCCGACGACCGCGCCCGCAGGGTGGAGCCGTGGACCCGGGCCCGTCGCTGCATCAGGGTCAGCAGGTCGATCTCGGCGCTGGCCCCGCCCCCCACGCCGATCACCGACAGGCGCCCACCGGTGGCCAGGGCGGCTAGCGACGTGGCGAAGCTCGGCCCGCTCACCAGCTCGAGGACCACGTCGAAGGGACCGCGCCCGGCCGCCTCGTCCGGGGACAGCGCGTGGGTGGCGCCGAGCGACAGCACCGCATCTAGCAGCGACGCGTCGCGCACCGAGGCCACCACCGACGCCCCGGCCGCCGCCGCCAACTGCACGGCCGCCGTACCCACCCCTCCGGCCGCCCCGGTCACTAGTACCCTGTCGCCGACCATCAGCCCGCACTGGGTCACCAGGGCGTCATAAGCGGTCGAGAAGGCCTCCGGGAAGCCGCCGGCCTCGTCCCACCCCATGGAGTGCGGAACGGCCATGGCGTGGCTCTCGTCCACCACGATCAGCTCGGCCTGAGCGCCGCCGCCCACCACGGCCATGACGCGGTCGCCCACGGCGAAGCGACCGGTGCCCGGCCCGACGGCCATCACCTTGCCGGCCAGCTCCAGGCCCGGGATGTCGGGGGGCGAGCCAGCCGGAGCCGGGTAGAACCCGTCGCGCTGGAGGAGGTCGGCGGCGTTCACCCCGGCGGCGTGCACCTCCACGAGGATCTGGCCCGGGCCCGGCGCCGGGTCGGGATGGAGCACCCAATCGATGCGACCTTGGTTGATGGTGAGGGCGTGCACGGGCTGGCTCCCTCTAGCGAGCGTCCGCCGGCGGGCGTTCGCGTCGGGCCCGGCGCCGGCGCACCGGTCGACCGATGGCGAACCCGGCCACCACCCCGGCCAACAGGCAGCCCACCACCACCCAGATGAGCTTGGGATGGGCCGTGAAGAACCAGAATCGCACCGGCACCGCTTTGGCGTTCTCCACGGCGAAGACCACCACCAGCACCGCCACGGCCAGCACCACCACCGCCCTGGTCACGCGCCGTCGGCGGCGCAGGTGCTCGGGACGTCCGGCGTCCGATGTCGCGGCGCCCACTTCGGCCATAAAAGCGAGCCTAACCCTGCAGGGCCAGGTGATCGCCTTGCCACAGCTTGATGCCACCGAGGATGCCGGCTGTGTTGTCGACGATGGTGATGTCGGCCGCCAGCTCGCCCTCGATCCGCCGGGCGTTGCCGCCGCCCACGTAGCAGTGGTCGAAGAAGCACAACGCCCGCAAGATGTCGAGAGCGCGCCGCACCCGCTTGTTCCAGCCCTCGCCGCCCACGTCCTTGCGGGCGCGATCGCCTAGCTGCTCGTTGTAGGTCTCGCCTTTGTGCAGCGGATGATGGGCCAGCTCCAGGTGCGGGAGCAGCTCGCCGTCGAAGAAGAACGCCGTCCCCACCCCGGTGCCCAAAGTGACCACCAGCTCGAGCCCGTGGCCGGCCACCACCGCCGCGCCTTGCACGTCGGCGTCGTTGGCCACCCGGGTGGGCTTGCCCAGGCGCGCCGCCAGGGCACCGGCCAGGTCGAAGGAGGACCACTGGGTCACCAGGGCCTCGTCGACGTCGCTGCCCGGCCCGCTCACGGTGACGAAATGCGGGGCCGACAAGATGCGGCCCTCGCGCACCATGCCCGGGAAGCCGGCCGACACCCGGTCGAAGGCGGGCAGCGACGCCACCAGCGCCACCAGGTCGTCGACCATGGTGGCCGGAGAGCACGGATAGGTGGTGTCGACGCGGACGCGATCGGCGACCATGGCTCCCGCCGAGTCGAGCACCGAAGCCTTGAGCCCGGTGCCCCCGATGTCGATGGCCAACGTGAACGGGGCCGTCGGGTGGGTGACAGGCGCCGTCACGAGGGTCGGCCGGTCACGGCGCCACCGAGCTGGTCCATGGATTCGAGCTGCGCCAAGGTGTCATCCCCCGCCCACCGCTCGGCGTGCAGGACGTCGCCCAGTGCCAGGCGCTGACGCCACCCGGCCCGCTCGAGGTCGGGGGTCTCCTGAAGGTGTGAGACCGGGCCGATGCACAGCCATGCCACCGGTCGCACCTCGTCGGGGATGCCGAGCAGGTCGCGCAGGAACGCCTCGCGGTAGAACGAGACCCAGCCCATCCCCCAGCCCTCGGCCGTGCAGGCCAGCCACAGGTTCTCGATGGCCAGGCACACCGAGTACAGCCCGGCGTCGGCAATGGCGTGGCGGCCCAGCACACTCGGCGCCCCGCGAGCGGCGTCGTAGGTGACCACCAACGACACGCTGGCCTCTAGGACACCGTCGATCTTGATGCCGGCGAAGCGTGCCGCCAGCTCGCCCTCCAAGGCATCGGCGAACACCTTGCGCTCGCCTTGCACGTGCTCCCAGAAGGCGAGGCGCGCCTCGTCCTCGGTGACCAGCACGAAGTCCCAGGGCTGGCTCAGGCCGACGCTCGGAGCGCTGTGGGCGGCGCCGAGCACGCGCTCGAGGACTCGGCCGGGCACCGGCTCACCGGTGAACTCGGCCCGCACGTCTCGACGGCGGTGGATCACCTCGTAGAGGCCGGAGTGGGAGGAGTCCATCACCCGCCGACCTTACCGGGGGTGGGCACCCCGAGGCCGACCGGGGTCACCTCAGCCAGCGCCGGGTAGCCTCGGCTGATGGCTGACCAACCGTGGCTGGGCGACGCCTGCTCCCTGGTCGACGCCCTGCGCGCCGGGCAGATCACGCCCCCCGAGGCCCTCGAGCTGTCGCTCGCCGCCATCGAGGGATCGGCGCTCAACGCCTTCTCGCACCTGGACGTGGACCAGGCTCGCGCCGACGCCGACAGAGCGGATGTGGCGCTGCCCTTCGGCGGCGTCCCCATCGGCATCAAGGAGCTCGAGCCGGTGACCGGGTGGCCCTTCACCGAGGGCTCCTTGGCCTTCGCCGAGCGCCGGGCCGCCTTCACGAGCACCCACGTGGAGCGCCTGCGCGCCGCCGGGGCGGTGCTGGCCGGGCAGACCACGGCCAGTGAGTTCGGTGGCATCAACTGCACGAGCACCAAGCTGCACGGGACCACCCGCAACCCGTGGGACGCGGCGCGCACGCCGGGGGGGTCGTCGGGTGGCTCGGCGGCAGCGGTGGCCGGGGGCCTGGTGCCGCTGGCCTCGGGGGGCGACGGCGGTGGGTCGATCCGCATCCCGGCCGGCTACTGCGGGCTCTTCGGGCTCAAGTCCACCTACGGCCGCATCCCGAAAGGCCCCCACGTCCATCAGACCCCGCACACGGTGACCCTGGGATGTGTCAGCCGTTCGGTGCGCGACACGGCCCGGTGGTTCGACGTCTGCAACGGCTTCGACACCCATGACACCTTGAGCCTGCCCAAGGTGGAGGGCTGGGAACGCGACCTCGGGACCCTCGGGGACCAGCTACGCGGCAAGCGGGCCGTCATCTCGGTGGACCTGGGCGTGGCCGTGGTGCATCCCGACGTGGTGGCGCTCGTGACCGAGGCGGCCGAAGCTCTGGTGGCCGAGGCCGGCTTGGCGCGCGTCGACGTGGCGGTGCAATTTCCGCCGGCGCTCATGGAGTGGGCCATGTCCAACCTGGTGACGCTGGCCGCCGATCTCGGGGAGCGCTATCCGGAATGCGAGAGCGATCTGACCCTCGAGATCATGCTGGGGATGAACATCGCCACCCATCACTACGACCTGGCCATGGCGGCATCGGCCGAGCGGTTCCGTGTGCACGTGCACGAGGTGATGGCCGACGTGCTCGACCAGGTCGACTTCGTCTTGGCCGCCACCAATCCCGATCTGGCCTTCGCCGCCGAAGGGCCGGTGCCCATGACGGTGGGAGACCGCGACCTGCTGGCCGAGTTCGGCGACGTGGTACGAGCCGGGGGCAACACGGGGGTGCTCACCATGCCGGCCAACTTCGCCGGCAACCCGGCCGTGTCCATACCGGCGGGGACGGTTAACGGGGTGCCGGTGGGCCTGCAGGTCATCGGCCGCCACCACGAGGAGCAGCTGCTGCTGGAGCTGTCCGCCGTGGCCGAGCGCAGCCGCCCGTGGCCACTGGTGGCCCCGTCTTCCCCGCACTGAGTCGGCCCGAGCACTGAGCCGGCCCGAGCACTGAGCCCCCGGGGGGAGCGGCGGGAATCTCAGGCGACGAGGTCTACCGGCAAGGAGGCCAGGCCCCGCAGCACGATGTTCTCCTTGTGTGCCAGCTCACCCGGACGCACCTCGAGCAGGCGGGCCCGGTCGAGGAGGGCCCCCAGCGCTATCTGGGCCTCGATGCGAGCCAGAGGGGCTCCCAGGCAGTGGTGCAGCCCGAAGCCGAAGCCCAGGTGCGGGTTGTCGGCCCGGGCCACGTCGAAGTCGTCGGGGCGGTCGAAGACCTCGGGGTCGCGATTGGCCGAGCCGATGAGCAGCATCGAGAAGTCCCCCGGCGCCAGTTCCACCCCACCCACCTCCATGGCCTCGGTGGTCACGCGCCCGGTCAACTGCACCGGGCACACGTAGCGCATCATCTCCTCCACGGCGCTGCGCCCCACCGACGGGTCGTCACGAAAGCGCGCCAGCTGCTCGGGATGCTCCATCAATGCCAGGGCACCGCCCGAGATCAGGTTGACGGTGGTCTCGTGTCCGGCCACCAGCAGCAAGATGCACGTGGCGAGCAGCTCGCCCTGTGACAGCACGTCACCTTGCTCCTCGGCCTGGATGAGGCGCGTGAGCAGGTCGTCGCCGGGGTGGGCACGACGCTGCTCGATGAGCCCGGCGAAGTACTGCACGAAGGACAAGATGCCGGTCAGGCGTTGCTGGACGGCCTCGGGCGGCAGCAGGAAGTCGGGGTCGAGGCCACGAGCGAGGGCGTCGGACCACACCCGGAAGTGCTCGTGGTCCTCGGGCGGCACCCCGAGCATCTCCACGATGATCTGCACCGGCAGCGGATAGGCGTAGTCGGCCACCAGGTCGCCGCCGCCGCTGGCGAAGAGGTCGTCGAGGAGTTGGTGACAGATCTCCTCGATCCTGGGCCGCAAGCCGTCCACCACCTTGGGCGTAAAGGCCTTCTGCACCAGGCCCCGAAGGCGCGTGTGGTCGGGCGGGTCGCGGAAGAGAAACGGCGCCATCTCGGCCAATGCCTCGGCCATGGCCCCTTCCGATTGCGTGGCCTCGAGGTTGCGAAGGGCGGAGAATTCGGCCGGGTCCACGTTGCGGGCGTCGCTGCTCGAGCGCTTGTCGCGCAGTATGGCCAGGCAGTCGGCGTGGCGGGTGAACACCCAGAAGCCGAGCGGGCTGCGGTGCACGGGATTGGTGCGGCGCAGCTCGGCGTAGACGGCGTACGGGTCATGTCGCCAGGCCGGGTCGAAGGGGTCCCAGGCCAAGGTGCCCGACGCCGCGGCGCTGTCGCGGGCCCGGCGAGCCTGCTGCTTGATCTCGGCGTCGCGTACGGCCACGGCGTCGGCCAGGCGCCGGCGCTCGTCCACCGCGCTCTCGTCGCTGGCCACGAGGTCACGATACCGAGGGGGAGGCCACGGCGCCCATCTGCGCCCGGCGTCGTAGGGCCACGTCGCGCCACCATGGGCGCAGCGCCAGGCGCAGCGGGGGCAAGTGGCCTGAGATGACCACGCCGGTGCCCGGGGGGAGCCGGCGCACGGCGTCGGGCGGGAGCAAGCGGCGGCTCACGGGAGCCTCGGTCACCGAACGCCCGCCGCGCCCGTCGGAGGTCACGGTGCGCTGCGGGCGGTGCGACTCGCCCGCCAGCGTGCTGGCGTGTTCCAAGGTGGCCGTGTCGGCGATGCCCGACAGGAACACCTTGACCCGGTGGTTGTTGATCACGCTGCCGGCCCGCCCGCCGTAGCGGGCCGTGATCTGGGCCAGGTCCTGCCACACGGTGACCAGCTGGATGCCATGTCCGGCGGCGGTGGAGGCCAGCACGTCGAGCTCGGCCAACGGGGCCACATTGGCCGCCTCGTCCAGCACCACCAGCAATGGTGGGTCGAGGGTGCCTCCGTGGCGAACAGCCAGATCGAAGGCCCCTTGGAGCACCTCGGTGGCCAAGGCGCTGAACAGCGGTCGCAGGCGCCGCTGCTCGTGGGCCGGGGCGCACAAGTACAGCGTGTGGCGACCTTCGAGCAGCACGGCGGGGTCCACGCGGTGGTGGTTGCCTTCCCCTGCACCGGATGCGGCCCCGCCAGAAGCAGGCGGCTCGGCGAACGCCTCGACCACCGTTTCGGCGGTGGTATAGACGGCACTTCGTTGGCGCTCGTCGCGGCCCCAGGTGGCACGGGCCGCCTGCAGGGCGGCGTCGGCGCCGAGTTCGAAGAGTGCTTCGGCGACCTCGGCCTCCTCCTGCTCGTCGAGCCAGCGCACCACGTCGGCCATACAGCGACCCGAAGAGGCGGCGGCCAGCAGCAGCGGTCCGAGCAACTTGGCCGCCGTGGCAAACCAGAAGTCGGCGTCGGGCATGGATCCCGCCGCCGGTCGAGCCGCCTCGGTGAGGCTGTGGGCCACCCGCCGGGCCGCCGGCCAGGTGATGGCGGCATCCAGCGGCGACCACGCCGAGGTGGCCAGGCCGGTGCTGCGGGTCGGATCGAAGAGCCACACCTCGCCCTGGGTGCGTCGCCAGTTCATGGTGTGGCGGGCCAGGTCCGCCTTCACCGAAGCGGCCATCACCGGACCCTCCCACTCCAAGATGGCCGGGATGGCCAGGCCGGTGGTCTTCGCACTCTGGGTCGGCCCCACCACCAGCACCGACTGACCGCGCTCGGCGGCCACCAGTCGCCGGCCGGCCGTGCCGAGCACGAGCCGGCCGGGAGACGGCCCCTTGACCGTCAACGCGGCGAGGTCCCGGCGTCGGGCCCAGCGCGCCCCCTCGGCTTCCCTGTGCACCGACGGGCGGCCACCTCTGTTGGTGGCGAGCGCAGCAATGAGCAGGGCCACCAGGGCGGCCCCGAGCGCCGACCCGGACGTCAACGGGCCCCCGTGAGCGGGCCGAGTGCCTCGGCCATGGCCCCGTCGGTGTCGACCAGGGCGGCCTCGTGCGGCGACAGTCGGTGCTGGACCAGAAACGACCGCGTCCCCACCTTCCACAGTGCCGTGCCACGCCCCAGATGGGGCACAAGCTCGCCTTCGGTGCCCGATAAGCCGAGCAGCGACACGGCCGCCTCGACCTCGCCTGGTGCCTGGCCGTAGAGCACCCGCGTCTCGGAGTCGGCCAGCAGTCCGCGCGACAGCATCACCTGCTCCGAGCCCTCGGGCCCGGCCGACGCCAGGTCCGACACGCGGTGGAGCACCGCCACGTTGGCCACGCCCCAGGCGCGCGACAGCTTCCACGACGCCTGCAGCCACCGGGCCACGCCGACGTTGGAGAGGATGGCCCACGCTTCGTCGACCACCAGGATGACCCCGCCGGACATGTCGGCCCGGGCGCCGGACAGCGCCGCCTGCAGCCACGACGCAGCGCACGTCATCAAGATGCCGAGGGCCGGCGAGTGGTAGACGGCCGACATGTCGAGGACCACGAAGGGATGGTCGAGGCGCACGCCGGGGGACGTGGGGCCGTCGAACATCCCCCGGAGGTCGCCGGCCACCAGCCGGCGGAGCTCGAGCGCCACCTGGCGTCCGTCAGCAGCCAGGTCGGCCACGCCGGTGCGCACCGACGATGCCGAGTGCGCGGTGGGTTCGAGGAGGCAGTCGATCACCAACGGCAAGGTCAGCCCCGCGCCACCTGGCCCGGCGCGATGCTCGGCGTCGACCACGGCCAACTCCACTGCCGTGCGTTCGCTGGGCAACAGCGAGCGCCCGAGACTCGACGAGGCCAGCGAGACGAGCAGCTCGCATCGCCGCCGGCTGTGCTCGTCGGGGTCGAGTCGCTGCGTCCCCGCGGGATCCGGAGCAGCCAGTGGGTTGAGACGCACCGACCCACCCGGGCGCAAAGCCACCGGCTCACCTCCACATGCCCGAGCCAGGGGCCCGTACTCGCCCTTCGGGTCGATGACCCAGGCCCGGCGGCCGAACACGGCCTGGCGCCAGAGGTAGCTCTTCACGAAAGCGCTCTTGCCCCGCCCGATCTGGCCGAAGACGACCATGTTGGGGTTGGTGAGCACGCCGCGCCGGTACAGGACAAAGGGGTCGTAGACGAAGGCCCCACCGAAGAGGTCCCGACCCACGAGCACCCCTTCGCCCCCAAGGCCCGGCTCGGCGGCGAAAGGGTAGGCGGCTCCGAGGTGCCGGGTGGTGGCCTGGTGGGCGGCGACGGACACCGGTCAGGGCAACCCGCGCCCGAGTGGCATGGTGCAGGAAAAGGCTCGGGCCTGGTCCCCGTAGCAGCGACGCAGCTCGAGCCCGGCTCGTCCGGCGGCCTGCTCAGTGCGGCTGCAGGCGTCATCGAGGGCAGCGGGGTCGTCAGCGGTCACTGTGACGTAGCCGGCGAAGCGGTAGTTGGCATGTCCGTCGGCCAACTCGACCTCGCGGCGGGCCAGCACCTCTTCTTCCCTACGGCGGCGGGCGCTGTGGAGAAAGCCGCCGCGCCGACGCAACTCGGCGTCGGCCATGTCGGCGGTGCGCGCCCGCTCGATGCGCCGGGCCGCATCGACAGCACTGATGGGTTCCATGACCAGCGCCATGGTGCGACGAACATCGGAGACGAGCAGGGGGCCGAGGAAGTCCGGGCCGATATCGCGTCGGGGCCACTCGGCCACCCAGTAAGTCACGTGCCACGTGCCGTCGACCCGGGCATGGCTCCACGCACCGTGGACGGCCATGGGCCACGGCCACCGGGCGCCGCCCGGCGCGCCGCGGCGACGGGCCGCCCTGGTGGCCGGCTGACGGTCGTAGCCGTGGCGCATGGCGACGGTCAGGTCTTCCACGTCGAGGACGGGCCCGCAGTCCACTCCGGCCTCGCCCAGCAGACGGCGCAAGGCGGACATCTCCCGCAGGACCACGGTGCAAGCACCCCGGTGCCCACCGCCGGCCGCCTTTACGGCGCGCGCACCTCGCCGGGCGTCGACGGTGAGCGCCAGTTGGACCTGGTGGGTGTGCGCCGTCGCCGACTCGGCATCGAGCAGAGCGCCATATGAGCGGTACGGGGCGCTGGTGGTGTCGAGCACCGCGCTCGATCGGAGATGGCGTCGCACCTCCCGACCGTCGTCGGGCAGGCTGCGCGCCGACCACTGCAGGCGGTGGACAGCCGAGCCCTGGCGGGCCAGGGCAGCCAGGACACCGGACCAGGCGCTGATGCGGTGCTCTTTGTCCTGAGGGCCCAGGAGGACGAAGCCAGGGCCGGTGGCCACCACGACTGCCGTGTAGGTCCCCCGGTCCCGGTCATGGACAACCGCCGCCGAGCCGTGTTCGTCGGCCGACTCCACGCACAGCAAGCGCAGCGATCCGAAGATGTCGCTGCGCGCGGCGCGCCGTCGTCCGGTCTGGTCGACCACATGACGCACAGCGTCGGGCGCCCACTCCTCGGCCGTGCGACCGGCCAGAGGCCACGTGGCCAGGGCCACCGAGGCGCCCAGGACGACAAGAGCCAGTGCGATGCCGGCCAACGTCGACGCGGCGCGCAGCACGAGCACAGCCAGCACCAGACCACCGGCCACGGCCCCGATCTGGCCGCCTCGCCATCCGGCTACCACCCCGCGGCGCTCGAGCGGCCCGAAGTGGTAGCGAGCCACCTCTCCGTCACTCTCCATCGTCATCGGCGGCATCGGGGTAGTCGTGAGGGTCGAAGTGGAGGCCGGTGAGGGCGCTGGCTTGCGCGGCGGGCATGCCGCGGAGCATGGGCAACGACGACGACGCCGGTGAGCTCGGCGTGACCGTCTCCGAAGCTGCGGCCGTGGCCGCCGCGCCGGCGTCACGGGCCACGTCGAGAGCGAAGTTCCCGGCCCGCAGGGGAGCGGTGGCGGCCGATCGCAGACGGTGGCGCGCCGCCTCGAGGTGCAGCATGGCGCCGGCTTCCACCGCCGGCACCAACCGCAGCAACATGAACGGCGCCGTGGTGGCGATCACGAGCAGGGCGATGCCCATGACCACGGTGGCGAAGCCGCCTGTGATGTCGCCCGAGGCGCCTTCAGCCGCCCCGCCGGCCACGGCCCCTGCGGCCAGCGACAGCACGGCGGCCACCACCAACTTGGACAGCACCAGAGCGGCGATGGTGTCGGCCAACCTGCGACACCAGTGCGACACAGCCGGCCATACCAACCCGGCCAGGGCCAGCGGCAGGAACAGCGTGGCGGCAGTCACCGCTGCGCTGCGCACCACGAGCTCCAGCCACAGTGCCATGGACGCCATGGCCACCAGCAGGGCGCCGACGAAGACAACGAAGGCGGGCGCGACGCCGGCGGTGGCTGGAGCGGTGATTACGAGGAAGCCGGCCACCGGCGTGAGGAGATGCTGGGTGTCGGTGCCGCCGGCGGCGAGGACTTGGGCCGACAGGGAGTCGCAGATCGACAGCGACAAACGCACGAGTTCCACAGCCACGCCGGTGAGCAGCAGCGCCAGGGGCAGGTGCACCAGGAACGAGCGCGCCAGCATGGAGGCGTCCTGGCGGTAGACAGCCGACACCGCCGCGCAGCAGACCATCGGCAGCACCACGGCAGCGGCCAAGGTGGCCATCACCCGCTCGTGCTCAGAGAACCAGCCGGCCCCGAGGTCGACGGCCGTGGTCGCCGTCATGGCATGACCAACCTGGCCGAGCAGCCACACGGCCCCGGCTGCCACCCACTTCCCCGCCGCGTCGAGTGCCGCTGCCGCCGTGGAGCCGATGACCGAGCCCACCACACTCACGTCAGTGGACGCCTTGGCCGGCGTGGAAGAAGAAGTTGACCAGCGCCGGCGCCGCCCCCACCAGCAGGGCGGCCAGGGCCGAGACGATGACGGTGCGTCGGCCGGTGAAGGACTGTTGGTAGTTCTGGGCGTGGGATCCGAGGGCCCACACGGCGGCTCCGATGACCAGGCCGGCCAGCGCAGCCAGCAGCGCCCATCCGCCGAGCCCATTGCTCAGGTGCTGCAACACGTCGCCCCCGGGCAGGCTTCCGGGGTCCGGCGTGAGGCTCACATCGGCCAGGGCCTTGCCCGCCGTCCAGCCGCCCATCGGCTTCTCCTTGTCCGCCCCGGCCGGACCGCCCGGCCACCGGCCCCGGCCACGCTATGTGGTCCATGACAGATTTACAAGATGTTTCATGATGTTTTATGTTTTTCCATCTCGGTAAGCCGGGCCGGCACCTCCATCACGACGGGCGTTCACCGGCTGTCATGCTGGTGCCGATGCCCGCCGCCGCTGCTCGAATCTCCGAGAGCCTCGCCATCGCCGGGATGGCAGCGGCCGGAGCCGTGGCTGTCCTCGGCATCGTGATCGCCACCGTGCTCGGGCGCCGGGCCGGGCGCCACTCCCTGGAGCAGCGGCTGTCGGCCCTGGCCTCACGTCTGGGGGTGGACGCCCCCGAGGAGGAGCCGGCCGGCGTGGAGCCGGCCCTTCACCACCTGGAGCTGGTCACCGACCGCGCCGCCGAGGCCGTGGCCGAATCGTCGGCCGACGCCATTCGCCTGCGCCGCGCCCTCGACACCCTGCCCCAGGGTGTCATCGTGTGCGACGAGAACGGCGAGGTGGTGTTCAGAAACGCCCGGGCGGTGGGGCTGATGGGCGGGCGCCACGGCGATGCCCTGGCTGCCCAGGCCGTCGTCGAGCTGTTGGCCGACGCCTGGAAGCAGGGAACAGCCGAGCGCGTCCTCGACCTCTACGGTCCCCCTCGGCGCACCCTGGCCGTGCGCACGCAGCTCATCGACGACGGTCGGCGCACGCTCGGGGTCATTGCCGTGATCGACGATGTGTCCGAGCGCCGCCGCCTCGAGGAGATCCGGCGCGACTTCGTGGCCAACGTGAGTCACGAGTTGAAGACGCCAATGGGCGCGCTCGGCTTGCTGGCCGAGACCCTCATATCGGAGGCCGACCCCGCTGTGGCTCAGCGTCTGGCCAGCCGCATCCACACCGAGGCCTTCCGGGTGAGCCGCATCATCGATGACCTGCTCGACCTGTCGAGGATCGAATCGGAAGAAGCGCCACCTCGCGAGCCCGTCCTCGTGAACCTGGTGCTGGCCGAGGCCGTGGAGCGGGTCCGGGCCGCCGCCGAGCAACGCGACGTGAAGCTGGTGCTCGAGGAGCCCGAGCCGCCGGTGGCGGTGATGGGCGATCGCAGGCAGCTGGTCTCGGCCCTCTACAACCTGCTCGAGAACGCCGTGAAGTTCTCCTACGACGGTGGCTCGGTGCGAATCGGCGGCCGGTCCCTCGACAACGCGGAGGTCCAGCTCGAGGTCGAGGACCACGGCGTGGGCATCCCGGCTCGCGATCTCGACCGCATTTTCGAGCGCTTCTACCGCGTCGACCAGGGCCGCAGCCGCACCACCGGCGGCACCGGGCTCGGGTTGTCCATCGTGCGCCACGTGGCCGCCAACCACCAGGGCCGGGTCGAGGTGGACTCACGCGAAGGAGAGGGGTCCACGTTCCGGCTTATCCTGCCGACGCAGATCGAAGTGGGCTCGTGACCCCGGCCAAGACCCCGCCCCGACAGGCCGATCGGGAGCGGGCGCAGGACCTGACAGGACGCCCCGTGCGCGTCCTGCTGGCCGAGGACGAGGAGTCCTTCGTGGAGGCGCTCGTCATCGGCCTCGGGCGTGAGGGTTTCGACGTGAGCGTGGCCAAGGACGGAGCCGAGGTCCTGGCCATGTTCGACAGCGTCGCCCCCGACGTCGTGCTGCTCGACATCATGCTCCCGAAGCTGTCGGGCATCGACGCGTGCCGGGCCATCCGGGCCCGCTCGACCGTGCCCATCATCATGGTGACGGCCAAGGGCACCGAGATAGACACCGTGGTCGGCCTCGAAGTCGGCGCCGATGACTACGTGACCAAGCCCTATCGGCTGCGAGAGCTGGTGGCCCGCATGCGGGCCGTGCTGCGCCGCACACATCTGGAGGAGACGGCTGAGGCCGTGGGCGCCGACGGAGCGGTGTTCGAAGCCGGGGAGATCAGCGTGGACCCCGAGCGGCACCGGGTCTTCGTCCGCGGCGAGGAGGTGGTGCTCCGCCGCAAGGAGTTCGACCTCCTGCTCCTTCTGGTCGAGCACGCCGGGCGGGTGCTGACGCGCGACACGCTCATCGACCGCGTATGGGGCACCGATTATGTGGGCGACACCAAGACCCTCGACGTGCACGTGAAACGCCTCCGGGCCCACATAGAGAAGGACCCCTCGGCACCGCAGATCATCACCACCGTAAGGGGAGTGGGCTACCGCTTCGAGGTGCCTCCCCGCCGGTGACCGTCGCCTCCGGCCCCCGGCCCGAAAGGGTCGAAGCCCTGCTCGATCGGATCCGTCGCCGCGGCGGGCGGGTGACCAGCGCCCGGCGCGCACTACTCGTGGCCCTGCTCGGGGCCGACAACCACCACCTGACCGCCCAGGACCTCGCTGACGCCGTGCAGCGCGCCGTGCCCGACGTGCATCTGTCCACCATCTACCGGTCGCTCGATTCGCTCGAGGAGATGGGCATCGTCGACCATGCCCACCTGGGCCACGGGCGTGCCGTGTACCACCTGGTGGACGAGCCCCACCAACACCTGGTGTGCGAGCGCTGCGAAGCGGTGGTGGAGGTCCCCGACGACGTCTTCGCCGAGTTGGCCGCCACTGTGCACCGGGCCTATGGATTTGTGATCCGGGCTCATCACTTCGCCGTGGTCGGCCGCTGTGCCGCCTGTGCGGGGGCGCCTGAGCTCAGCGACCAGGAGCCGGCACCGTAAGGGTGCCGCCCAGGTACGGGGCGAGGGCTTCGGGGAACACCACCGAGCCGTCGGGGAGCCGTCCCTTCTCGACCAGTGCCGCCCAGATGCGGGCCCAGGCCAGCGCCGAGCCGTTCAGGGTGTGGACGAATCGGGGTGCCCCGCCGTCGGTCGAGCGGTAGCGCACGTTGGCCCGCCGAGCCTGGTAGTCGCCGAACCAGCTCACCGACGACACCTCGAGCCACATGTCGCATCCCGGCGCATAGACCTCGAAGTCGAAGGTGCGCGCCGCCGAGTTGCCGAGGTCCCCGGTGCACAGGTCCACCACCCGGTACTCGAGCTCCAGGGCTCGCAGCAATCCCTCCACCCGCTCGACCATGTCGGCGTGCACCGCCGGAGCCTGCTCGGCCGTGGCATAGGCAAAGAGCTCGACCTTGTCGAACTCGTGCACCCGCAGCAGTCCGCGGGTATCACGCCCGGCCGCTCCTGCCTCGCGGCGGAAGCAGGCCGTGGATGCCGTCAGACGAAGGGGAAGCTCGGCCTCGTCGAGGATGTCGCCACGGCGCATCGAGGTGAGCGGCACCTCAGCGGTGGGGATGGCCCACAGGTCGTCGCGCTCCATGTGGTACGCCTCGTCGGCGAATTTCGGCAGGTGACCGGTCGACACCATGGTCTCGGTGCGCACCATGGTGGGCGGCCGGATCTCCTCGTAGGCATCGGCATGACGGTCGAGGGCGAAAGCCGACAGCGCCCGCAACAACCGGGCCCCCTGCCCGCGATAGAGCGGGAACATCGACCCCGACAGCTTGGCGCCGCGCTCGAGGTCGAGCAGGCCCAGGGCCGCCCCCACATCCCAGTGGGCCACGCGCTGATGCCCGCCGTAGGAGACCTCGGCCTCCGGCCACCGCCGCACCACCGGGTTGTCCTCGGGCCCGGTCCCGTCGGGCGCCTCGGGCGAAGGCAGATTGGGAAGCCATAGGAGGCGCTCGCGCACCTCGGCCTGGGCCGTATCCGCTTGTTCGTCGAGGGCCTTCTCCTGCTCGCCGAGGGCCCGGCTCTCCTCGCTGCGGGCCGCTGCGGTGGCCTCGTCGCCGGCCCGGCGCGCCTCACCCACCTGGCGCGACAGCTCCTTCACCTGACTTCTCACCTCGTCGCGCCGGCCGACCGCAGCCCGGGCCCTGCCGTCGGCGTCAAGGAGTCGGGTGACCTCCTCAGAGGCCACGCCGCGGCGCCCGAGCGCTGCCGCCACGGCCGACGGATCCTCGCGGACCAAGCGGATGTCGATCATGGTGCGCCCAACGGTAGCCTCGCCGGCGTGTCTCCCGGACCTGGCCACGACATAGTCATCTCATGCGACGACCTGGTCGTTCGGTATGGGCAAGCGACGGCCGTGGACGGGTTGTCCTTCACCGTGCGCCGAGGCGAGGTAGTGGCCCTGCTCGGCCCCAACGGGGCGGGGAAGACGTCGACGGTGGAGACGCTCGAGGGCTACCGCCGCCCGTCATCGGGCAGCGTCCGGGTGCTCGGCCTCGACCCGCGCGCCGACAAGGTGGCGCTGGTGGCACGCATCGGGGTCATGCTGCAGCGCGGTGGGGTCTATCCGACCATGGGGGCGCGGCGAGTGGTGGAACTCTTCTCCCACTACTACGACGACCCCGAGAGCCCGACCGATCTGCTCGACCAGGTCGGCCTGACTGCCGTGGCGTCCACCCCGTGGCGCCAGCTCTCGGGCGGGGAACAGCAGCGCCTGTCGCTGGCCCTAGCCCTCGTGGGGCGACCCGAGGTGTTGTTCCTCGATGAGCCGACGGCCGGCGTCGACCCCGAAGGCCGCCTCGCCGTGCGACAGGTGATCGACGAGCGGCGCCGGGCCGGCGCCGGGGTTCTGCTCACCACCCACGAGCTGCCCGAAGCCGAGCGATTGGCCGACGAGGTTGTCATCGTCAAAGCAGGACGTTCGGTGGCCCGGGGCTCGGTGGCAGAACTGGCCGCCGCCGGTGGCGACGGCATCCACTTCGACGCCCCCGTCGGCCTGGACCTCGACGATCTGAGCCGGGCCCTCCAAGTGCAGCGGGCCGACGTGCGGGCCGGCCCGTCCGGGCGCTACGTGGTGACGGGTACTCCGACGGCCGCCCTCGTGGCCGCCGTGGCTCGATTCCTCGAAGCGCGCCAACTGCCGGTCACGGGCCTGCGGGCCGGAGGCCGGTCGCTCGAGAGCCTCTATCTCGAGGTCACCGGGTCGGGGCCCGGTCACGGGGCCCCGTCGGGCGATGACACCGATAGCGCGGAGCAGCGATGAGCGCCGGGGCTTGGCGCCGCTTCGTGGCCCAGACAACAGCCGAGCTGACCATGACCATGCGCCGGGGCGAGTCGCTCCTACTTACGCTGGGCATCCCGGTGGTGCTGCTCGTGTTCTTCTCCGAGGTGCACCTCCTCCCCACCGGCACCACGCATCCCGTGTCGTTTCTGGCCCCGGGCATCCTGGCGCTGGCCGTAATGGGCACGGCTCTGGTCAACCTGAGCATCGCCACCGGCTTCGAGCGCGGATACGGCGTGCTCAAGCGGCTGGGCACCACGCCGCTCGGCCGCCCGGCCCTGCTCGGCGCCAAGATCGCCGCCGTGGCCGCCGTGGAGCTGCTCCAAGGAGCGGTGCTCGTGCCGGTGGCCCTGGCCCTGGGTTGGCGGCCGAGCGCCGGAGGTGCGGGGGTGGCCCTCGTCGTCGTCGTACTGGCCACAGCCGCCTTCGCTGGCCTGGGTCTGCTGCTCGCCGGCGTACTGCGGGCTGAGGTGAACCTGGCGGCGGCCAATGGGCTGTGGCTGGTGTTGCTGCTCGTGAGCGGGATGCTGGCGCCGCTTTCGAAACTCCCGGGTTGGCTCCAGGGCGTGGCCAAAGCGCTACCGGCGGCGGCGTTGGCCGACGGGCTGCACCGCTGTGTGGGCCTCGGCACCCATGTGGCCGCCTGGTCCTGGGTGGTGCTGGCAGCCTGGGCGGTGGCTGCCCCGGTGGTGGCGGCGACGTTCTTCCGATGGGAGTGACATGGATGCATCACGACCGGCGGCACGCCTGCACGTAGCGGTAGTGGGATCGGGACACGCCGAGGCCGAGGAGTGTGAGCAGGCCGCCCGCCTCGGGCGGGCCCTGGCCGAGGGAGGGGCGGTCGTGGTGTGCGGCGGCCTGGGAGGCGTCATGGAGGCGGCCTGCCGAGGGGCGCGCGACGGAGGGGGCATGAGCTTGGGGATCCTCCCCGGCGATGACCGGGGGGCGGCCAACGCCTTCGTGGACGTGGCCGTGGCCACCGCCATGGGTGAAGGCCGCAACGTGCTCGTGGTGCGCAACGCCGATGCCATTGTGGCGGTGGGCGGCGAGTTCGGCACCTTGTCGGAGATGGCGCTGGCGCTGCAGGCCGGCATCCCCGTTGTCGGCCTCGGGACGTGGGAGTTGGCCAAAGGCGGCCGGACGGTCGACCCCGTGCTCCGGGCGATAAGCCCCGAGGAGGCGGCGGACATGGCTCTTGCCGAAGCGGCCCGCCGGCGGCGGGCCCTGCGCTGACCGCCATGCCCGGCGAGGGCCGACACCTGGCCATGTTCCCCCTGCAGACGGTGTTGTTTCCGGAAGCCCTGTTGCCGCTCCATGTGTTCGAGCCTCGCTACCGGGCGCTGCTGGCCGACTGTCTCAGCGCTGCTGAGCCTGAGTTCGGAGTGGTGCTGATCGCCCGGGGCTCCGAGGTCGGTGGTGGTGACACACGCCACGAACTGGGCACCGTGGCCCGCGTGGAGGCGTCCTCCACCTCGGCCGACGGGCGGTCCTTGGTGCTGGCCAGAGGCGTGAAGCGCCTCCGGGTCCGCTCGTGGCTGGCCGACGACCCCTATCCGATGGCCTTGGTCGAGGAACTGGCCGACGAGCCGGGGGACGTGGCCGGCCCGGGGCAGGCGGCGACGATGGCCGTGCGACGGGTGGAGGCGCTGCTTTCAGAGCTCGGGGACATGCCCATCGGGGAGCCCGAGCGGCCCGGACGCCCGGTGTCGCTATGGCAACTCTGCCACCGGCTGCCGGTGAACCCGCTCGACCGCCAGCGCCTGCTCGAGGCCGACGCCTCTGACCGCCCGGCCCTGCTCGTGGAGTTGGCCAACGCCCTGAGCGACGACATGGAGCGCCTCCTGGCCCAAGGAGGCTGAGGCGCCACACCCGGCTCAGCCTTTGGCGCCCCGTGCCATGTCGGCCATGCCCTTCAGGAAGGAGTCTGGGTCGGTCGTCTTCATCTCGATGATGGCCTTCATGTCCGGCACGTAGTGCTCGAACGTGTCGCCCTCCATGGCCGCCACGATGCCGACCGCCATGTCGTCGGCGGAGATCTTCGGCACATCGATCAATGGCTCGTCGTTGCCGGGCAGGTCCCAGATCTCGGTGTCTATCGGTCCGGGATTGACCAGGCGCACCTTGACGCCCGTGTCCCACAGGTCCACGGCGGTGGCCTCGCTCCATCCACACAGCGCGAACTTGCTGGCCGAGTACGCCGCTTCGTTGGCGTTGCCGAGGCGGCCGGCCACGCTCGACACGTTCACGACCATGCCCTGGCCGCGTTCGAGCATGCGCGGGAGGATCGCCATCATCATGCGCGCCGGGGCCAGGAAGTTGACCCGCATGACCCACTCGAGCGTCTCGGCGTCGAGTTTCGAAGTATGCCGGCGCATCGGCACCCCGGCGTTGTTGACGAGGCAGTCGAGGACGCCGAAGGAGTCCCAGGCCTCGAGGACCACACGCTCGGCCAGCTCCACATCGGACAGGTCGGCCACCCACATCTGCGACTCGGGAGCATGGCGACGGCAGTCGGCCAGCACCTCGGCCAGGCGGTCCTCACGCCGGGCCACCACCCCCACGGTGGCACCGGCGCCAGCCAGGCGGCGGGCCAGAGCGGCGCCGATCCCGGAGGAGGCGCCGGTGACGAGGACCTTGGAACCGTTGATCTGCATGGTCGCATTGTGGTGGAAATCGCTCCAGCGTTGGAATTGGGATGGTGGCCGGCCCGAGGCCGGCCCGAGGCCGGGCTGCCCTTCGGCGGGTTGCTAGAACACATAGATGGACGACCTCGAGGAGATACGTCGGTTCTGGGATGCCGACGCCGCCACCTACGACAACGCCCCGGGCCATCACCCTCGCCATGGCGCCGTGCTCGCCGCCTGGGCCTCCGCCCTGGCCGGCATGCTGCCCGCTCCCCCCGCCCGCGTCCTTGACTGCGGGGCCGGGACCGGCTTCCTGAGCCTGTTGGCGGCGGCCGCCGGCCACCAGGTGACAGCGCTCGAGTTGGCGCCCCGGATGCTCGAGCGTCTCCATGCCACCGCCGCCGGCCGTGGCCTCGACATCGAGACCGTGCTGGGCCCGGCGCACGACGTGCCGCCCGGGCCCTTCGACGCCGTAATGGAGCGTCACCTGGTGTGGACGCTGCCCGATCCGGTCGGCACCCTCCGGGCTTGGCGCACGGTGGCCCCCGCCGGGCGCCTGGTGGTCATCGAGAGCATCTGGGGCACGGCCGATGCGCTCGAGCGTCTACGAGGTGCCGGGCGCGACGCCTTACGGCGGGCCCGAGGGATCGCTCGCGACCACCACGACGACTACCCCGCCGAGGTACGGGGGCGCCTGCCCTTCGGGCGGGGAACAGCCCCGGGCGACGTGGTGGCGGCGGTGGCCGAGGCCGGGTGGAAGGCGCCCCGGTTGGTCAGGCTCCGCGACGTTGAGTGGGCTGAACGCCAGGCCATGGCCCTGCCCGAACGGTGCCTCGGGGTAGCGCCGCGCTTCGCCGTGTTGGCCGGCTGATCCTCACGCGCCCCGGCACGGGCGCCGGGGCGATCAATGGAAACGGACGAGCACGTCGCCGGCCATGGCGACGAACAGCAGCGTGAGGTACGTGATCGAGTACCTGAACAACGCCATGGCGGCGCGCGGCGTCTCCTGGAGGCGCAAGCGCACGGCATAGGCCACGAACACGGCCCCGAGGACGACGGCGGCCACCAGGTAGGTCGGGCCCATGTGCCCGACCACTGCAAAGAGCACCGTCACCGCCACCAGGGCCACGCTGTAGAGGAAGATCTGGCGGGCGGTGCGGGCGAAGGTGGCCACCACCGGCAGCATGGGCACGTGCGCCGCCTCGTAGTCGTCGCGGTAGCGGACGGCGAGGGCCCAGAAGTGCGGCGGCGTCCAGATGACGATAACGGCGAAGAGCACGACGGGGGCCCATCCGAGGCTGTCGGTCACCGCCGCCCATCCCACCAGCACGGGCACCGCTCCGGCGGCGCCCCCGATGACGATGTTCTGGCTCGACGTCCGCTTCAGCCACATGGTGTAGACGAAGACGTAGAAGGCGGTGGCTGACACGGCCAGGACCGCCGAGAGCAGATTCACAGCCGCCGTGAGCTCGACGAAGGCAGCCACCTCCAGCGACAATGCGAAGACCAGCGCAGCGCCCGGGGTTATCTCACCGGTGACGAGCGGGCGGTGCCGGGTCCGGTGCATGACGCTGTCGATGTCGCGGTCCACCACCATGTTGATGGCATTGGCTCCACCGGCAGCCAGCGTCCCGCCCACCAAGGTCGCCAGCATCAGCGTCACCGACGGCACGCCGCGCTGGGCCACGAACATGGTGGGCAGCGTCGTGACCAGCAGGAGCTCGATGATGCGCGGCTTGGTCAGCGCCAGGCGCGCCGTGGTGGCAGTGGACATGGGGACCGAGCCTACGGCCCTGCTGCGGGCCGGACCAGCCCCGGGGCCCCTTGGCCGGAGGGGATCCGGGGCACCCCAGGTACCATGGACCTCCGGTGCAGCTCCCCCGTGTCGGCCCCGTGGCCTTCCTCCGCCTCGCCCGGGCCGGCGTGGCTCTGGTGGTGCTCAACATCGTGACCGGTGGGGCCGTGCGTCTCACTGACTCCGGCCTGGGATGTCCCGACTGGCCCACGTGCTCGCGGACGTCGCTCACGCCGGCGCTGTCGTTCCACCCGGCGGTGGAGTTCGGCAACCGCCTGGTGGTGGTGGCCCTGTCGGTCGTGTGCGTGGCCCTGGTGGCCGGCGCCTGGCGCCGGGCCCCGGCCCGGCGGGACCTGGTCGGGCTGGCTGCGGCCATGGTCGGCGGGGTCATCGCAGAGGCGGTGCTCGGCGGGGTGGTGGTGTATACGAAGTTGAACCCATACGCCGTGATGACCCACTTCATGCTGGGAATCGCCTTGCTCTCGGTGGCGGTGGTCCTCATGACAAGAGCCGAGCGGGCCCCCGGGCCGGGTCGGCCCCGGGTGGCGAGGGGACAGTTGCGCCTGGCCTGGGTGATCCTCGGCCTGCTGGCTCTGGCCGTGGCCGCCGGCACCGCCACCACCGGTGCCGGGCCTCACGCCGGAGGCCCGGGGGCCAAGCGCCTGCCGGTGCCCTTGGCCGACATGGCCAGGGCCCATTCGGCCATCGTGCTGGTCCTCGGCGCAGCCACGGTGGTCGAGCTGATCCTGCTGGAGCGGGCCGGCGCCCCGTCGTCGGTGCGCGTACGCGGTCAGATGCTGCTCGCCGCCATGGTGGGCCAGGGGGTGGTCGGCTACACCCAGTACTTCACCCATCTTCCGGCCCTGCTGGTGGGGATCCACGTCCTCGGGGCCACCACTGTGTGGGGGGCGGCGCTGTGGTTCATCGACGGCCTGTTCGACCACGCTCCGGAGCGATCTACGGTCGAACGTTCCGCCAACGCCGTCTGCGGGCCAGCGGTGAAGGGCACAGCCCGAGCCGGATCGTCGTGACTACGCAACCTGTCATCGTCGACCGCCCGGTCGGCGGCGAAGACGTCACCGCTGTCCGACCGTGGCTGGTCATCGTCTGGAACGATCCCATCAACCTCATGTCATACGTCACCTATGTGTTCCAGAAGCTCTTCGGATACAGCTGGGACAAAGCCACCAAGTTGATGCTGGACGTGCATCACAAGGGAAGGGCCGTGGTCAGCTCGGGGCCCCGCGAGCGGGCCGAGCTGGATGTTTCGCGCCTCCACGAGCACGGACTGTGGGCCACGTTGGAGCAGGCGTCATGACGGCCGGTGCATGATGGCGCGCCGACGCTTCAGTCGTGACCGATCCGGGCGCTTCCACCCTCACCTCGGCCGCTCCGAGCAAGAGCTCCTGGAGGACCTGCCCCGCCAGGCTCGGAGCTCGTTGGTGGCCGAGGACCCGGCGGCATCCCGGCTGTTCCCGGTGGCCTACCCCGACAACGACGAGGCCGAGGCCGAGTACCGGTCCCTCATGGGGGAGGGGCTGCTCGCCCATCACCAGCACGCACTCGACACGTTGGCCGCCACAGCGGGGGCAGACTCGGTCGATGAGGATGAGCTCCAGCAGTGGATGGGGGCGCTCGAGGTGCTGCGCCTGCTGCTCGGCACACAGCTCGAGGTGAGTGAGGACATGACCGAGATCGATCCGACAGATCCCCAGGCGCAGCACTACGCCGTGTACGGGTACCTGAGCATGCTCCAGGGCGAGATCATCGAGGTGCTGTCCGGCGCTCTCGACGGTCGGCACACCTCGAACCCGGGCGAAGAAGGATGACCATGGCCCGCCTCCTCACCATCATGGGCTCGGGCGAGACGGCGCCCACCATGGTGAAAGCCCACCGGTCGGTGCTCGAACGGCTAGGTCCGGGGCCCTCGTCGGGGATCCTGCTCGACACCCCCTTCGGCTTCCAGACCAACGCCCGGGAGTTGGCCGAGAAGGCCGTGGTGTACTTCCGAGACAGCGTGGGGGCGACACTGGAGATCGCCGGGCTGCGCTCGGCGGCCGACCTCGCCGGAGCCGGGGGTGACGCCCTGGTCGGACAACTGGTCGCCGCTCCATTCGTGTTCGCCGGGCCCGGCAGCCCCACCTACGCCCTGCGGCACTGGCGCGACACCCTGGTGCCGACCCTGCTGGCCGAGAAGCTCTCCCACGGAGGGGCGGTCACCTTCGCCTCGGCGGCCGCCCTGACGCTGGGCTTGCGGACCGTGCCCGTCTACGAGATCTACAAGGTGGGTGACACGCCTCACTGGGAGGACGGTCTCGACCTGCTCGGACCGCTTGGCCTTTCGGTGGCGATCATCCCCCATTATGACAACGCCGAAGGCGGCACCCATGACACCCGGTTCTGCTACCTCGGCGAGGAGCGGTTGGCTCTTCTCGAGCACGACCTGCCCGAGGACACCTTCGTCATCGGGGTGGACGAGCACACGGCGCTCATGCTCGACCTTGAAGCGGGTAACGCCGAGATCATGGGCCGCGGTGCGGTGACCATCAGGGCCCATGGGCGCTCAGCCCGCCTCGAAGCCGGAGAGCCGGTGCCGGTGCTCCGCCTGCGGGAGATGGCCGAGGAGCTGGCCCACCGGAGCCCCGGGGGCCCTCGGGCGCCAAGTTCGGGGTTGACCGAAGCCGAGCCATTCAGGACCGCACCAGCCGCCGACGTGGCCGGGGGATCGCCGTTGCTAGAGGCCATCCGCCGGCGGGAGGAGGAGTTCCGCCTCGCTGTGGCCGACCGGCGGCCCGAGGCCATGGTGAGCGCGCTGCTGGGCCTCGAGGAAGACCTGTGGCAGTGGCGGGCCGACACCTTGCAGTCCGACGAGGCAGACCGTGGGCGAGCCGCGCTTCGGGCCATGGTGGTGGAGCTCGGGGCCCTGGCCGAACACGGGGTCGGAGATGTGGCCGAGGTGGTCGGGCCGTACGTGGAGCTGGCCCTGGCCCTGCGCGACCGGGCCCGCCAGGACCGCCGGTTCGCCGAGGCCGATGCCGTGCGCGACGGCTTGGCCGGACTGGGCGTGGAGATCCGTGATGAGCCCGAGGGGACGACCTGGTCCCTTGCTGACCAGGGATGACTCGGGTGGGCCCCGATGGGGCGGCGGATGGACCTGCTATCGTGCGGACCGCCCTGATGGGTCGAGCCCCCATCGTCTAGCGGCCGAGGACGCCGCCCTTTCAAGGCGGTAACACGGGTTCGAATCCCGTTGGGGGTGCAACGGATTCGGACACCCAGGGTCCTGTGGTGCAGTTTGGAGTGCACGCCGGCCTGTCAAGCCGGAGGTCGCGGGTTCAAATCCCGTCAGGACCGCCGCCCCGGGATTCGGGGTAGAAGCAAGGTCGGGTAGCTCAGTTGGCAGAGCGCGCGCCTGAAAAGCGTGAGGTCACCGGATCGACGCCGGTCCCGACCACCGAGAACATGGTCGTTTAACTGGACTTTCCTGCCCGGGACGACACTGGGTGGTGAGCACCTCGGTGGCTTCTGCTCTTGTCCAGGTCGACGCGCTCTCCTCCAAGATGTCTCTGGCCCGCGACAGAAGCGCTGAGTGTTCGAACGCCGGGTGCTCGAGCACCGATTGTTCGAGCGGCGGGGAGCGGCGTGGCTGGCGACCAAGCACGTCCTTCGCCCAGCGCTCGGGGCCGAGACCTTGGGCTTCGACTTCTTCTCGCCAGGCGGCGCGCAGCTCGGCGGTGCTGCGTATGTCTTCCGCCTTGGCACCCCGTGTGCGATAGGCGGCGAGCTGGTGGGCTTCTGAACGTTCGGTACTCGATAGCGACCGGCCGAGCGCGGCCTCGCGACCGGCGATGAGGGCACTCGCCATGGCTTTCACTTCTTGGCGGCGCTTGGACCAGTGCTCGATGAGGTCATGAGGAACGCCGTCGATCTCGGCGATGCCATTTGCGTCCACCTCGCTCCAGGTGACGCCCAGCCGGGTGGTGAGCTCGGCCCGAAGGGCGGCTTTGTAGAGCATGCCGGCCGCTTTCTGGGTCCCATAGAGCTCGGTGCCGTCGATCGACAGCCACTTGCCGTCGGATACGGCCCGGACCTTGTTGGCCAGAAGCACGTGGGTATGTAGCTGTGGATGGGCCGCTCTGGAGGTCCGGTGAACAAAAGAGGCGGCAAGGAGTCCTTCGGTGTCGACCTGGAGGACCCCTGCCTTCCCGCGGCGAGTGAACGCCGCGTGCTCGTCTAAATATCCCATGGCGGCTGTGACCGCGGCGTCGTGTCCCGCTCTCAGCGACGTGGCCACGGCGTCGTCGGCCAGGGCCCACAGCACGCTCACCGATTTCGGCGGCGAAAAGCTGAGCGCATAGCCGGCCACCGCTCGCTTGCCCGTGGCAAAGGGGCGTCCGAGGGCCTCACCGCTTATGGGATGGCGAGCCTCACCGAAAAGACGCTCGAGGCCCTCGGGCTCTGTCGAGCCACCCAGGCCGAGATCGTCCGTTCCCCGGCCGAGCCAGCGCCCGGGCTCCTCCTTGGCGAAGTAGTCCTCTTTGCCCTCGGCGATCTCGCGGGCGTAATACGCCCAGCCGTCCGGCGCCATCTTGGTGAGCCCCATCATCATGGCCAACACTCCGGCGGCGAGGAACCACCACACGGTGCAGTGGTGTCTGGCGACGGGATGAGAAAGAGCCCAAGGAAGACGATCCGGTGCTCCGAGGAGACGGCGAGGACTGCGACCAGGTGACTCACGGACGTAAAGGAGACCGGGGACATCTCGGTCACGACGCCGGGCGCTTTATCGAGGAGCCTGGGTCGAGCAAGCGCTCGAGGGCAGCCCTCGGCACCCGCAGGTTCCTCCCCACGCAGATCACGAGAAGGCCTTCGGCTCCGTTCGTAGCCCGGAAGATCCGGGCCTGGTCATATGCCGCGCTGCGCCCGATGCGCAGCACGGCCGCGGCCTCCTCGACGGTGAGGACGAGGGGCAGGTCTTCAAATGAAGGGTGCTCGTCTCCGAGCAGGCGCAGTGCCATGGCGACAACCTCCTTCGCCCCGGAAGTCCCGGGGCGCGACGGAACAACTACATCGGAGGGTGACCACAGCTCCCCGGCAACGAGACCTACGTTGCTCGGATCCAAACGACGACCTTGCTAGGGACCGTCCCCCGACCCAACAACCTCCGATCGAACACGGACTTCGCTCAGCATGCGCAGAAGTCCTCGCCGCTCCTGGTAGGAGGTCACTTTTGTGCGACACCATCGTTTGGTCGTAGGGGTTCGCAGTCCTCGCCGCAGTCCTCGCAGGGGGCGGGGCTCGACCCACGTTGTTCTTGTCGCGATCAATCGACGGGCGACGGTGTGAAGCGCCGAGGAGGTGCACTTTGTCGTCTTCTCTGACCGTCGACCTGGTTATCCGGGATAGCTCAGGTCGGCGCAGCCGGTTGCCGTTAGCGCTGGGTCGTCTCGGGCCCGAACAGACTCGGCACCCCCTGTTAACGCCGACGGCTGGTGAGACCCTCGACCCCTCCGACCCTGGGGGCGCTCCCCGCCGTCCTGCGGCCGCCCAGCTCACTACGAAGGGCTTTCCCGCGCCGGCCGGTCCTACCCATACCCGTCGCTCGTTACCGAGCGGCCGTCCGGCTCAGAGAGCCTGGGCCCTGGGAGCGCATAGCCGGCATCATTAAGGCGCCCTCTGCTGATGCTCGCGAGAGATAGCACTTCGCTCCGATGTCTGGATCGCGGGCTCTCCGCCAAGAACCTCGGAAACGACGGGGCTCAAGGAGCCCGTTTGACAATGAACTCGCCGACCATCCCCTCTTGCGCGTGTCCGGGAACGGGGCAGAGACATTGGTAGGTGCCCGGTTCGCTGGCTGTGAAGCTCACCGTGCCCTCCTGCATCCCCGCCGAAGTAGACGCCCCTAAGAACCACAGCGCCGAACCGTTGAATGCCAGCGCGGCACTCATCATCGGCATCCACGACGAAGATGTGCTCGTGGCCGTGATTACTAGGCCGTGTGCCATGTCGGAGTCCGCGTTGACAACCTCGATGCTGACGCGCGTGCCAGCTGGCACCGCGATATGAGCTACGGGAAGGAACGACAGCCCTCGGCTTAGGACCTCGGACTCGGCATCAGGCCCGCTGGCTATCGTTACATCGTCGCCCTGCGCGGCGAACGCCTGCGCGAGGGGAAGCAAAGGCACGATGTGGCCGGTCTGTGGAACGCAGCTGAATATGACCCTCACTCATCCTCCCGATGAGCTTGACGTGCCGACAGAGTACTTGGGGTAGCTGTCGGGTCGGGCGAGATCACTGCGGAACCCATGTCGTTCATGAGAGAAGCCTCATGTGTCGTTCATCAAGTTCTCACATCGGCGGTCGATACTACGAGTGGCTCTACCGCCCAGGAGGAAGTCGATGAATCCGAAGAGAAGACTTTTCGTCGCCCTCGCTACCGCCGGAGGCGTGATGGTAGGGGGCGGCACGGCCTTGGTAGAGGCTCCCGGATCCGGTGTGTCGCTGGCAGGGGTGACGGCGAAGGCTCCGGCTGCCTCGGCTATCGACCCGCAGATTGCCGCTCTTCGTGCGGAGGAGCAGACGTTGCAAGCAGCAATCGCCGGCGCCGAACAGCGGCTTGCCGCCGAGGTCGCGCAGCAGTCGCAGCAGCAGGACTCACTCAGCCAGCAGGCGGCCCAGCTCGCGGCTGAGCGCGCCACGCTGGCCCAGGAATCGGCTCAGTTCGCAGCAGCCCAGCGAGCGGCAGCCCAGCAATCAGCACCGGCAACTCACGCGTCCACTGGCGCCAGCGGCGCCCTGTCCGGTGACGACGGCGGTGGCGATGGCTGACGCTCTCCAACGAGCTCGACGCCAGTTGGCCAGGAGGCGGGCGCTGCGGCGCCGGGTTCCGGCGTTGGTCGTCGGAACCCTGGCCTCTCTGGGCGTGGGTGCCGCCGCCGCGTGGGTGTCGCCGAAGGCCCGGGTCCCGGTGACGGCGAACACTGCCGCGACAGCCCAGTTGGCTCGTAACTTCGCAGCCCTACGTCAGACGAGCCAGGCGCTGGCGGCAGCTGTCGCACAGATCGACGCCCTACCGCGTTTTGTCGTCACATCTCCGACCGGCCAGTCGGCAGCGTCCGCAGCGCCGGGGCCGTCCATAGCCCCCGTGATCGTCCCGACCCTTCCCCCGGCGGTTCATGCCACCACCGGAGCTTCCGGTGTCCCTTGAGACACTCGGCGCAGAGGTGGTCGGTCGGGCCCGAGCCATGGCCAGCGATATCACCATCCGCTCCGCTGTCGGCGAGGACGAGCAAGAGGTGCGTGTTCGTATCGACGAGGCTTTACAGGTCTTCAACGCGGTGGAAAGGGCCTGTACTCGCTTCGACCCCTGCAGCTCGCTGATGCGGGCGAACGCCCGACTAGAGCACTGGAACCGGGTGGGACGCGTCTGTTTCGACGCGCTGATCGAGGCGCACTGGGCGTACCGTGAGACAGCGGGCCGTTTCGACCCGAGAGTATTAAGTGATCTGGTTGCGATGGGATACAGCCGGTCCCTGCCGTTCGCCGAGGGGAACGTGCTCTTGGACGGAGGACCTCGCCCCGACCGCCCCCCGATGCCGTTCTGGCGGCCGCGGTTTCGCGAGGTGTCCGAAGAGGTGATGCTCGGGAGCCACCCCGTAGACCTCGGAGGCATCGCCAAGGGACTCGCTGTGCGATGGGCCAGTCAGGTGCTCGCTGGCGGCCATGGCTACCTCGTAGAAGCCGGCGGGGACTGCTACTGCGCCGGGACCGCCCCTGATGGAGGGCCGTGGCGAATAGCAGTCGAAGATCCAGCGGGAGGCACGCAGCCCCTAGCAGTGCTCGCTATAGGGGATCTTGCCTGTGCTACCTCCTCGGTGCGGCTGCGCCGATGGAAGGTCGGGGGCAAGTCGGTTCATCACATCGTCGACCCCGACACCGGGCAGTCGGGCGGGGAGGGACTCGCTTCGGTCACCGTCGTGGCCACTGATCCGGCAGTCTCGGAGGTCTGGAGCAAAGTGCTGTTCCTCCGAGGTAGCGATGCGATCGGGGAACTGGCCGCTCAACGGGGATTGGCCGCCATGTGGGTCGACGAGTCAGGTGCGGTGGCGGCCAGCCCGGGCATGGAGTGCCATGTCCTGTGGCGAGCAGCATGAAGGGGCCTGTCGGATCGACGAAACAGGGGCGTGAGCCCAAGGGCTTCGGGCCCGGCCTCGGTGTCGTGGTCGTCGCACTGATCGTCGGCTACGCCGTGGGCGGTCAGGCCGCCCCAGCCCTTCACAACCGGATGTTGCCGTGGATCCTCGGCCGGTCGCTCGGGATTGCCGCCTACCTGTCATTGGTGGCATTGGTGGCTATGGGGTTCTGGTACCGCCATCCATGGAGGCCCCGGCGGCGGCACCTGATCCATCCTGGAGCGGTGCTGAGGGGCCATGTGGCACTGGCCGTCACCACCGGGGCTCTTGTCCTTGGCCATGTTCTCGTGCTCGCCTCAGACAGCTTCGCCGGAGTCGGTTGGATAGGAGCGCTGGTGCCGGGGCAGGCCCGTTATCGCCCCGCCGCGGTTGCGCTCGGCATCGTGGGTCTCTACGCCGGGATCGTCGTTGTTGCCACGGTCTTGCTCGCCGGTTCCGTGGCGAGGCGCGTCTGGCTAAGTGTCCACCGGGTGGCGGGGTTGTCTCTCGTCCTCGTGTGGCTCCACGGGGTGCTGGCCGGAACTGACACCGTGGCCCTGCGCTCTCTCTATGCCGGCACCGGTGTCGTGGTGCTGGCGCTCGCCGTCACTCGCTATCTGCCCCGCCCCGAGTGGATGGGTCCGAGTTCCGCGGACGAGAATCATGCCCGCGAAGTGGTCGAGGTCACGTGAGAAGCAGTGCTTTGCTCCTCGCCTC
>Ga0307374_10002992_pt1 | contig 29395 bp, 36 predicted proteins | sample OX3MG_FD_202532 | JGI IMG/M metagenome (GOLD analysis project Ga0307374, IMG submission 202532) | Soil microbial communities from Risofladan, Vaasa, Finland - OX-3 | ecosystem: Environmental > Terrestrial > Soil > Coastal area > Acid sulfate soil | place: Finland: Risofladan, Vaasa | collected... | reverse complement strand
AGGTCCCGAACCAAAGCTAGCGATGTCCGTAAACGTTCGTCTCTTGGACACTTCTAGTTAGACCAAGAAAGCGTATCGACCGGCTCATTTAATTGCATTTGGTGCCGGCGGAGGGAGTCGAACCCCCCGGCCTACGCGTTACGAAATTTCCGTAAACTGTGCATCCGCATGCAATTACGCGCATTGGCGTGCATTAAATCAAATACTTACGGAAAATCGTTTGCGCGTAGATGCGCGCCAATGCACGCCATTGTGTGTGCGCACTATGGCAGAGATCGTCTGGAAGCGATGCTTGGGCACGCTCATGGCGAATACTGGCACCCCGCTGCCTGAGTGTCTTTCCAGACACTCATCATGTCTTCAACGAAAACGCCGCTTGCAGCGCTTTCATGGCGCTCCCCAGCGGCTTTAAATCTCGCTTTGAACTGAACGCAGCGCTCCGTATCCGAGACTCTGCTTTCCCAATCCTTAATCACATCGTCTCGATAGGACGTGTTGTAAGATTTTCCTACTGCAATCGCTGAGGCGGTTGCGTGCTGTTTATTGCAGCCGACAAGCATCAATATAGCTATCATAAGATAGAATGCTTTCATGACCTCTCCAAGATTCTATCTACTCACTCACTTTTCAGTATAGGTCGTCCAGAGCTATTCCAGCTTGCTTAGTCAAGTTCAATTGATTTCTCCTCTTTCAATCCGATGCCAGACCCTTAACCAGTCAATTTAGACTTAGCTCAAACGTCCGTTGCTTCTGGCCGGAAGTACTACTTCACAGTGTGTCCCGGAGACTCCACCCATGTGCCGCCCTATAGAGCTCGCCGACAGAAGCCATTCGCATCACCTCGATTCTGATATAGATCAAATGGACCAGGTAAAGTTGGAAATTAAAGATTGTAAATCTAATGTTGAGCTGGTGACGGGGGCGGCTCTAAAATATGTACCTTCTTAATCACTATTTTTCCGTTACGTATCAGCCGCAACGTGACATCCTGCCCATGATATTTATTTATGGCTGCATAGTAAGTTTTTTTATCAGTGATCGGATCAGTGTTAATGTCAAGCAGATAATCCCCGGGCAAAACATCTGCTAGGTATGCAGGACTGTCCTGCGTGACTGCAGCGACCCTCACCGCCAAGTTGGTTTGCAGTTGCTGGCGTTCATAATCTGTTAGATCTGCAGGGTATATCCCCAGTACTATACGGCCTTTAAAGAAATATACGGCTTCATAATCAGAGCGACTTACTGAGTACGGCATCATGGCAACGCTTGTTCCATAGGTGTTGGTAGTAGAATTCCCGTATGCGGTCGCGCTACCACCAGGACCGTATGCGGTTGCAGTACCACTTGTATATGAAGTGGAATTGTTTGGCATAACAAGTGGGACGGCGCCAGTTAATGTATCCCTGTAGTGGCTTTGTATTAGCACTGATTGTGCACCCACTTTTTGCGACGCGTCTTGAAGCTGATCCATTGAGACCTTACGCTCTGGCGCGTAAAACGAGGACTCTCCGAAAGGTATATATCCTTTGGAAATTAGTTTCAGTACATCGGTGTGAATATCTAACGCGGTATAAACAGGTATCTGCCCATCAGGTGAACTGTAACTTGCATCGTAAGCCGGAAACGCCCTTGCATCCGCTGGGCCTTTATAATATTTTACAAAGTAATTGGGCGTACACGCAGTAAGCGTGAATAACGCAAGTATTACGAGGTTAATCTGTCTTGTAAACATACATCCCCCTTGTAATCTATTGACGCCCTGGGTTATCACGCGCTTAACTACAGCGGGATAAGCCGGGTCTGTCTGCGAAACGAACGACCAAAGTGCGGACTCAGACGGAATCTCGATTGTCAACCAGCCATTTCCGTTCGTATACGAATGTGCCTCTTGTCTTTCTAGGAGGTCCTTACGTGCATAGCTATGGCAGAAACTGTATCTAAAGCCAGAGAACTTGATAATGTTCCAGCATACTCTTGCCCAGGATTTAACGACCAATATACTACATCGAACCTGGCACTAGCATGAAACGCGTTTATCCATAGTAGATGGACGTACATAGACTAAAAGCGATGCCTATTTCTTTTAAATAAGGGTTTGGTTCACCAAATGAATCGCATTGCAATAGGTATGCCCATCATCATCGTTCCGGCAATCATGTAAATTCGCGCTACATGTGACCATGTAGAACTTAATGATATTCCACCACCAGTGCCTAATACACTAAGTGATGCTGCTGTGAAGCTTCTATGGGTATCAGTAAACCCATACATAAATAGGCAGGCGCCGATAACGAACATGAGAACCATGATCAAACGCCACTTACTCGATTTAATACTTTTCATTACTTCGGACATTTTATTCACCTGCTAGTTGTAAGTAAGATGTGTTTCCAATTTTATGTGCACATTAATACTAATTGAGTTATCTCTTATTCTCATCAACATTGCTCAGCTCGATTAACGTTAGTTATGACTGACGGTAGCCGACTGAATGCCGCAACTACTCTCAAAGTGCCCCAATTATCCAGACGATAGAAAGCACGTGCCACACCAATATGAAGATTGCCCCCAGAAAGCCAACAATAGAGAATACCAGCCATCCAATCCATGAATGATGTGGTTTTGTAGGCGAGCACCCCGTGTTGTGCTGCGCTTCACATAAAGCAATCCGCGTATTCTGTATGTCTTGGTTTATTATTTCAGAGCGTGTTCTCAACTGTTTGACTTGAGTTGCATCACTGAAAAAATGGCGCCTGAAAAAACCTTCTTGTTCCAGAGCTTCATTCAAACTCTGCTGGATCTGCAGTTCCTCTTTTGAATAATTTTCCAACTGCGCATTCATCTCGTTTACATAGTTTATTTGAGCCATTACTTCTGCATGCTTGGTGTACTCGTGGTATGACACCATAGAGAGTATGGCCAGTACCACAACGATAAGGGTCACTGGCACATGGCGTTTGCTTATATGTTCAGGTATTTCTTTCATTTTCACTACCTCGAGATATCGTGAACATAGACTAATAACGATTGCGCTAAAGACATTTGAGTCTGGTTAAGTGGTCTCCAGTGGGGGCCAAACTGGCTTCTTTTTTGAAAAAGATATTTATTAGGATTTTACTTCTGTTATTTGCCCGTCCTGGAAATACATCGAGTAGGTCCGGTTACATTTATTACAGTTCACGGCCATGGAACCAGACGAGCGGTTTTTGACTTTGAATTCCACATCAATCTGGCTCTGATTACCGCAACGCGGACAAGCGATCATTACGTACTGACTCATGATTAACACTCTTTTACTCTTGGTTATGTTGCTCACTACTGTTGAAATCTCACTCCTATTAATCAAGTCAATGACAATTTTTTTCTCCACTTATTGCGTACTCCAATCACGAGCACGCCGAGACTGAGAAAGCCAAGACCACCGCCCCCGCCGCCACTGCTACTTCCGCCACTGCTTCCACCGCCGCCGCCACTGCCGGCGGCTTTCACGTTCGCAATATTGGCGAGTCCATACCCAGCGACATAGTTAGGAGATCCAGACCCAACTGTAGTCGCATTTTGCTGCAATATGCCGTAGACCTGATCGCTGGTATAGCCGGCAGATTCAAGTAAGGCAATCTGCGCTGCAACCTGGGGGGCTGCCGCCGATGTACCGTAATAGACAGGTGGTGGTTGCCCTGATCCGCATACCGCAGGCGGAAAGCCGCCTGAACCGCTGATCGCGACACCATCAAGTGCCGCGAAGTCCGGTTTCTGGATGGCGGTACTGGTGAGCAGCGGTAGTAATACCGGCCCCTGCGAGCTGAAGTACTCAACTGTATTTTGACCATTGACCGCGTCCGACGCGTTTATCGCACCAACCGAAATCTCCGCCGGGTACGGAAGGGTGGCATGACCGATGATGCTATCCGAAGCTGTGACCGGATTAAGGAGCACACCGCAGGAATTCACGGAACCCGCAAATAACTTAAGCTGGTTTCCGGGCGTCCCCGCACGCTGAAAAATATACAGGTACACATTGACCGCTGATCCTGACGTATTTGTCCAGGTGTTACCAATGCCTGGCTCAGGCCCTGGCGTCGCACTGGCCGCTGCTCCAGGCTGGTTGCAGCCCGTATTATCCGAGGTTTGCCCCTGATCGCAGGATATAACGGTGCCATTTGAATTTGCCAGAACCACGTCGTAATCATTGGGATCATCCGGCGAGTTATTCGTCAGGTCGGCCGTAGGAATCCAGGGATCATCCCATTCCAATATCCATTCGAATGTGTCATCGGGCTCTACGGTAATGGTGTCATAAATCACAGGGTTTGTTGATGTCCCGAAATTTTGCGCTTCAGTGTAAGTGACGCCGTTAAGCGTGTATGGAGTAATGGCCACTGGTTTCCAAGTACCGGACCAGAAACTAGTGGCAAAATTGCCGGCCGCGGTGACCAGGCGCACGGACGCGTGGTTCGTCTGCCATTGCTGTACCGCGACCACATCACTATCGTTGGTGAAATAAGCTGTTGCGGGAAAGGTAATATCATCAACAATGATTTGCGCATGCGCATTGGTGTACAGATCGTCCAAACAGTTCACAAAATCTGCGTCGGTGGCCGGACCGCAGAACGCCAGCCCTGCACCCGGGGCGAGCGCGTGCACCAGTTCCATCATGGCCGTACCCTCGCCATCGGTCCCATTGCCAGGGTAGTTGGGATCGACATAGATCCCAGATGGCAGGTCCCCGGCGCTTTGGCTCTGGCTTAAGCCCGCATTGCCAATATTGATAACGCCCACAGTTATGCCAGTTCCGTCTTTACCCGTCGCCGACCGAAACGCGGACGTCCCCATAACGGAGTCCGCTTGCGCATCAATCGTGCCGCGTGTTTGTGCCGGCATCGGCGCCATGCCATTTGTAAGGAGGTAATGGGGCGTAGAAATCAGGGTTACCCACGGTAGGGCAGCGATGGCCGAAAGATTTGTAGCCGGCACCCAGGCCTGGACCACACCCAATACCGTCGTGACATGCATGCTGGTAGCGCCCAAAGAGGCCAGCGCGTCCGTGTCCGGCAGCGTGCTCGCCCGATCAAAGTGGATGTAGACCTGAACCTGACCCGCCGCGTTCCAACGCGGCTTGAACGGCGAGCTCTCCTTAAACAGCTGATTCGTGAGTGCCGCCTGCATCAGATCGTTTTCGTGCCCTGCAGATACAGCCTGTGTGATTGCGCGAATGCTGGGTGTAAGTTTTTCTGAATTTGGGGTTGCAGCGTTGCTCGTATTAAACAACGCATTGATTATCATGAATCCAATATATATCCACAAAGTGCTTGGGTGTTTCATGATCGCTTCCTTCGTGAGTTATATATGACTGAGTTATATACGTGTTTTTTAATTTATTTCCACGACCTCCATTGTCATAAACTGACAAATATTGTCAGTTTCCGCATTTTTAGCGATGCGATATAGCATGCCTAAAGCGGCGTCCTGCACGAGATATTTCGCCTCTGGCCTTTAACCAGCGCCTTAACTGCTGTGAAATGTGTCTATTTCGAATTGACCTCAGGTTCTACCTAATAATATTCAAGCAATCCAGATGCCAAATTCATAGATGCCCAGGCTAGGGTGCGGCAGGTCTACTACGTTCCTCATGCCAGGGAGCTTGGTATGCCGCGTCCCCCGTACGAAGTGCGCCGTCTGAACATGCTCTCGACTTCAACTTGGAATCGCTTATTCCCTAAAGCATAGTTGCCGTTGGTTGCTTTGTGGATCTCTCTTACGCGTTCCTAGATATCAGCGGCGCGGTGTGCTGCACTATCACACGCTGATGAGTGCTGTCGTCGATTTAAACACCCTCGCCCGCCGACTGTCCTGGATGGATGAATGGGCTGTGTTAGCAGGATTCGCGAAGATAGAAGCGATAGTTGATCAAGTGGCTGCTGTGAAGTATGTCACCAAGTATGTGGTCAAAGGTGGCGACATAGATATCAGCGAGAGCCTTGAGCGGTATATACATCAAGTGTCTCTGGTGCGGTATTTCCGCCCTCTGTGTGTCGCAAGGCGCCGCAGAGGTTTTTATGGAAGGTGCGAGAGGGCGCACCTATCTTCTTTCGTTACTTGACCGGATAGGTAACAGCGCAAAATTATTATGGATAGAAATTATAAAAGACGTAGCCATCTCTTATGTTAGGTTCCTAGGCGGTCTATCTGTAACAAGGTTCTTTAATCGATTACAAAAAGCAGATTCAATGGCTTTTGAAAATAGAGTGACCTGCGGCACGCAGATCATCTAGAAATTCGGAGCACGGCTCAACTCCTGTAATCAGCAAGTGGTCGCGAGCGCGTGTGCAGGCCACGTACAAAAGATGACGTTCAGTATTGTAGATCTCTTCAAGATCGGCCTCGTCTCCTACCGCTTCGATACGTTCCTGCAGGGGGATGACTTCGTCATCACAAGCCATTACTACCACAGCTCGAAACTCAAGGCCCTTGGCAAGGGGCATGGTACAAATGGATATGTTCCCACTGGTTGTTTCAACATGCTCATCTAACACTTTTCCGATCAGTCCTGACTTCGCAACAGCAGCTCGGGCTCGTTCTAGCTGCTTTGAAGATCGTACAAACACGCCCAACTCGTGCGGCAAAATGCCAGCTTTAAATTTATCGGCCAGCCAAGAACTAACAAGTTGTATTTCCTCAGTCTCATTCGGTAACGAGTAAATTTCGGGAAGAGGGCCATTAAAGACGGAAATCGTTTCACTGCGAATCTCGGTATTTCCATCTATATCATGTATTTCGGGTCCCAAAAGACGGTCTGCTTGCTGACGGATCTGATGTGAGGTGCGATAGTTAATGCGTAATACGCGAGAACGCCCTTGAACGTCCACACCGAGCATTTTCCACGAAAAAGGTTGTTGGAAAATACGCTGGCCTAAATCGCCAGTAAAAAACAGAGCGTTGGGGCGGGCATTTCCCAAAGCACCCAGGAAACGAAGTTGGGCAATGCTGATATCCTGGGCTTCATCCACAACCATAAACTCATAAGGTGACCGTTCGCCGCCGCTGTAGATTTTCACCATACTAGAAAACATACTGGATAGTGTAAGTAGCTTTTTGCGGTTTAATTCGGCACGTATTCCGTCAAATATCTTCCACAACGATTCGCGCGCAGCATCCGGCAGCCGGGTACTCCGTCCCAGCCGCGTCACGTTGCGGTATGCGTCCAAGTTTTCAAGTTGCCAGGCATCAACCACGTGCTCCCATTCTGTTAGTAAGAAAGCTAGTGTGAACTTGTGTTGACCAACTGAATTGGATACCGAACGCATTAAGTCTCGAATATCGTCGCTACTTGCAATCTTTACCGGACCTATTGTTGCTTTATAAAGACGCAGGCCAAATGCGTCCAAGGAATAAACGTCTATACGTTCAGCCAGACGAGGCTCAGAACCGATTAGACGCCGTAATTTTGTATGGAGCGCATGCGCAAGTGTATCGGAGAAAGTAGCGAGCAGTACGCGCACCTCTGGATGTGTCTTAGCGAGATGCACTGCCCGATGTAGAGCAACAATGGTTTTACCGGTCCCGGCTGAACCAGAAACACGCGCTGGTCCTGAATAATCGCGTTCGACCAATTGGCGTTGTTCGGGGTGAAGGAATACTGTCCATTTATCCCAGGGAAAATTTAGCGCACGCTCCAATTCCTCAACGCTTTCCATTACACGGAAACGGCGCAGTGCATCGGGATGATTAAACGGGTTAGGAAGTTCGATGAGTGCGACAGTCTCGGGCGGCAAGACTGCCTGGGGTTTTTGTGGTACCCGAGGCGTTCCGCCCGTAGCCAACTCCAGGAGCGCCTCGGAAGCTTCTGCTGGGAGATGATCTGCTATCTCCAGCAGACTGTCTTCGTCCGCCTGCTTGACGTCGCCCAGCCATTCGGGTGGGACGCCATAGCTGAGGAGTTGTTCGTCTGGGATTCTTGCGAAGAGCACCGGCTTCGCTGGAGCTGTCGATTCCCTTATTCCATACACCGGCGTGATAATTTCACGCACCGTCTCACGAATCTCCACAAGCTGTGCTGCTCCAGTTTTCGGGTGGGTTTCCAGCTTCCGGCGCGATGCCCAATCGTAGGCGCGGTCGTGATGGTCAACATAACAAAGCATCAAACTACCCGCGGTTCGATGAACAATGATCCGAATATCTGCACTTACGCGTACCGACCAAAAGTTCTTATCCCGCGCGCCGTCGAGCTTATGGAAGCTCATACCTGGGTTAGCCGGATCCATCTGGAGATCGAAAGCTGTAGTTTTAACGGCCTTTTGCTCGTCGCCCGTTAATCTGGCTAAGCTGTCGGTAAACGTGTCGGCGATGCGGAAATCCATCAGTTTATTATCCAAGCCTTGAAATTCGGGATGCTTACTCTGCGGATCCATTCAACTGCATGGCATCTTGGCTGGCCAGACCATGTCTTGGTAGGAAAACAAATTCTATCCTTAAAGCCATTGAAGACGTCCAACAAATATTGACACTCTCCTTGCCACATTTCGTCCATATTGCAAAGTTCAATTTCTGCTCGTCGTCGAATTGTGTATGCACATGCATCAGCTACTTGGACAAATAATGAATGTTCAGATTTGATTGCGAATGCCGTATCGATAACATGATCAAAAGGCTCACTTCTTCTTTTCCTTTCATAATATTCGTCTACATGCTCAGAGGAATTTATTAGAAATGTGCTCAGGTTATGGAGTTCCTGTTTATTATCATCGAATATCAAAACCGTAAGCCCTTTGTTTCCATCATTGTTCTGATTCTCACGCTGGACAAACATAGATATAGTAATAGCTCCTGTTATCCATGGTGTTGACGCCCATGTCGGAGTCGTATTTTGATTTTGTGCATTGTAGATATTTCGATCAATGGCATATGCGAAACACGTAGCTGATATGAGCTGAACAAAGTTACAAAGGCGACGGAAGAGTTCCTTTCGCAAGTTTGAGTCTACATTACGCCAACCGCCGACGGCATTTAACATACGAGACGATTTAACTTCTCTTAGATTCTCACGAAAGGCGTGCTCTATATCATTTATTATTGGTCGTATTGCCCGAATAGCACTTTTTAATCTATAGGCATCAATTTGTAGGCCAAAAAATATTAAGTATGGGTCATCTGCATTGTTCCCACTCTCATCTACATAAAGAAACTTCATATTCAATCAACCTTAAATACCTTCATAACCTCATCACCGAGGTGGTTGATAACCTTCACGGCAATACGACCCGATTTAGGTTTGTCGAATGGACGGGACGTGTCGCTATGCAAGGTTTCCCAAGCATCTTCGTTGATTTCAGCCTTGAGGGTAGTCTTTAATGATTTATAGGGATCGTTCTGACCGAGAAAGTAGGCGTGGCGGACGAAAAAGCTTTCGCCGTTGTAATCGGTGTCAATGAACCAGCACGCGATCCCATCTGCACCATCAGAACGCACCTCACCGGTGCTCGGATCAAACACATCCACACCTTTCACTTTTACCCGTACTGTCCCATCTTTTTCAAACAGTAGATCAATGTCCGGCTCGCCAAAAATTACGAAAAGATTGCCCTTGCCGGTCGCTTTGAGGTCACCAGCCATATGCAAATCCGCATTCATGCGGGCCTTGAGAATTGGAATGCGGCCGAGCTTGTGAAACTCGCTGGCGTGGGCCTCATAATTAAAGGCGCAGGCGATGAGTACGTCGAAGCCGGCATCGCCCGCTTCGCGTGCTGCTTCAACGAGATCAGGGCGGGAAACTGTGCCAAATTCGGGACCAATGAAAATCCCGGCGCGACGTTCAGTATCACCTTCCTGGTAGTGACCTTCTGCGCAAATGTAATTGCCCGGCCAACCTGTCAATGATGTAAAATTGATCTTGTCGGCCTTATGGGCCTGCTGTACTCCGGCAATTCTCAGATTCTCAAGAATCATCTGCTCAAAACGAAGTCCGGGGCTGTAGTCGGCTTCGCTTTCTGAAATTTTGGTTGGGTCAATCAGCTCATCGTTCTCGTCCACACCTAATGTGCGATGTGGTGAAAGGCTTTCCACGGTGAATGGTCCGGCCACGCGGACGATCTTCTTGTCGTCGTAGGGCTTGTCGTAGAGGAACTCGAACTCGGCCTTGGCGGCGATGGACTTGTCGATCTCCTGCTGCCGGGCGATACGGGCCTGCCACCAGTCGGCATGCAGCTTCTTCGCTGCGTCTGTCCACTTAGCATCTGCCTCGCGTGGGATTTCCCACTCCTGCCAGGTCTTCTTGATCGTGGCGTTTAGCTTTACGCGCAACGGCTCTAGCTTCACCTGCCACTGGTTCCAGATGACATCGATCTCCGCGTTGTTGGCGATGGAGCTGAGCATTATGTGTGGCACGCGCTCATAGACGAAGCCTTGGCGGATGTTCCCCTGCACGGGCTGCGAACTCGGCGCGGTACGGGTGACTTCGGCTTCCTTGAGCTGGCCTGCGCGGGAATCGGCTAGCAGGTAAAAGGGATAACGCGCGCCCATGATGCGCGCACGGGCCAGCGCCAACGCCACGCGCGAGGTGTCAATCGTGATCCAGCGGCGGCCCCATTGCTCGGCGACGGTGGCGGTGGTGCCGGAACCGCAGGTTGGGTCGAGCACGAGATCGCCAGGGTCGGTAGCCAACAGAAGCAGTCGCTCGATAACTTTGGTGTTCGTCTGGACCACATAAATCTTGTCCATCCCGCTCCCAGAAGCGGTATCAGCCCAAAAGTTCGAAATTGGATTCACGGAAAAGTCGTCCTGAAACCTGACGTAGCTCAGCGATTTCCCGTTCCCCTCAAGACGACCTGCTATCGCAAGCCTTTGCATTCCGTTGCGGTTGCTCTTCCAGCTCGAACCGCTCTTCGGGCTGTAGTTCGTCCCCATGAACTTGATATCGAAGACGCAACTTGGTGTTAATCCTGCGGCCAATGCTATTTGGTATCTCAGAATGCGTGCGCGTTCCGGCAGTGTTGTCCGTCCGGACCGCTCATCAGCATTCATTCTTCGTCGGATCAAGCTAGGCAGTTCGACCACTGCGTAGGCGTCGTCGCCGAGTTCGGACTTGGCGTCAAATAGCCGACGAAGCTTTAGAGTTTCAGCGTTCTTGGCATACCAGACGATGAAATCGGTAACGCCTGAAACACCCTCCTTTGAGAGACCGGCCGTCTTCTTGACCGTTATCAGATGAACGAAGTTTGTTTCACCGAACACCTCATCCATCACCGCCCGGACGCGGTGGACATTTTCATCGCCGATCTGCACGAAGATGGAGCCGGAATCGGTGAGGAGATCGCGGGCGACGGTGAGCCGATCCCGCAGGTAGGTGAGGTAGCTGTGGATGCCGTCGCGCCAGGTGTCGCGGAAGGCTTTGACCTGCTCGGGCTCGCGAGTGATGTGGTCGGCCTTGCCGTCCTTCACGTCGCGGCTGGTGGTGGACCACTGGAAGTTGCTGTTGAACTTGATGCCGTAGGGCGGGTCGAAATATATACATTGAACCTTGCCACGCAACCCCTCTCTCTCGGCCAGGCTGGCCATGACCTGGAGAGAGTCACCGAGGATCATCCGGTTACTCCAGTTCTGTTCATGTTGGTAGAAGTCGGTCTTGTCCACGCCTTTGGGGATACCGTTAAAATCCGCAAATAGATCAGGCGTTACTTGACCGGCATCGTGTTCGGCTTGTTTTGAAGTGCGCAGAAGATCATCAACTAGCGCTTTGGGATGCACTTTCTCCTGAATATAGAGCGATGGCGCGTAGACGACCAGATCACTCCAGTCCTGTTCATCCTTCCCTCGCCAGACCAATTGGGGGTCCAAGTCTGTATTGCGCGGGTATTTAATGATCTTGGGTGCGTCCTGCGTCTTTGTGAGCACGGACTGATGTTCTGCGGTTGGAATGTTCTTCCGCTTGGCTTCTGTGTGAAGCAGCGTCTCAATGGCTTTCGGGGTAGATTTCTTTTTTGCCATATCACTTCTCTTTTTGAGCAGATGACTTCACTACTGAGATTACGATCGCATCGAATGCCATTTTAACTTTTGCGGCGAAGTCTGATTCCATGGTATACATTTCACGAAATTCGGCAAAAGCCCATCTACCATACGATTTAAGATTGTTTACGCCTGGAATCCAGTAAGTTTCTATAGTGGATTTCTTTTCCTTGGCATCCTCACGTCGATAACCTTTTATCTCGATGACAATGTGTAATAGATCGTCCGCTCCATGTCCGTCATCCACCAGGACGATGAAATCCGGACGATATTGGCGGCTTTCGGAGCCATATCGGTACGGCACTTCAAAGCCGAGTTTGTAATTCTTGGTATAGGCAATCACATTCGGATGCCCTTCCACGACGCGGCACAACTCTGCCTCCCAGTCGCTTTCGAGGATTACCCAGTTAACATGGTTCTTGGGAGGAGGTCCGCTGGTATCCCAACGGTCAAGACGGGAGGTGGGAAATCGTACGTGAGCTGTGGACCCAGTCGGATTGTAGGGATCGAGCAGCGCTTTGATGGGATTTGTGTTTTCAAGCGCCCGGGTGATGCCGGCGGTGATTCGCTCACACGCCATATCCGCAAATTCCTGGTACAAAAGCTGTGCCGGAAATGTGTCTCCTTTACAGACCAGGCAGTTGTCGAGCCATTCTTTCGTGATGCGCTTTAGTTGGCCAAAAAGGTAGAGTTTTGGTTCTTCATCCGGATCGCGGAATTTCGTATATAGCAATCGCTGGGTTAGATGAAACAGAAGTGTCGATGGGCGGACATCATTCAGGTGCATGACATTAATGTCCTCGCCCCTCCCGATGATACCTTGGTTGAGTGTATGTGTTGGCCCCAACATATCAGGCCTCAGTTCCAAAATAGAATCTTCGTTGAAGCGTGCACTTAGACGCTCTTCTGGAAGCTCAGCGCGGTAACCCGTGACTCGGGGGAAACGGATTTCAAGATAGTCCCGCTCTGGGCGGACAGCTTTCACCTGTACGGTATCCCGAGGAGGTTGCGGAGGTGCGACAACTGGTTTGGCGGTGAAGTCAAAGGGCACTCCGAAAATATCTGCATAGCGGACGTTGAGAAGCCCATCTTCGTTCAAATCGTAGGACTCACGGCGCAAGGCCCGGCCGATTACTTGCTCGCACAAAAGCTGGGTGCCGAATGCTCGGATGCCAAGAATATGCGTAACGTTGTTGGCATCCCACCCTTCTGTTAGCATCGAAACTGACACCACACAGCGGATATTTGCGCCTAGCTGACCTACCTTGCCAACTGTATTCATGGCTTCACGTAGCAAGTCTTGGTCGGTAATATTTTCAGCTGCACGAGGATCACCGGTGCGCTCAATGATGTCGCGGCGGAACCGCTCAATCTCATCGGCTGCCATCGCGTGGAAGTTCTCGTCCAAGGCTTCACCCGTTTCAAGTTGCTCGCTATCAATCAGCAAGGTATTGGGACGGGGATAGGCATTTCCAGTGGTTTCGTCATAATTGCGGAACAACGGTAAACGCCCATTTTCCAGCTTGGAGGTGCCGTCTTCGTTTGGGCGCTGAAATCCCGATACATAGTCATACACCAACTTGGATATAGAAGTGTTCTGACAGACAATAATGAAGCACGGTGGTACTTGAAGACCCGATTCTTGCCAGAGTTTGAATGTCTTTTCGTAATGTCCGTAAAGTGCCTGTAGTGCCGTTTGAAGCCGCGTGGGGAGCTTGAGTGGATCGAGTTTATCGCCCTTGCTGCGCCCCTTCTTTGGCATGTCCTTGCGGATGTTTTCCCACAGATTTCTATATATCGGCATCTCGCTGCCGGGGATGTTCTCGGCCACTGGAACACGCGGCAATTTAACGATCCCGCATTCAATAGCATCCATCAATGAAAAATCACACATGGTCCAGGGGAATAGCGTGCCTTCAGCGTAACCTGAGCCACTTAGAAAAAACGGTGTGGCGGAGAGATCGACTACGCGAGCAATACCGAGGGTTCGATTTACAGCTTCAAGCCCGTTTATCCATACACGAGCGGCCTCGTTATTTTTTGCCGCCTCTTTCTTGTCGTCGCCTTTTAATAACTCTTCATCCGCTTGTTGTAGCTTTTTCCGGTAGCAGTGGTGCGCTTCGTCATTGAATACCAGTATATTCTTCATACCCATGAGTTCGGGCATGACACGCTGGATCATCTGTCCTTCAGTTTCAATTGTACTAATCTCGTCGCCAGTCCGACCTTGAAGCAGCGCCCGACCCCCGGTAGATAATTCCATTCGCTCACGCTTTTTTAAGGCATGGAAATTAGTGATGACAATTTTTGCCCGTTGGATATCCTCAAGCATATCGTTCGGCACAAGCTCACGTTCGATGTAATAATTCTCCGGATCGTTTGGCTGTAAAATGCGCAGTCGGTCCTTGATCGTTAAACCGGGCGTGCACACCAGGAATCCGCGCGTGAATGTTTTGCTGCCAGGGCGGCGTACGGCGTTAACCGTTTGCCATGCAATGAGCATCGCCATCACAGTAGTTTTGCCCGCACCGGTTGCTAACTTGAGAGCTACGCGATTTAGATCGGCGTTTGCATTCTTATTTGCAGAGACTAAATGTTCGAGCAGTACTTTACCGCGCTTACTATGCGGCGCTACTTCGGTAAGCCAAATAGCAGTTTCAGCCGCTTCAATCTGACAAAAGAAAGGACGATAGTTACTGAACTGGTAACCTCGCCAATGTTGAAGCAGTCGCGCGGTCTCGGGCGTGACCTGCCACTGGCTAGGAGCTAACTTATGCCACTCGTCAACATACTGTCGAACTTCATTGATAATAGAAGTAAGATCATATTGCTGCTGCTTATTTGACAGCCCCCTACCTTCCTCAAATAAGATCTCCTCCTGCTGGGCGGATATCTTGTGTTTCTTGGGTTTAGGAATTGGTGTGACGAAATCTGCGCGGCGACGACTTTCAATGATCTTCTGCGTAGGTTGACCGTGATCAAGTTCCCAATGTCGATTGGGATACTCATAAGGGGAATTAAGAATAGGTTTTTCGAAGAATTCGTTATTCATGCCTTAGTTTTAGACCCGAGAGTTATTGGTCGGTCAAACGGCATTCCCTTTATGGAGAAATCAGTAGTTCCATTGCTGAATATGAGGCATGATGCGCCATGAAATATAGCAGCCCCGCTTAATAAAAACCAAATCAAATTAGCTGTCTTACAGCTTGCTTCTTTTTACCTGATTTATCCCCATAATCCCCGTCTTCTTCTCCAGCTGTGAGACTACACGCTTGAGTTCCACCGCCAACGGCCCCACATTCAGCGCCAGGTAGCGATCAGCAATGGAACGATAATACCAGAGCGTGCCCCCTTTGCTGCCCTTGAAGCGTTGCCAGAGCTCCTCACCCAGAGATTCATAATCCTGCAGAATTGCCCGTGCATTGTTTAGCTTATCGGCGCAGGATACTAACCATACCTCCGGCCCATGCTCCGCAAGCTTGTTTATATATTGCTCCTTGCGCTCTTTCCAAGGTGGTTTGGGCATGGTGTAAGCGTCGGAACATGCGGCGACTATATTCGCAACTCGCTCGCCGAATTTCCTGCGGATCTCTATGAGTCTTGGAAGTCCACCTTGATCTTCTACTGCATCGTGCAGCAGCGCGGCGATAGCCTGGTCTTCGTCGCCGCCATGTTCGAGTACTAAAGCGCTAACGGACATTAGATGCGCCATGTGGGGGATTTCGGTAGTGGGTCATTTCAAGGACGCAAAGTTAAAGTAAGCAAATGACCGTTAGTCGCTTACCATACAAGCTGCTTTTGGTGGAATGGGTAGATGCCAGCCGTCTTAGTGATGGTTGGATGGATTTAGAAGATGTTCCAGAAGCCTATTTGCATAGATGTGTAACAGTTGGGTTTTTAGTCTCAGAAAATAAAGACGGCAAGATCCTGGTCCCTACTATTGGAGACATTAAACACCCCGGCAATAGTCATACCTATAGAGGAATGCTTATTCCCAGACGAGCTATCCTCTCAGAGAAAATTCTGAGATGAAATTGATTTAATGGCGTTTTCTGCGTTTTGATACACCTTCACGAATAGCTACTGATCTATCCGCCATAGTCCTACCGCCAGAAGGATGCCCTTTACGTAGCTCCTTGCTGCCATCGCGTACTGCCCGTTTCGACGGGGGTTTAATTCTTTCTTTCTTAGCCATTTGCGAGTCTCCTATGCCGCTTGTTTGTGGAATTGTTCACTGAGGGCGGCGATTTCCTCTAGTGACCAAACGTGGTCTGAAATTCCAGCTTCCATAGCTGGAGTAACGCGCAAGCTTTTGTGAATGCGTCCAAAGTTGTAATACATGAAGTGCAGGGCTACAGCATAATTCAGGTTATCTACTTTCTTTGAGAAAGCATTGGTCAGCCGAGTGAAGCGGCGCATGGACATCCGCATGGTCAGGTTCTGGCGTTCCACAAATGACGTGGAGATATGCCGGGGATGGGGGGAGCCAGTTACCGGTGTAGGGATGGCGGATACAAAGTTACCGGGACTGTATTTCTTCTCTGGTGTCCTGCGGCCATGGTTACCTTCTCCATACAGCTTTACCAACATAGCGTAATCCACATCTTGCCCAAAGGACTGCTCTACGGCTTTCAGGTAGGGGGCTTATAGCCGTCTGAGGTCAACTGAACGCGGTTTAAGTGGCGTTTTACCAGATCGCCTATAAACTACCGTGCAATCGCAGGCTCACGCGGGCCAACCATCCAGCAAGGGACGAGCTTGGTATCCGCGCAGATCGAAGTCCACGTCCAGACGTCTCCATAGCCAAACTGACCCCTCTTGTCCTCTGGCACGTTCTTTTGTTTTGCGTAGCAGAAGGACCAGATTTCATCTACCTGAACCCGCTTGCAAGGCAGATACCGCATCACCGAATCCTGATAGACCATGCAGGCCGCTCCCACGTCCGCCAGCAGCTTAACCACGGTATTTTTAGCCACCCCAGTCAGACGCACAGTGGCCCGGATGGACATGCCTTCCACGAGGCATCCGAGGACTTGGGCGCGACGTTCTATGGGTAGTTGGTTCATGGTTAAAGCATAGGCCATAATGCTTGAGCGGTCAAGGATAAAAGCAAGCATACATGAAATATATTTGCGTATGCCTGCAAGCATGCTAAACTATACCTTATCTGGTAATGCATGCAAGGAGCTTGTGGTGAAACAGCCCGAAAAATCTATCCAATCGCTGGGTGGGACCGCCCGGTCTAAGGCCCTTTCTAGTGAAAAACGCTCAGAAATAGCTAAAAAGGCAGCTCAGGAGAAATGGAAAGCCCCTAAAGCAGTTTTTGGTTCGTCCGACAAAAAGCTAAAGTTGGGCGAACGAGAACTAGAATGCTACGTCTTGGAGGATGGTCGGCGAGTATTGTCTGGAAGAGGCATGCAAGAGGCGCTCGGTCTAGGACAGGCCCATGGCAGTCTTTTGAAGGACTTTCTTGGTCAAAAATCCCTTATTCCCTTTATTTCCAATGACTTAGCCACGGAACTCTCTGAGCCAATTCGGTTCATACGACCCGGACGAGGCGGGAAGCTGGCGACCGGATTTGAGGCCCATATGTTGCCTGATCTTTGCGATGCCATTTTAGAGGCGCGAAACGAAGATCAACTGTCAGGAATAAGACAGAAGGCTATTGCCAAGCAATGCGAAATTATTGTTCGAGCCCTTTCTAGGGTAGGTATTACTGCGCTTATCGATGAGGTTACGGGCTACCAAGAGATAAGAGACCGAGAAGCACTTCAAAAAATACTGGACCGGTATATTACCGATGAATGGGCTAAATGGACCAAGACCTTCCCGGATGAATTCTATAAGGAATTATTTAGACTTAAAGGCTTGGAATATCCACAAGCCGGCGGCAAAAAACCCCAATATGTAGGGCATTGGACAAACCACATAATTTATTCTCGGCTTGCCCCGGGTGTTAAAGCTGAACTAAAACGAAAGAATCCACGAGAACCAAAAACTGGAAACAGAAAGCGTAAAGACCATCAGTTTTTGACAAGAGACTATGGGCATCCTGAGCTTAAAGAATTGCTTTCAAATGCCATCTTTTTAATGAAGGGTTGCGGTACATGGGCAGAGTTTGAAAAATTGCTAACTAAGGCACGTCCCAAGTATGGGGATACCATTGAAATGCCTCTTGATTAGTGATTCCCCCAACGGGCTTTAGCTGCCTTTTTTGCAATAGCCTTTTTACGGGCCGCGCTCAATTTGGCGGCCCTAGCGTTGCCGCCCTTGAGGCCGCCTTTCCGCCCAAGGGCTACGGCAGCAGGGTCCTTACCTGATTCTGGGGGCTCTTCTTCCCCGGTCGCTTGCCTTATAATAGAGGCCGCAAGCTGATTGATGTCCTTCAGACTGTGTTTCTGGCTCATGCTGCCAGTCTAGAATGGCATCCGTAAGCGGTCAAGCATAAGTATTTTCAAACTGACCCACTACCGGGATTTCTGAGCCTTTGCGTTTCTGGCTGCGGTGTGCGTACTCAGCATAAGCCAGTGCTTCATTGAAGCGATCGGTGAGCATTCAGCAAATTCCTTTCATTTAGTCTTTGCCTGCAATTTTTTTATCGCATTTAATACCTGCGGCATTTTAGTATCCGCTTTAGCCCATAGGGTCTTTGCTACAGCTTTTACGACCTCTATAGAATCATCCGGTTCACCATCCTCTCTCATCGGTAAACTTTTGGTTTCGGAAAATACTCGTGTATATCTGGCATCTTCTTTGTATGCCCAATCTCCGAAAGTAAATCCTTCACCGCGCAATAGCTCGAGTAACTGCTTACGTCTAGCTGGGTTAGTGATTGGCCCGACCTCGAGGCATAGTTGGATGCTATTTCCACGTTTACGGTGGTACAGCCACCAATAAAGTGGATATTGTTTGTCAAGAAACCCCCATCCGTTCATATCTTCAGTGGCAAGCAACGTCGACATTGATTTTGGAATCCACCATATACGATTCGAGGTCACTTTCTTATTAGAAATATCTGGTAGTGAATCTACATATTCATTTAGAGCATCTAGTACCTGAGACGAAGATCCATACTTAATAATTAGCTCGATTGCTTCTTTATGTTTACTGTATATTTCCTTGCATAAATTTTTTAAGACTTCATCCTGCATCGTGATTCTCCTGAGTACTCGGAGGTAATGATCCAAGAAGATTTTCGCGTCATCAGCCATGCGACCGCTATATTGTTCGAATATGGAATCTGCAATTTCGAGAATATGGTCATGACTAAGGGCAACATAACCAACTGTACTGCCTTCATCCGAGGGTTCGTCACCCTCCACAGTTAGAAAAACTGGGATCAGTTCATCGCTCGGAAATTCCTTCCGTACAACATCTGCATATTTAAGCAATTGTCCTGCTGATTCCTTACTTCTTATCTTGTTTTCAATGAGCAGGATCCAGTGATTAGCAGGGTTACGGGCAAAAATATCGATGTTGTTCCATTCTCGTCGGATATCAATGTATCCAAATTCCATCAGTTCTATTTTGGCTGGTGAAAGATTCGTTTTTATGCCTCGATTTTCCAAAAGCAATCGAGATATGAATCGTCTAAGAAATCGATCGCCTAAACCATGACTTTCAACGGGATCAAGTAACCAACGTAGTGTATTGCTGTGCCGGATCTCTTGCACCTCAATGTTCAATGTCCGATAAATATTAAACCGTCCTAGTTCGGCATTTAGCTGCTCAAGCTTAGGATTCTGAACGAGAAAGGCATCCAGCTGGCGTTTCGCCAACTCAACATCAACTGCATCAGTTTCTGATTCCTGTTCGCTCAAAAATGTCTCCACTAAAAGCGGGCTCAAAAAATATCAGACTTCCTGTCTACATTCGGCTAACGACTTTCTAATTCAGCTAATTGATCGAATCCCCCTGCAATCTGGGTATCGGGAGCATCCCCAGAATTGACCGCCAGCATTTTTACCCTGCCGTGCTGTGCGTTTGATCATGGGTGTTGATATCCATCCAAAACTGACCCAGGATTTTCATTCAAAATTGACCCGTCTAAATTGAGCTATTCACGGCACTTGGGCGGTGGATAACTCAGGGTTTTCTGGTTCCTCCTGTGTGGCTTTGGATTTGGATGGCGACCGTCCAGTGGCGGTCTTCTCCCGGTGCTTGAAGCGCCAGGATTCGTTGCCAGTTTCGACAATATGGCAGTGATGGGTCAGCCGGTCCAGCAGGGCCGTAGTCATTTTGGCATCGCCGAACACATTGGGCCATTCGGTGAATGACAGGTTGGTGGTGATCATGACACTGGTACGCTCGTAAAGTTTCGAGAGCAGGTGGAACAACAGTGCACCGCCGGCTTGAGAGAATGGCAGGTAGCCGAGTTCATCCAGGATCACCAGATCCACATACATCAACCGATACGCTGTCTGGCCCTGTTTGCCAGCGGCTTTCTCCTGTTCCAGGGCATTGACCAATTCCACCGTGGAGAAGAACCGCGCCCGCTTGCCGTGGTGCTGGATGGCTTCGATGCCGATCGCGGTGGCCAAGTGCGTCTTGCCAGTGCCGGGTCCGCCGACCAAGACCACATTTTGAGCGGAGTCCAGGAACGCGCCCGTGTGCAGCCGCTTGATCAGGGTAGCATCGACTCGCGCCTGGGCAAACTCGAAGCCCGCGAGATCCCGATGCACGGGGAAGCGCGCGGCGCGCATCTGATAGGCGAGTGACCGGACATCGCGCTCGGCTTGCTCGGCCGCCAGTAGCGCGGACATGAAACGCTCGGGATCGAACTCCGATGCCGGTTGCCGAGCCAGGACCTCCGACCAGCTTTGTGCCATGCCGTAGAGTTTGAGTGACTTGAGGTGGGTGACAATCTCAATGCTCATAACCCACCTCCGGCTGCAGCAACTGGTCATAACGGGCGGCATCCGCCCGCGGCTCTTCGCTCAGCGTCAACGGGATAGGGATCCCAGGTAGGGGTGTGGCCGGTTGAGTCAGACGCGAGAGCACATTGAGTACATGTTCGCCGCTCGGGGCGCCGGCTTCGAGTGCCACGCTCGCGGCCGCCACGACCGCGTCCAAGCCATGGATTGGTATGGCTGAGAGTACCTGGACCATGACCCGATCACCTGCTGGCAATTTGAGCAGACGCTTTTGTAGCGCCACCAGCGGGGCCGGCATGGTGGCAAACGGTGCGCCATTGCGCAGTGCCCCGGGCTTGGTGGCCACCAAGCGGATGTAGTGGCGAAAGTCATACTGCGTCCGGTCGCGCTCGAAACAGCGGCGATGACGCGCCACTTCCTGATAATCGGCCACGATGGCCAGTTCCGCCGGATAGATGCGCAGGCTGACGACGTGATGGGCATACTCAGCCGGTACGCTGTAGCGATTGCGCTGGAAGTGAATGAGGGCGGTGGCTGAGACGCGTACCGGTTGTTCGAGGTAACCATCAAACGGTGTTGGAATGGACATGAGATGTGGCCGCTCATCCTCCAGCACCTGTGCAACTGTACGCTCTGGCCACTGGGGGTGTCCCATGTTTTGCCAGGCGTGCCGGCAGCGTTCCGCCAGCCAGGTGTTCAGCGCCTCGAGATCCGGCCAGTGTTGATCCAAGGCGAGCTGCCAAATCTGCCGGCGCCGATCTTGCACGTTCTTCTCAACGATGCCCTTCTCCCAGCCGGCGGCACGATTGCAGAACTGAGGTTCGAACAAGTAATGCCCGCACAGCGCTTGAAAACGGGCATTGACGGTGCGGTCCTTGCCACGCCCCACGGCATCCACTGCGGTCTTCATGTTGTCGTAGATACCGCGTCGCGGCACGCCGCCGAGAGCGGCAAATGCCTGGGTATGGGCATCGAACAGCATCTCGTGACTCTGGGTAAAGTAGGCCCCCATCCAGAAGGCGCGCGAGGCCGCGAGCTTCAGGTGGGCCACTTCCAGCCGACGACGCAACCCTGCGATGCAGGCGTACTCGCAGCTCCAGTCAAATTGAAAGGCTTCCCCCAACTCGAACGCCAGCGGCACGTACGCCATCCGCTTGGGGGTCATCACGCGCTCCGTGTTCCATCGACGTACCCATGCACATACTCGGCCATACCCACCCGCATAGCCTTGCGCTTGGATCGCTTGGTACATCACCTTGGCGGTACGCCGATCACGCTTGGGACGATGGCTATCTGTGTTCAGCCAATCGGCTAGTTGTTCTGCCCACGGATCCAGCAGACTTTTGCCTACCCGCTTCGGATAACGTGGTTCCCGCATATCCACCTGCCGCAGCCAGCGCCGCAGGGTGTTCCTCGACAACCCGGTCTGACGCGCGATCTCCCGCAGCGGCAAGCCATCTCGAAAATATAATCGTCTGATCTTCGCTAACATACCCACGGTAATCACTCCTCTGTCCCCCCCTGCTCAAAAATTAAGCAGGGTAGTTGGTTACGTGGGTCAGTTTTGCGTGAAAATTACCCCTCAAAGTGGGTCAAAATTGGATGAACGTCAACACCTTAACGAAATATAGCAGCCCAAGGGCTTAAAAGCAGGCTTATATTAATGAATGGAACGCTCTGGCTTGGATTATTGAGTCAAGTCATTGGTAATTTCAGGTTTTACCCTATATGACATCAGGGGAAAGCACCGGGTATTGTTTGCATTCAACACAACCGGCCCTGTATCTATTCGTCTGGAAATCAACTGGCAGGCTCGGCTTTGGCGATCGGGGTCGCGATAAATAGAATCAAACTGCCGATAAGCAGGATCCGCACGACCCTAAGCGAGCGGCGATAGCGCGTCTTTATGGGATCCGACAGCCCCCGCCCGCAGACAATGATCCAGAACGACTTCAATGAAAAGGCTTTTGGCGAACCCATCTGTTTCCAGAACTCTGGTTCACCCTTAATGATCTTATCCTGCGTGATCACGCCTGCGATCAGATAAATGATGGTCTCTGCCAACAAGATATAGAACAGGATGTTTGAGATATGACCCATTTATTTCGCTTGCTGCCGCCGGTATTTTCTTCTTGCTGTGCCGAGCAACGATCTGATCTGAGGCAGGCGTAGTTTGGTAAAATTCTCCGGCCAGTTTGCATGCGCGGGTATGGCATCCAGGAGTTCAATCCCATCCTTCCACAATGCTTTTAAGCCGGCCCGCGAACTGGCGATTTCGGCAATTTTTTCCGTACTCCAGAGCGCTTCTTTTACGTTGACTGCTTCCAGCGATTCCAGGACCGCGGCTCTTGCCACGCGCACTGCCAGTTTGCTTCTGCTGACAGTCCTTGCGCCTTTTGCGCGGCGGTTCAATGGACCGTATACGTTTTCGATCTGGGATTGGAGCACGTGCAGCGGATGCATGACGCGGAAAGCGGCATTCTGGACTTGGACAGTGCGCGCATGCTTCTGCATCTCGTCCATGTCGATGCCCAACAAGGAGAACATGAAATCAATTTGATGGCTGGCTCCGTCAATTTCAACGATGACAGCGGCGGAATTAGGCGTGGCATCGTCCATGGTGGCCAGGCGCGTCTCACCGCCCCAGGCCTTGCCTGCGGCAACGGCGACACTGCGGTCGCCAAAAAAGTCGATGTCTTCGCTGACCGCCGAAGTGGCCGCTTCGCAGTGATAGTAGACAGCGAATATGTTCAGGGCTTGGCCGCCGACCAGGATGGTGTTGCGTGTCTCCTCGGATTTCGCCAGCAGCGCAGCTACATCCTCGAGGCCCAGCGGTCGGTGGCTGGCCACGGTTCACGCAACTGATGACGGCCTGATCACAACGCCCGGCGAAATGCGCAGAGCGTTCCGTTGGTGGGCAGCCCGCTCGGCACGCGAGGGCGGTGGCTCCGGCTTGAAGGAGATGGCCAGCTGCAAACCCAGGGCGCTAAGCAGTTCGTTGAGTTTGCGAAAGCTGATCCCGTCCACCGAATTATCATGCTCGAGAGCCAGGAGTCTGGATCGGCTCATACCGGCGCGCACGGCCAGGTCTGCCTGTCGCATCCCCATGACAATACGGCGGTCGCGCACAACCCGTCCCACGTCTTGGATTTGGGCCACTGGTTGGAGTACATCGGAATGTAATACGGACATGGTTGCTACCTCTCTCGGGGAAGCAGTGTAAGCAAACCGGGACAGAATGTCCAATATATTGGACATATTTATAATTTATTGTTTATAAACAATAAGTTATATAAATATTTCCCTTTTATTCGTCTGGGAGCTGGTTTGCGAGGGCCTGTAACCGACGCAGCAGGTCCTTTGCATCCGCAGTCTATTACTCTTGAGTAGCGTATGGGATCAGTGAAGCTTCCGACCGACATTCACCTTCACTTTTGAGGGTTTCCCGGCGCTGCCCGCCGCCTGTTCCAGCCGCGTGACTACGCGATTCAGTTCCAACGCCAGATGTCCCACGATCAGCTCCACGCAGCAGTCGGCCACCCGGCTATTTATTGCCCGCTGAGTAGTGCATCAATCTCACGGCGAAGCGCCGGCAGCTTGCTCTCAACGATGTCCCACACCAATCTGTCGTCCACGTCTGCATAACCATGAATCACAGAATATTCCGAAAAGCGATGATGCGCCGGTAACCGGTAATGCGCGCCGCCAAACTCTCGTCCCGCTTTGCCAGCTGCGCGAGAGCTTCGCCGATGATCTCGAACTGGCGCTCGACGGCGGCACGCAGCATGTTCTCCCGGGCATAGTCGGAAAATTTTTTGTCTTCGGTGAATTCAGTCAGTGCGGCCGCAGCCCGCTGGATATCGTGCAGGTATTTGCGGACCTCAAGCTGCATACAGGAGTGCCTTGGTCCGGTCTACCGATTGGCGGAAATACGGATTCCGGATGGCCGAGGCCACTACCAAATCTACCGGGGAACCGAAAAGGCGTTCCAGGGTTTCAAGCAGACCGAAATAAGTGTCTGCATAGGCACCTGCGGGCAGTGGTTCGAACTCGACCAGGAAATCCAGGTCACTTTTGCCCGGTTTAAAGCGATCGCCTGCAGCCGATCCGAACAGCTCCAGACGGCGCACATGATGTTGACGGCAGAGTGCTTCCAGCTCCGCTCGATGCTGTTTCACTAGAGTGCTCATACTGTATTCTCCTGCTCGAGAGCATAGCCTAACTGAGCAATAAACTCCCGGATAACGCGGCGAAGCAGGTTCGAATCAATGCACCTTCCGGGTGCCCTGCTTCTGCTTGTCCGATTTAACTTTAGATTCCCCCACCAGCTTCTCCAGCCCCGTGACCACGCGTTTGAGTTCTACCGCCACTTAAAAGTTTCAGGCAGCTTTGGTCTTGATCGGCTTCAGCTGCCGTTGAATCTCTGGCAGCACATCGCGCCGCGCCTGGGCCAGATCATACTGCGCCTGCTGCAATACCCAGGCTTCCGCTGAGCGGCCCGGGAACACGCGCGCCAGGCGCAAGGCCATCTCACTGGAAATCCCCGCGCGCTCATTCAGAAGATCGGAGAGATGCTTCCGGGATATATCCAATGCGGCAGCCGCATCGGTCACCGAGAGCTTGAGCGGCTCGATTACCTGACGGCGTATCACGCCGCCGGGATGTGGGGGGTTGAGCATTGACATGTGGTTATCCTGACTGCATTAGTAACCTGTCACCTATCAGGTGTCAACCTATCCAAGTACCGAATCCTGCAACCCTTATCCAGTCAGGGGAGCGCTGTTTTTGCAAAAAATGCGGATTCATTTCGCCAGCTGGGTATCGACACGCTTGTGTCATGTGGCATGGATGCTGCCCGCCCGGTCAGCTTAAGCCACCAGCGGCTTGACATCGCGTTTCACCGCGTTCAGCAGTGGTTTCGGCAAGGTCTTCAGGTCATAGGCCTGCTGCAAATTTACCCAAAACTCTGGCGTGGTGTTGAAGAAGCGCGCCAGCCGCAACGCCGTCTCGATGGTCACCGGGCGCTCTTCCCTCACGATCTCATTGATGCGCGATGGCGTAACCCGCAACTGCATGGCCAGCGCGTGCGGAGTGATATCCAGCGGTGCGAGAAATTCTTCCCGCAGCACTTCGCCGGGTTGGATCGGGCGCATGCTGTTACGTGCATTTATATTCATCTCCTAATCGTGGTAATCCACGATCTCAACATCGTGAGTATCGCCGTCCTGCCAACGGAAACATACACGCCACTGATCATTGACACGTATGCTGTATTGTCCGGCGCGGTCATGCGACAGCTTTTCCAAGCGGTTCCCGGGCGGCGAGCGCAGATCAATCAGCGCCTTGGCCGCATCCAGCATCTGCAGTTTGCGTTCGGCTACCTTGCGGAAAGCGCCACCCTTTCCAAGGAAGGTTAGCAAACAGAAGAGCCATTTTACCGGCTGACTCTCGGCCCGCATAGTAATTGGCGATTCAACTCAAATCTAAGGCTTGGGGATCAATGCAGTCCATGACCTCGATAACACGCATACTTTCCATCCGGGCGGCGATTGCTTATATTCAGTACACTTGGCCATAAAGAAATAACAATATCAGTATGCCAGCCTGGGTTAATCCGTTCGACCTCGCTCGCACTCCGATCTCCACCAGGATCGTGATCTATGCGTAAATTATTCATCTTGATGGGCCTATGGCTGCTCTGTAACGGCGCGCTGTCGCAGACACCGGACGCGCTTCATCAGTCCGTGTCTAGATTCTTCGATGACTTCCAATACAGCAATGCACAGCTGTCTCCGGATGGCCAATCCGTCGCGGTCTATTATTCTGACCATCCAGGCGTCACCAACCTGGTGGTTATCGACCTCGCCACCATGCAGCAGAAGCAGATCACTGACCTATACCACAGCCGCATCGGCTGGAGTCGGTGGATCGACAATAAAACACTCGCCTTCAGCGTCGAGAGTGAGAATGGGTGGGTCCGTGAGGACATGGTCTACAACACCATCAACAAGGATGGCGGCGATCTGATTGAAGCGGCAATCGCGTATGGCGGCTGGTCGTTCGCGAACGCGCATGCACACGTCATCCTCGATATGGATCCAATCGGGCCGGTGCCCGGGCACCCTGATCAGGAGTATGTCAGCAGCCTGAGTCAGGATAATAAATCCTATTATCCGGGCCTCTACACGTTCAATTGGCGGACAGGCCAGTTCTCCCCAACCGCGACCAAAATTATCTGCAAGGACAGTAAAAAAGGCCAGGACTGCGAACCCAGCGAAGACAACCAGGACAATATCGTCGCTTGGTTCATGGATCCTGCAGGACAGTTGCGGGCTGCCATGGCGGTGGACAACAAGTTGCGCTTCAGCCTGCTATATCGTGATTCCGACACACAGCCGTGGCGCACGCTGGCAGGTTTCACTTTCGGCCAGCCTGGATTGTGGCCTGTCGGTTTCGATGCCAGCGGCAAAAAACTCTACGTATTGTCGGATATCGGAACACCCACCAAGGTGCTGCGTATCTATGATCTGGCCTCACAGCAACTCGGGCCCATCCTGTTCCAGGATCCTAAATCCGACATCGAGGACGTGGATTATTCAGTGAGGGAACACCGGCCACTCTCAGTCAGCTACGGGTACGGTTCGGTGAATATCGTCTACCTGGATCCGATCCGGGCGGCAATTGCCGCGCAAATCGGGCGTCGGTCCGGACACCGTTATGTGGTGCTGCAGGTGAGCGACGATGGCGATACCTACTTGGCCTATGCCTACACCGACCCGTACCCGGGGACTTATTATCTGTACAAGAAAAAATCTGGCAGCCTTATCAAACTGTTTGATCTCACGCAGCGTTTCGCTCCGGGGAGCCTGGCGCAACAACATGCAATGGTGATCAAGGCGCGCGATGGTGTGCAGTTGCCCAGCTACCTGACGAACCCGACTACTGGATCAGCACCCTGGCCGATGGTGGTGCTGGTGCACGGCGGCCCGTTCGGTATGCGAGATTACCCTGGCTATGATCCGGAAGTACAATTGCTTGCGAGTCAGGGGTTTGCGGTGTTGCAGGTCAATTTCCGCGGCTCTGGAGGATTCGGTCGTGTGTTCGAACAGCTTGGCTGGAAACAATGGGGCGGCGGTATCCAGAATGATATCGCCGACGCGACGCGCTGGGTGATCGCCCACAACCTTACCCGTCCGGGAAGCGTATGCATCTATGGAGGCAGTTTTGGCGGCTATTCAGCGCTCATGAGTCTGGTGCGCTACCCAAAGCTCTTCCAGTGCGGCGTGAGCTTCGCGGGCGTCACGGACCTAGAGGCACTGCTGGACCATGAGAAAAAAGACGACAATCCATTGACCAACGCCTGGCTTTCCTACGTGCTCGGTGACGTAAAACTTGATAAACAGTCATTGGAAGCCGAGTCACCCTACTACAACATTCAAAATATCCATTCACCTATCTTCATTGCGCATGGGTCGGATGACGAAACTGTACCGCTTGATCAAACTACGAAGTTCGCCGATAAATTCAAAAAAGAAGGCGTGACCAGCGGTGAGATGCTGATTCTGCCTGGTGAAGGCCATGGCATCGCTCAGCCAGAGACACAGATGCAATTCTATTCCGAACTCATCCGGTTCCTGCATACACATATTGGTGCGGGCGCGCCGGCAATACAAGGTGTACAGCCGTGATTTGGAAACGCCTGCGTCGGTCGGTTGCATCTGCGCTGTGTGTCTCGCTGATCCTGTGCGCGAGCTGCACTACTACACCAGTACCATTTAACACAGTCCCAGAGCTCGGCGGTAGCGATGGATTGCTTGTCGTTGGCTTTGACCAGGGCGCGCTGAGCGTCAACATGATCGTATTGGAGCCAAAACTCTTTGGCAGCGATATCCGTATCGACCGAAACTCACCAAATGCCGTTGGCTTGAGTCTCAGTCTGTACGTGGCGCCAGAGGGAACCTATTGCCTGAAGAGTTTCGTGGAAAGCGTTTTTCATTTCGAGGCCAGATCAGCACACGACCTGTGTGCGAACGTAAGGGCGGGCGAATTAACCTACTATGGCCACCTTTCTCCCGGTGTGGAACTCGGCTCCGTCTACCAGACCTATCAATATGAAGCCATGTACGAAGAGCTGCGCAACCAATATCCGGCGATCTTTACGCAATATGCATCGACTGTGGAAGCTCCGAAATTGAATCCAATCATCGACATCACGCCGCCAAATATCAGCAGGAAACCTGATCACTGACCTGCGGGCGAGTAGCGTATGGGATCAGTGAAGCTTTCGAACGACATTCACCTGGATACTGGCAGCCTCCCCGCTCATGCCTGCCCTCTCTTCCAGCCGCGTGAGAACGCCACGTTCCACCGCCGCCCGCTCAGGAATATTCCAGCCGATTTATTGAGCCAGAAATTCCGCAACGAAGGCGTTACTGGTGTTTGAAGCGCCGACGTAATAATACGTACCGCTGGCGCCCCCAAACAGGTTGAAATAATCCGAGGTGCTCTCAAAAGCCAGGCCG
>Ga0307374_10002991_pt1 | contig 29399 bp, 22 predicted proteins | sample OX3MG_FD_202532 | JGI IMG/M metagenome (GOLD analysis project Ga0307374, IMG submission 202532) | Soil microbial communities from Risofladan, Vaasa, Finland - OX-3 | ecosystem: Environmental > Terrestrial > Soil > Coastal area > Acid sulfate soil | place: Finland: Risofladan, Vaasa | collected... | reverse complement strand
GCATCTCACGCTGATGTTCGAGAACCGACAGACCATCTGGTATCAAATCCAGGAAGTCCTGCGTACCGAACGCATCTTCGAGGACCCGGCGATCGACGCGGAGGTTGAGACCTACAACGAACTCATCCCACGCCCGGGCGAACTCTTCGCCACCCTCCTCATCGAGTATGCCGATCCGGCCGAGCGCGACGTCGAACTTGCCCGCCTGGTGGGCCTGGAGCGTCATCTGTGGATCGTTCTTGACGGAAAGCGCTTGGGCGCGCGCTTCGATGAACGCCAGATGTCGTCCGACCAGATAAGCGCGGTCCAGTTCATCGCCTTTCCGCTAGGCGCCGACGCCGGCCGTTTTGGAGACCTGGCGGCTGCGGGCAAAGTCGCGGTTGAAGTCGACCACCCGCATCTCTCCGTTCGCACCCCTGTCGAGGGCCCGCTTGCGGCGGCACTGACCGACGATTTGCGCCCCGATTAAGGCTTTTTTCTTCTCACGCCGGCGGGCGATCCCCAGGCCGATGCGTGCCTCAGAGTCCCTCTTTTGAGGCGAGGTCATCTTGGACCGGTAAAATTGCCTCATTGCATCATTTAACGCCTCCGGCTAGACTGAAACATGTTACGGATGGCTAAAAGATGCATTCATCCAGCCGTCATTCGACCTCTTGCGACAGAGTGCGTATCTATGCGGAACATGGAAATGCTCGGGTGAATTTATCTTTATGCGAAATTGCTCTTTTGCTGTCTGACCCGCGCATGCTGTAGGTTGAACCACTTTGATGACGGTTATCGCCCAGAAGCTTGCGATCTCCGCCGCGACGGCCTTCGGCTCGGTCGTCGTACTGACGCCCGTGGCCAAAGCGCTTGCCTCGCGCTTCAACATTGTCGCATCGCCCTGCGAGGAGTCGGGCCATCCGGAGCCGACTCCGGTGCTCGGCGGCGTAGCGATCGTAATCGCCGTAGTCGCGGCGCTCGGCCTGGTCGGTGCGCTGCCGCCGTGGATGTTGGCCGGGATGCTGGCGTTGCTGGCGGTCGGAGCGCTCGACGACGCGGTGGTGTTGAAGCCGTCGCGCAAGCTGCTCGCACAGTTGGCGGTGGTCGCGGTTTTCCTGTGGGCTGCGCCGCCTCCGCCGGAAGTTACACGATGGCCTCTGGTGAACCTGGGGCTGGCGGGCCTCTGGATGGTCGCTGTGATCAACGCCTTCAATCTGGCCGACGGGCTCGACGGACTGGCCGCCGGGGTTGGAATCGCAGCGGTGGGCGCCGTAGGAGTGGTCGCATGGTGGTCGCACGACGCGGCCCTGGCGTGCGCGGCGCTGGCGGCCGGAGGAGCGTTGGCCGGCTTCCTGCTGTTCAATTTTTATCCGGCCTCGATTTTCATGGGTGACAGCGGCGCGCTGCCGATGGGCTTTCTGCTGGGCGCGCTGGCACTGCAAGGGGCCGCGCTGCAGCGGAATTCGCATCTTTCGAGCGCGGTCTTTCCGTTACTCGTGATGCTGGTGCCGCTGCTCGACACCGCCATCGTGACGGTTTCGCGGCTGGCCACCGGAAACCCGATTTCGCGCCGTGGCCTGGACCACTCGCATCACCGCCTGCTGATGCTGGGGCTGACCGTGCCGCGCGCGGTAGCTGTGAGCTGGGCCCTGGCGGCGACGGGCGCCCTGCTGGCGGCGGGCGACAGCCTGCTGTCGCATGCCTACCTGCTTAGCGCGTTGCCCTTCGTGGTTGCGGGAATCGGCGTGATCGGGCTGTTCATGGTCGATCTGACCTTCGAGGACCGGGCGCCGAGCGTGGCCTATGGTTATTTGCAGGGCCTCGCGCGTTACATCCTGAGCCTCGGTTACAAGCGGCGCCTGGCCGAGGCGGTGCTCGACTTCGCGCTCATCCCGGCGGCCTACTTTGGGGCCTGTCTCTTGCGCCGCGATTTCAAGATCAACGACGCGTTGGTCCTTTCGATGATGAAGACCACCCCGGTATTTTTCGTGGCCACCTACGTCGCCTTCGCACTGACCGGGGTCTACCGCGGCATCTGGCGCTATGCCGGCATTGCCGACCTCATCCGCTTTGCCAACGGCTCGCTGCTGGCCGGCGTCCTGGTCGCCATCGCCTCGCTGTTCATCCGGCTTGAGGTTTCGGGATCGGTCGCCGTCCTGTACGTGGTGCTGCTGTTCAACCTGCTGGTGTTTACCCGGATGTCGTTTCAGATCCAGCGGCGCGCGCTCGCGCTGTTCGCGCGACCGACCGAGCAGGTGCTGATCGTGGGAGCGGGGCGGATGGGTGAGGCTGCCGTACGCTATATCTTCTCGGGCGGCGACCGGCGGGTGCGGCTCGTCGGATTCGTCGACGACGACGCGTTCAAGGAGGGCAAGCTGGTCCACGGTCATCAAGTGCTCGGGCCGCTCGAAGATCTGGCCCGGATTTACGCTGCGACCAGGTTTCACAGGATTCTTATTGCCGCCGACGCCATCAGCGAGGACCGTCTCGCGTTGGTCAAGGCTTTCGCCGACGGCCATCAAATGCCGCTCCAGCGCTTCTCGATCGAAGTCAACGAATTTGTGCCCGCCATCGCCAACGGCAACGGTAAAAGCGACAGTAAGGCGGCCGTCCAAGGGCCGCCGCCGGCGGTCGTACGACCGTCAGTCGCTTGAAGATACCTGCCTCGGGGCGACGCGCGCCGGGTGGGCCGTCAGGACCCCTGCGGCCGAGGGGACGCTAGTGCGCCTTGCCGTCTTATGGCATTGTGGTTGGAGCGAGGGTGCCGGGCTTGGCGTTTAGGCGTCTGGCGGGGCGTCAAGACGAGCGCCTGAAAAGAGGTTGCAAACAGCTATGAGCCGCGCGCGCAAGCCAGTGAAGATTGTGCCCAAGGGATGGGGTCGCGAGGTATGGATCGTCAACGGCGACCTCTACTGCGGCAAAATCCTCGAGATTCGCAAAGGCAAGCGCTGCTCGCTGCACTTTCACAAAATCAAGACGGAATCATTTTACTTGCGAGCGGGCCGACTTAAAATCCGGGTCAAGGAATCACCCGACTCCGAGAGCATCGAAGAGTTCGAACTCGCTGCCGGCGAGTGCATGGACGTTCCGCTGGGGCTGGTGCATCAGATGGAAGCGCTCGAGGACGCCGAGTTGTTCGAGTTCTCCACACAGCACTTTGACAGCGACTCGCATCGCATCGTGCGCGGCGACTGAGCGGCGCGCGCGAGACACGGGTTAATCGATGGCCAAGGTTGCGCTGATAACCGGAGTTACCGGACAGGACGGCTCGTACCTCGCGGAATTTCTCGTCCAGCAGGGCTACGAGGTGCATGGCGTGGTGCGCCGGACTTCGAGCTTCGCCACCGGGCGCATCGACCACATGCGCAAGGGCTTCGGCCCGGGTTCCTCGCCGCTCCAACTGCACTACGGCGACCTGGGCGACGGCACCGGAATGCGCGCGATCATCGAGCAGGTGCGCCCCGACGAGGTCTACAACCTCGCCGCGCAGTCGCACGTGCGGATCTCCTTCGACCAGCCCGAATACACCGCCGACGTGGTCGGGCTGGGTGCGCTCCGGCTGCTGGAGGCGATACGCGATCACAACAAGCGCCACGGCCGCGCGGCGCGCTACTACCAGGCGGGCTCGTCCGAGATGTTCGGGCGGGTCGCCGAAGTGCCGCAGCGCGAGACCACGCCGTTCCATCCGCGCAGCCCCTATGCCTGCGCCAAGGTGTACGCCCACTGGCAGACCATCAACTACCGCGAGGCCTATGGTCTGTTCGCCGCCAACGGCATCCTGTTCAACCACGAGTCGCCGCGGCGCGGCGAGAACTTCGTCACCCGCAAGATCACCCGCAGCGCCACCCGCATCAAGCTCGGCATGCAGGACAAGCTGGCGCTGGGCAACCTGGACGCGCGCCGCGATTGGGGCTTCGCGGGCGACTACGTCGAAGCGATGTGGATGATGCTGCAACAGGAGCAGCCCGACGACTACGTAATCGCCACCGGCGAAACCCATTCCGTGCAGGATTTTCTCGAACGCGTGTTCGAACTGCTCAAGCTCGACTGGCACAAATACGTCACGGCCGACCCGCGCTATCTGCGGCCGGCCGAGGTCGATCTGCTCCAGGGCGACAGCTCCAAGGCCCGGCGCCTGCTGGGATGGCAACCGCGGGTCAAATTCGAACAGTTGGTCGAGATGATGGTCGAAGCCGACCTCGAGTTGGCCGAGCGCGAGCGGCGCAGCCGCGGGCTCTAACCAATGCACGGCCGTGCCCGGCCAGAGCGGATCGAACCGGCTATTTGTTCAGTTGGTTGAGCAGCGCCTTGGCGTCTTTCAAATCGGCGGTGTCGAAGCCCTCGGTGAACCAGCCGTAAATTTCCGCGAGCATCGTGCGCGCTTCGTCGCGATGACCTTGTTTAGCGAGCAGCCGGTCGAGGCTCATCGTCGCGCGCAGCTCCCACGATTTGGCGCTTTGCTTGCGCGCGATCTCAATGGCCCGCTCAAAGCATCGCCGGGCTATCGGAGCGTTTGATTCGTCCTGCTTTAGCAGCAGCTCGCCTTTGAGCCGATGAATCTCCGCCTCTTGCTCGCGTTCTTCATTTTTATCGGCGGCGTCCAGCGCTTCCGTCAAAGCACTCAGCCCCTCGTCGAGGTGGTCCACCTCGATGCACGTTTCGGCCAGCAGGCACAAATAATACGGTCGCTCCAGTCCCATCCCTGCCGGGCGCATCTTTGCCCAGGCTCTCCGCATCCGCCCAATTCCCTCTTCGCGGTGCCCCTGTTGAGCTATCGCCCACCCGCGCATACCAATGGCAACAACCAAATAGTCGGCTAGCCCATGCTCGTCCAAACACATCAAGGGCTCGACCGGGCTCGAGCAGAACCTCGACCCCGAGGAGGCGCGTGCGATCATCGACCCGGCGCTCAAGCTGCCGGACAGTCCCGAGCGCGGTCAGCGAGAATTGCTCCTCCACGCGGCGCAGAACTTCCTGCTGGTTGTGCTTTCGGTTCCGCACTTCGGGCAACGCATCGGCTTATCCTGAACGAGAACGATCGGCTCCTCTTGTAACATCCAAGTGAGGCATGAACCAAAGGGGGCGCGCGGCGCGGGCGGGCGCCGGATCGCTTGCCGCCGGGCGGTCGGATAACGCACTCTGTGTGACGCACCCTGTGTTTGCAAACCGGTATCGCGCGCCGGCGAAAAGCCGCGGGGGACAAACACTATGGCGACCGCAGCGGTTTCGGGACCGGGTGGCCTCAAGGGTTATCTCGCGACCCATCGCACGCTCGAGACCTATCCGGTCGGCGCGCATCGCTGGGCGATGCTGATGCTGACGGTGCTCGCGACGATCGTCTCCTTCTACGAATTCCAGTTTGCGCCGCTGCTGCCGCTGTGGATTCCGGCGCTGCACTTCAGCCTGGACGACTTCGGCCTGTTTCTGCTGTTCGCGGTGCTGCTCTCGGGCGGGTCGGCGATGATTGGTGGGCCGCTCGCCGATCGCCACGGCCGCATTATCGTCATCGACGTTTGTCTCGCGGCGATCATCGTATTGACCTTCGCCAATCTGCTGATGACCGGGTTCTGGTCCTTCGTGATCGTCCGCGGCGCGATGAATCTTACGGCGGGGCTGATGTGGGGCGCACTCGGCGGCCTCACCCGCGACATGTCGCCGCGCGTCAGCCGCGGCGCGGCCTTCGGCATGCTCACGGTTGGCGCGGTCGGCTGCATCTTTCTGTGGAACTTCATCAGCGGCGAGACGCTGCCGTGGTTCCACGATGCCTGGCAGTCGCAGATCTGGATCATGGGGATTCTCGCGATCGTCATGTACCTCCCCGTGTTGCTGTGGTTAAAGGATCTCCATCCGAACCTGCGCCTGACGATCATCGAGAGCGAAACGACGGTGGCCGCCGCTCCCGCCGAGCACATCCGCGAGGCCGCGATGGAAGTTCCGGCCAGCGGCGTCGCGGCCTTCAGGGAGTTGCTCGGCCGCTGGGAGGTGTGGGTCCTGGTGGTCGGATCGGTGGCCTTCCTGACTTTGCCGATTACCAGCCAGACGTTTTTTCCGGTGATGTTCACGGGAGCGTTTCACTACGACGCGGCCGCGGCGGCCAGGATGACCTCGTACTTCTGGCTACTCAATCTTTTCATGCTGGTGCCGGCCGGATTGCTTTCGGACAAGTTGCGGGTGCGCAAGCCGCTCGTGCTGATCGGGACGGTCGCCGCGCTGGCGGTGCTGATCTGGTGGATCGGAACGTTTTCCAATCCGTTGCCGCCGCTGCGACTGGGCGCGGTGATGTTCATACTGGGCGGGCTGGTCGCCTTCGCCTTCGTCCCGTGGTGCGCGCAATATTCGGAACTGCTCGAGGACATCTCGCCCGCGCTGCAGGCGAGCGGATGGTCGTTCTTCCAGCTAATCTACCGCGGCTGGATCGCTGTCTCGGGGACGATCGTCACCCACGTTTCGTATCGCTACGGATGGGCCGCCTGGATGTGGGTGGCCGTGGCGGGGATGGCGATGCTGATTATCGCGATGCTCGCGGTGCGCGGCGGATGGGCGCCGGCCAAGGCCGGAGGGCAGGGCTCGGACGAGCGGGCGGCCCCCGCGCCGCGGCCGTCGCCGGCCTGAGCCGATCTCCCCGGATCTCAGATCGGCGCGCGAGCTTCGCGGCGTCTACTTCTTTAGCGCGGCCTTGAGCGCCGCGCCCATGTCCGCGATCGCCTTGCGCGCCTCGTCCAGCGCCGCCGCCATCAGCACGAAGCCGTGCGTGACGCCTTCGTAGCGGACGCACGCGGTCTTGACGCCGGCCTCCTGCAACCGCGCCGCATAGGTCTCGCCCTCGTCGCGCAGCGGATCGAAGCCCGCCGTCACCACCATCGCCGGCGGCAGTCCGCGCAGGCTGCCGGCCTCGGCCGGACACGCGTACGGATTGGTTTTGTCTTTGTCGCCGTTCAGGTAGTGGCCCCAGAACCAGACCATGTCCTGGCGGGAAAGGATGTAGCCGTCGTCCTGGAACTGCCGCTGCGTGGGCGTGTTGAGGCCCGCGTCGGTGGCGGGATAAATCAGGAGTTGGAAGCCGATCCTGGGGCCGCCGCGGTCGCGCGCCATCAGCGCGACCACCGCGGCGAGGTTGCCGCCCGCGCTGTCGCCGCCGACTGCCACGCGCGCCGGGTCGCCGCCGATCGACGCGGCGTTTTTCGCTACCCAGTCGGTCGCGGCATAGCAGTCCTCGGGGCCGGCGGGAAACTTATGCTCGGGCGCCAGCCGGTAATCGACCGACACCACCACGCATCCCGCGGCGTTGCATAGCGAGCGGCACAACGAATCCCACGAGGCGACCGTTCCGATCGTCCATCCGCCGCCGTGAAAATAGACCAGCACCGGAAAGGGCGCCTTGCCCTCGGGCGTGTAGATTTGCACCGGAATTTGGCCACCCGGCCCGGGGATGGAGCGTTGCTCGGACTTGGCCACTTTCTCGGGTGCGGTGTTGAAGGGCTCCAGCAGCGCAGTGATTCCCGCCCGCGCCTCCACCGGCGTCATGGAATGGAACGGCTTGGCGCCCGAAGCGGCCGCCTGGTCCAGAATCGCTTTCATTTGGGGATGCAACTGCATAAGACCAGCTCCTTGACGTGAAGTTCCGCGCGTTTTACCGGGACCTAGCGCGAAGGCGAGGATAGCGCAAATCGCGCGTGTGGCCCAAGGGAAGGCGCTTGCGACCGCGCGCCCGTGTCGCGCTAGCGCCGCCAGGCGAGCAGGCGCGCCAGCAGCCGCTTGCGCGACGGGGTCAGGCGCGTGCGATTGTAGGCGTCGGCGATCTTTTTGATCGCCTCGGCCTGCGTGGGGTAGGGATGAATCACGCCGGCGATTCGTCCAAGGCCGATCCCTGCGGCGATCGCGAGCGTCAACTCCGAGATCATTTCGCCGGCGTGGGGCGCGACGATCGTTGCGCCGACGATTTGGTCGCCGCCTTCGCGCAAGTGCACCTTGGCGAATCCCCCGGTCTCGCCGTCCAGCACCGCGCGGTCCACCGCGCTCATCTCCTGGACGAAGGTCCGTATCGCGATGCCGCGCGCCGCGGCCGCGGCTTCGCTTAGGCCGACGTGGGCGATTTCCGGGTCGGTGTAGACGCACCAGGGGATGGTGAGGCGGCTTGCGCGGTCGCGCCCGAAAAACAGCGCGTTGCGAATCACGATTCGGGCGTGCGCGTCGCTCAGATGCGTGAACTGAAGCGCCGAGCACACGTCGCCGGCGGCGAAAACGTGGGGGTTGCTGGTTTGCAGATAGTCGTCGACCCGCACGCCGCCCTTGAGGTCGTACTCGACACCGGCGGCCTCGAGACCGATTCCCGCCACGTTGGGCGCGCGTCCCGCGGCAACCAGGATTTCGTCCACTTCGATCGCACGATGCTCGCCGCGGTGCTCCAGGCGCACGGCGCGGCCCACCGTGCCCGTGCCGACACTTGCGACTTTGCATCCGGTGAGCAGCTCGACGCCGTCGGCGACGATTGCGCGCGCGACGATCGCGGCGGCGTCGCGGTCCTCACGCGGCAGAATCCGCGCCGCCGCCTCCAGCAGCCACACCTCCGAGCCGAAGCGCCGCAACGCCTGCGCCAATTCGCATCCGATCGGCCCCGCGCCGATCACCGCGAGTCGGCGCGGCAACTCGGTCAGCGAGAAGACCGTTTCATTGGTGAGAAACCCGGCTTCGGCGAGTCCCGGAATCGGCGGCGCAGCCGGACGCGAGCCGGTTGCGACCAGCGCGCGGCTGAAGTCGAGCCGCGCGCCGCCAACTTCGGCGGCGTCGCGTCCGACGAATCGTCCCGCGCCAAAAAAGACATCCACGCCGAGGCTTTTGAAGCGCGCGGCCGAGTCGTTGGCGCTCAATTCGGCGCGCAGCCGGCGCATCCGCTCCATCACCGCGCCGAACTCCGCAGGCGCCGCGGCGTGCGGCGCGATCCCATGGCTCGGTGCGTGGTCGATTGCGGTGCAGGCGCGCGCGGCGCGAATCAGCGCCTTGGACGGCACGCATCCGAAGTTCAAACAGTCGCCGCCCATCAGGCGGCGCTCGACCAGGGCGACCCGCGCGCCCAGCCCCGCCGCGCCCGCCGCGGCGACCAGCCCCGCCGTACCGGCGCCGATCACCACCAGGTTGTAGCGCGCCGCCGGTTCGGGATTGATCCAGCCCTCGGGACGGACGTTGGCGAGCAGCCGCGCGTCGTGCTCGTCCGCCGGCGCGAGGTGCGATGCGTCCGCCATTGCGGGCTCACTCCTTTTGCTTGAAGCTGTATTTCACTGAGAATCGACGCTCCGTTTTCGGGGCGCGCGGGGCGACTGGTTTACTCGCGCGTGTCGAGGCCCATCCGGCGCGCGATGATCACCTTCATGATCTCGTTGGTGCCGGCGTAGATTGATTGCACCGCCGCGTCGGCGTAATCGGTCGCCACCGGAAACTCCATCATGAAGCCATAGCCGCCGTGCAGTTGCAGGCACTGGCTCGAGACGCGCTTGAGCAGCTCGGTTACCCACCATTTCGCCATGCTGACTTCGGTCACCAGTTCGTCGCCGCGCACGTGGGCGGCCAGCAGGCGATCGACGAAGGCCTGGCCGACCTCGACCTCGGTCATCATCTCGGCGAGCTTGAACTGCGTGTTCTGGAACGACGCGATGGGCTGGCCGAAAGCCTTGCGCTGGCGGGTGTACGCGACGGTGTCCTCGAGGCAGCGCCGCGTGCTGGCGATCGCGCCGACCGCGACGACCAGCCGCTCCTGCTGGAGCTTTTCCATCAGCATCTTGAACCCCGCGCCCTCGCGACCGAGCAGATTGGCAACCGGCACGCGGCAATCCTCGAAGAACAGCTCGCTGGTGTCTTGGCCGCGAAGGCCGAGCTTGTCGAGCTTGCGGCCGCGCACGAAACCCGGCGCGTCGGCCTCGACCAGGACGAGGCTGACTCCGCGATGGGGCGGGTCGGCCTTGGGGTCGGTCTTGACCACCACGATGAAGAGGTCGGCGATCTGGCCGTTGGAGATGAAAATTTTGGAGCCGTTGATGACATAGCTGTCGCCGTCGCGCCGCGCGGTGGTCTGGACCGCGGCGAGGTCGGAGCCGGTGCCCGGCTCGGTCATCGCGATTCCCAGGATCACGTCGCCGCCGATCGCGCCCGGCGCCCAGCGTTGCTTCTGCTCCTCGCTGCCGAAGCTCACCAGGTAGGGCAGGCAGATGTCCGAGTGCAGACCCATCATCAGACCGTGCGCGCGCACCCGCGCCATCTCTTCGATCACGATCGCGTCGTAGATGAAGTCCACGCCGCCACCGCCGTACTCGGCCGGCGCGTTGGGCGCGAGAAATCCGGCGGCGCCCAGCTTGCGCCAGCTCTCGCGGTCGCTCATCCCGGCGCGGTTCCATCCGTCGATTTTCGGCACGATCTCGGTTTCGACGAAGCGGCGCACCTGCGCCCGGAACATCTCGTGCTCCTCGGTGAAAATGTCGCGTCGCATATGGGGCTTGGCCTCGGGGCAAATCCTTACACGGACGCATCGGTGTTCCAACCGCAGCGTCGGGCGCGGCCCGTTTGCCCGCCGGATGCCGCCAATGGAGGGTTTGTGCGCGGGCAAGCCGGCACGCTACATAAAGGATCAAACAGATCGAAGTTTCCGCCGGCGTTTTGGAGGATAGAGATGGTTAAACTGTACGGCACATCCAAGTCGCGTTCGGCCCGCTCTTTGTGGGCGCTCGAAGAACTCGGGCTCAAATACGAGCACGTCCCGGTCGAAACGACCAAGGCCAAGTCGCCCGAGTACTTGGGGCTCAACCCCAACGGACACGTCCCGGTGCTCGAGGACGACGGGAAAATTTTCTGGGAGTCGATGGCGATCAACTTGTATCTCGCGGCCAAGTACGGCAAAGCGCCGCTGTGGCCGGAGTCGCACGAGGACCGCGGCCACGCGGCGCAGTGGAGTTTCTGGGGGATGACCGAGGTCGAGCCGCACCTCATAACGATCCTGCGCAATCGGATGCTGTTCCCTCCCGAGCAGCGTAACGAGCAGGCGGCGGTGGCAGCGGTCGCGGCGATGCAGGGGCCGCTGAAGGTGCTCGACGGAGCGCTCAAGGGCCGCGAGTATCTGCTCGGCAAGGACTTCACGATCGCCGACCTCAACCTGTCGTCGATCATGAGCTTCGCGGTGATCGTCAAGCTCGACATGAGCGCGACGCCGGCCGCGCAGGCGTGGTTGCAGAAATGCCTCGGACGCGAGGCGTTCAAGAAGGCCCGCAGTCTGCCATAGGACTCCCGGGTCGTCGCGAGAGGCCCGGCCGGCGCGGTTCGCCGGCCGGGCCTCGACGCGATTATCGAGGCTAAGGTACCGGACCGGCCGCGCCGGCCCCGCGATTATTCGAAAAGGAGATTCGCTATGGATCGCGCTCATCTGTTGGATCTCACCAATCGCTTCGTCGAGGCGTTCAATCGCAACGATCTGGACGCCGTGATGGCGTTTTTCGCCGACGACGGCGTGTACGACGAGTTCAACGGCCGGCGCAACGTGGGCAAGGCGGCGGTCCGCGCCGCCTTCGAGCCGCAATTCAACGGCGCCTTCGGCGAAATGAAATTCATCGACGAAGATATGTTCGTCGACCCCGACGCCGGCAAGGTGATGGCGAGTTGGCGCTGCACGCTGAGCGTCAAGGGCGAGCCGGTCTCGTGGCGCGGGCTCGACCTGATGCACTTCAAGGGCGACAAGCTGGTGCAGAAGCTGACTTACGCCAAGGCCAAGGTCCCGCTCTTCCAGAGCTGATAATCGTCGCGCGTGCGTGGCGCATCGCGGTGAACTCGGAAGAGTGACGGAAGATCGGCAAAGATCGGAATCCGCGTCGAGAAATCGAAAGTACGAAAGGCGTTGAAGGCCGGCCGCCATAGAGTCCCGGTCCCCAACGCCTTTCGTATTTCCATTTAGGGTAGGATTCGCTGGGAAACCCACGGTGAATGGAACGGTGTCTTTTTCGGCTTTTGCGCGCCGTCGGCGCGCGAATTTCGAGCTTCTGTGTGGATTCGTAGTGGCGTTTGTCTATTTGTATTTGACATTGTTCGTGCCGCCCCTGACCCCCTCCGATCTGACCTTTCGCGACAACGGAATAGCGCTCAGCGAGGCCATCCGGATCCTGCACGGGCAGGTTATCTACCGGGACTTCTTCGATGTGCATTTTCCAGGCACGCAGTTTTTCTATGCATTGTCGATCCGGTTGCTGGGCCCGCGAGCCTGGATCCCGAATGCGAGCTTGCTGTGTTTGGGAATCGGGTTTCTGTGGGCCAGTATCGTTATATCCCGGCGATTGTTTAGCGGCGCAACCGTGCTGCTGCCGGGGGCTCTCTTTTTGTGTCTGTCGTTCCATAGTTATCTCGACCCAACCCATCATTGGTACAGCAATCTTCTGATCATAACCGCCGTGGCGGTTTTGATTGAAAGGCGGTCGCCCAAGCGCCTGGCCCTGGCCGGAGGGTTGTGCGGGTTGGCCGCCTTTTTTTCGCAAAATCACGGACCACTGGCGGCGTTGGGGTTTGCCGCTTTCATATGGTGGGAAGCCGCAAGAGACGGCAAAAACTCGCGGCAGATCGTTCGATGCGAAAGCTACTTCTTCGTTCCTTTCGCGGCGATCTTCGTCGCATCCATCGGCTACGTCGCGCTCGCGGCCGGGCCCCGGCAGTTTTTCCAATCGACGGTTCTGTTCGCGTTCAAGTACTGGCACGCGACAGCCGATCCCAACTCCTGGTCCGACTATGGGCTGTTCGCACTCATCGAGGATTCTCTCTTCTATCACCACGTTCCGGGCTTGCGATTCCTGATCGTCTCGATTCTCATCCCGGGCGTCTACTTCGTGGCAATCGTGTCCCACCTGCGCCTCTGGACTATATCCACGGACCGGCAGTGGCGATTAGTCGCTCTGATCAGTGTCGTCGGTTTGTCCTTGTTCGTGTCGGTAATAAACTCGGCCACCGTCGCGAGACTGGATACAATTTCGCTTCCCGGGTTTGTCGTCCTGGTCTGGCTAGTCGCCAGCAAGAGTTGGGGTGATAAGATCGTCAAGCTGCTCTGGATTTTCGTGCTTTTCGTGATGCTCAGGGACGTTTCGATCGCCCGGAGACTATGGGCGCCTTACGTCGATACGCCGTCGGGTAAGGTCGCGGTGTACTCCCCCGGCGCCCGGTCTTATTACCGATGGTTGGCGCATAACACTCGGCCGGGGGAGTTCGTCTTCAACGCTACTTACCATAGCGGACTCTACTTCTTGTTCCGCCTCGAGAACCCCACGAAATTGTGGTGGTTGACCCCCTGCAATTACACCAGGCCGGAGCAGGTATCCGAGGTCCTCCGCGCTCTGGAAACGCACCAGGTCCGGTTGATTCTCTGGTACAGGGACGTGGACGCGATGGGATGTGCGCCGGGCACCGATCACATCCGGCCGATAAGGGACTACCTGCACGATAAGTATCGGCAGATCGAGACTTTCCAGGACGCTGACGGGGCGACAATCTTCGTGTTCGAGAGGCGGGCGGGTCTCCATCAAAATGCGAGTCACGGTTCATTCCTCCCCGATTCGTCTCGCCTCGACAAAGCGGTCCGCCCGTGACGTGCGGGATCCGGCCAGGGCGCACGCATAAAGGGGCCGCGAGCCTTTGACAGCCGTGCGCGATCCGGCTTGAGTACCAGTGGTCCGAGTGTAAGTTAACACGCAGGAGGCGTTCGCCATGGGAGTCTTGTCCGGCTACAAAATCGTCGAGTTCGCGGGTATCGGCCCGGCGCCGATGTGCGCGATGCTGCTCTCCGACATGGGAGCCGAGGTGCTGCGCCTGGACCGCGCCGAGGATGCGAACCTCGGAATCAACACCGAGACCAAGTACAACCTGCTCAACCGCGGCCGCCGCTCGGTCGCGGTCGACCTCAAGCGCCGCGAAGGCACCGAACTTGCGCTCAAGCTGATCGAGCGGGCCGACGCGCTGCTCGAGGGATTCCGGCCGGGCGTGATGGAGCGTCTGGGGCTCGGCCCCGACGTTTGCCAGGCGCGCAATCCGAAGCTGGTGTATGGGCGGATGACCGGCTGGGGGCAGGATGGACCGCTCGCGCTCGCGGCCGGCCACGACATCAACTACATCGCGCTCACCGGGGCGCTGCATTCGATCGGACGGCGCGGCGAGGCGCCGGTGCCGCCGCTCAACCTGGTCGGCGATTTCGGCGGCGGCGGCGTGTACCTCGCGCTGGGAGTGGTGGCGGGACTGCTCGAAGCGCAGAAATCGGGCAAGGGACAGGTGATCGACGTCGCGATGATCGACGGCGCGTCGTCGTTGATGGCCGGGATCTACGGCCTGCGCGGCGCAGGCGTGTGGAACGACAACCGCGGCGAAAACATCCTCGACACCGGCGCGCACTATTACAACGTTTACGAGACCAGCGACGGCAAGTACGTCTCGATCGGTTCGATCGAGGGCAAGTTCTACGCCGAGCTGCTGCGGCTCACCGGGTTGGAGGGCGCAAAGCTGCCGCGCCAGAACGATCGCTCGCAGTGGCCAGCGTTCCAGGAGCGGCTCAAGGCGCTGTTCAAGACCAAGACCCGCGACCAATGGTGCGCCATCATGGAAGGCAGCGAGATATGCTTTGCGCCGGTGCTGACGATGATTGAAGCGCCGCAGCATCCGCACAACCGCCATCGCGGAACCTTCGTCGAGGTAGACGGCGTGGTGCAACCCGCGCCGGCGCCGCGCTTCAGCCGCACGCCGAGCAAAATCCAGCGGCCGCCGGCGCGCCCCGGAGAGCATACCGAGGAGGGGCTGCGGGCGTGGGGAATAAATGACTCCGAACTGGAGCGGCTGCGTTCGAGCGGCGCGATCGGGGTGCGCGACGCCGAGTCCAAGGCGGCGGCCGGCCGCTAGCCGCGCGGCGCGGGCCGCCTAGCGGTTGCGCAGCAGCGCCGCCACGTCGTGCCCGGCCAGATCGCCGATGCGCTCGACGGTGAGGTCGGGCGCCGGATAGCTCGCCACGTCGTCGGCGTGCGCATAGTGCCCCTGGCGCGGGAACACCGTGGTCACCCGCTCGCCCCAGAGCTTTTTGACCGCCGCCAGGATTCGAACCTTGTCGTCGACCAGCACGTAATGCGCCGCCGGGTAACGGCGCTCGACGTCCTCGAGTTCCCGCTCCTTGTGGATGTAAATCAACACGCGTCCCTCGACCGCCTCGAACAGTCCCGAGCGCTTGACCTTGCGCGGCTGGAATACCACGTCGCCGTCGGAGAGGATGACGGTCGGTCCGAAAGCGGCGAGATGAGCGATCGCGTCGAGCGAACCGGGGTAGAGCCGGTTGGCAAACGGATAGTCCACCAGGTACGAGGAGACCTCGAGCAAATGGCCGTCGTGGGGATGCTCGACGCGGTAGCGCTGCAGGGCGCCCAGATAGTCGGCGTAGCCGAGTTCCGTCCGCAGTTGCTCGAAGATCGCCCAGTAGCGCTCCTGTAGACCGTCGCCGACCTCGCGCGCGAGATGGCGTTTCAAGTCATCGGTCACGCGGTCGTTGTCTAACAGCGTGTTGTCGACATCGAGCAGGAAGACAACCGGGCCTGGAGACTCCGGGCTTGGGGACTTCGATGACGGCGGCATAACTCGATTCCTCGCTTCGGTGGGATCGCACCAGCCACTAAGATCGCAGGCGCCAACGGCGGCAACAAGCCTTGCGCCTGGGCGCGGCGCTTCTCGTGCCGGCGAATTTGCGCTATCTGGCCTCATGGCCGTTGGCCGCTGGAGAATCGATACGCCCCAGCGCTTGAGCGTGCGACGGAGGTTTTTTCGCATGAAACGCGAGGCATCCGAGACGGGAAGTGAGCGCCGATCCACGCGGCCGTTCACCGGCAAGCAATTCCTGGAAAGCATCCGCGATTCACGCGAGGTCTGGATTTACGGCGAGCGCGTCAAAGACGTAACCGTACATCCCGCCTTCCGCAACACGGCCAGGATGCTGGCGCGGATGTATGACGCTCTGCACGATCCGCAGAAGAGCCCGACCCTCACCGAGCCCACCGACACCGGCAACGGCGGCTTCACGCACAAGTTCTACAAGGTCCCGCGCACGGCGGAGGACCTGGTGGGCGCGCGAGACGCGATCGCCGAATGGGCGAAGGTTTCATACGGCTGGCTCGGACGATCGCCCGACTACAAGGCGAGCCTCACCGGTACGCTGGGAGCCAACGCCGAGTTCTACGCGCCCTACCAGGAAAACGCGCTGCGATGGTATCGCGAGGCGCAGGAAAAATGCCTCTTCCTTAACCACGCGCTGGTCAATCCGCCCACCGACCGCAGCAAGTCGCCCGACGAAGTGACCGACGTCTTCGCGCACGTCGAGAAGGAAACCGACGCCGGCGTGATCGTCAGCGGGGCCAAGGTCGTGGCGACCGGCTCGGCGCTCACGCATTACAATTTCATCGGCTTTTACGGTCCTACTCCGCTCGGCAAGCCGGAACTGGCGATTTTCGCGATGATCCCGATGGACACGCGCGGCGTGAAGCTCATCTGCCGCCCGTCGTACGAGTTGATGGCGGCGACGATGGGTAGTCCGTTCGACTATCCGCTCTCCTCGCGCCTGGACGAGAACGACGCCGTGCTCATCCTCGACAAGGTGCTGGTGCCGTGGGAAAACCTGTTCGTTTACCGCGACGTCGAAAAGGCCAACACCTTCTTTCCGCGCTCGGGCTTCATCCCGCGCTTCACGCTGCACGGATGCACGCGGCTCGCGGTGAAGCTCGATTTTCTGGCCGGCCTGATTCTCAAGGCGATCGACGCGATCGGCTCAAAGGAGCTGCGCTCGGCGCAGGTGCAGGCGGGCGAGGTGCTGGCGTGGCGCAACGTGTTCTGGGGGTTGACCGACGCGATGGCCCGGACGCCCGACCCGTGGGTGAACGGTACGGTCCTGCCCAAGGCCGAATATGGGATGGCGTATCGCTTCCTCGCCACCACCGCCTATCCGCGAATCAAGGAAATCGCCGAGCAGACTATTTCGAGCGGCCTCATCTATCTCAACTCCCACGCCGCCGATTTCAAAAATCCGGAGTTGCGCCCGTACCTCGACAAATACCTGCGCGGCTCCAACGGTTACGACGCGCTCGAGCGGGTCAAGCTGCTCAAGGTCCTGTGGGACGCGATCGGAACCGAGTTCGGCGGACGTCACGAGCTTTACGAGCGCAACTACGCGGGTAACTATGAGAACATCCGGCTCGAAAACTTGCCGATGGCGCTCGCGAGCGGCCGCGCCGAGGAGCTGACCGGGTTCGTCGATCGATGCATGGCCGAGTACGATCTCGACGGCTGGAAAGTGCCGGACCTGATCAATCCCACCGACGTTAACGTGATCATGAAAAAGCCGACTCGTGGGTGAGACCGAAAAAATAGCCGGAGGCGGCGGCGTGACGATAAAATATCACGACGGAGAGATCGCGGTGCAGACGCGAGCCGGGGTTCGCCAGCAGGCCGATAAATTGGCCGCGGCAATGCGCGGCGCAATCTTGCCCTCGCTGGCCGGCTTCGTAGCCGCGCAGCGGATGGCGGTGCTGGGAACCGTCGACCGCAACGGCGCCGTGTGGGCCTCGATGCTGACGGGTGACGCGGGATTCTTGCAGGTGATCGACTATCAGTCGATAAGGATCGCGGCCGTTCCCGCCGCCGGCGATCCGTTGGCGGAAAACCTGGCGTCACCGGCGCATGCGGCGTTGATCGTTCCCGACCTCGCCGCGCGGCGCAGACTTCGCTTGAACGGAGAGGGCCATATAGCGGAGGCGGGCACAATCGAGATTCGGGAGGCCCAGGTCTACGGCAATTGTCCGCACTACATCCAGGCCCGCTCGCCGATCGGCGAGCATCAATGGCGACCCGGCGATAATGCGGCGATAGAACGAACTGCGGAACTTTCAGCCGAGCAGCAACAACGGATCGCGTGCGCCGACACTTTTTTCATCGCTACCGATCATCCTGAATCCGGCGCCGATGTTTCGCATCGGGGCGGCAATCCCGGCTTCGTGCAGATCGTCAACGGCCGCCAGCTCGCGATCCCGGACTATTCCGGCAACAACATGTTCAACACGCTCGGCAACATCGCCGTGAACCCGCATGTCGGGCTGCTTTTCATCGGCTTCGACAGCGGACGAACACTCCAGCTGACCGGACGCGCGGCGATCGATTGGGATGCGGCGCGCGCAGCGACGCTCGCCGGCGCGGCACGCATCGTCGATTTCGAACTCGAAGAGGCGATCGACAATCCGCAGGGCTGCGCGCTGCGCTACGAGTTCCACGAATATTCGCACTTCAATCCGTCATAGAACGCCCGGCGGAATCGCTAAAGAGAAAAAAGCGGCGGGACCTACGTCCCGCCGCTTTCAGTTCCATCGCCAGCGCGCCGCGGTTCACGCCTCGAAGCGAAACCCTCCGCCGCGGCGCACGATATGGCCCGAGGTCGGGCCGGCGAAATGCGTGCCGATAACTTGCACCGGCTGGTCGCAATAGCGCTCGACGAACTTTTTGCGCGTGTCGGACGCCATCACCGGGTCGGTGTCGAACTCGCACACCCAGTCCGGATGGGCGACCTGGATCGGATGATGGATCATGTCGCCGGTGATCACTGCGTTCTCGCCGCGCGAGGAAATCCGCACGCTGGTGTGACCGGGAGTATGACCCGGAGTGGGTTCGAGCCAGACTTCGCCGGTCAGCTTGCGCGCCGGCTCGACCAGTTCGGCCAGTCCCGCCTCGATCACCGGACGCACCGAGTCCTCGATCGGCTTCTGGAAGTCGGGGCTGCCGTCGTATTTCGACCAGTGGTCCCATTCCTTGTTGCACATCATGTACTTCGCCTTGGGAAAGGTCGGCACCCATTTGCCGCCAACCAGCATGGTATTCCATCCGACGTGGTCGAGATGGAGATGGGTGCAGATGACGGTGTCCACCGATTCGCGCGGGACTCCCGCCTTCTCCATGTCCGCCAGGAACGGCGTGTGCAGGTTGTTGAAATCCGCGAAGCCCGGACGCGGCTTGTCGTTGCCGACGCAGGTGTCGACCAGGATGCGGCGGCCCTCGGACTCTACCAGCAGGGCATGGATGCTGAGGAGGATTTTGTTGTCGTTATCGATAAAGGGGCTCAACCATTCGCGGTCATGCTTGAGCGCATCGACCGTGGCATTGGCCGTGATCATCGTGCCGGGCCAGTGCGGTTCCTGTTCGCGAAGCAGCGTGATTTTTACGTCGCCAATTTGCCAGTGCATAGGGGGGGTACCTCCGCCTTTGGTTAGGGCGCTACCTTAACCCGAGTCGCGCCACGGCGGCAATCGAAATCCGCCAGCCGGCGCTGGCCCGAGGCGGATGCGGCGCGGCGGCGCTCACCAGGAATCGACGTGCGGGCGCTTTTTGCCGGTGCGCGGCGCGGGCGGGGGCGACGAGCGCAGGCCGGTCAAAATCCAGCGGCGCGAATCGACCGGGTCGATCACGTCGTCGAGTTCGAAATGCGAGGCGCTGTTGAGCGCCTTGCCCTGCTGGTACATCCGCGCCACCATCTCCTCGAACAGCTTCTTGCGCGCGGCGGGGTCGCCGACCGCCTCCAACTCCTTGCGATAGCCGAGCTTGGCCGCGCCCTCCAGTCCCATCCCGCCGAACTCGCCGGTCGGCCATGAGACCGTGAATATCGGAGTCTTGAAGCTCCCCCCGGCCATCGCTTGCGCGCCGAGGCCGTAGCCCTTGCGCAGCACGATGGTGAAGAACGGTACGCTGATGTTGGCGCCCACGATGAACATCCGGGCCGCATGGCGCACCAGGGCGGTCCTCTCGATCTCCGGCCCGACCATGATGCCTGGGGTGTCGCACAGGAAGAGCAGTGGAAGGTCGAAGGCGTCGCACAGTTGCATGAAGCGGGCGGCCTTGTCGGCGCCGTCGCTGTCGATCGCGCCGGCCAGATGGGTGGGGTTGTTGGCAATCACGCCGAGCGGGCGACCCTCGATTCGGATGAGCGCGGTCACCATCCCCAGCCCGAAGTGGCGGCGCAATTCGAGCACCGAGCCGGTGTCGGCAAGCGCCTCGACAACCGCCCGGACGTCGTAAATGCGCAGGCGATTCTCCGGGATGATCCCGCGGAGCCCGCGCTGGTCGGCACATTCCCATCGGCCAACCGGGCCCTGGAAATAGGAGAGGTACTTTTTCGCGACGCGCACGGCCTCGGCCTCGTCGGCGACCGGCACGTCGACCACGCCGTTGGGCACCTGCACGTTCATCGGGCCAATGTCCTCGGGACGGAAGATGCCCAGGCCGCCGCCCTCGACCATCGCCGGCCCGCCCATCCCGATGTTCGAGTTGGCGGTGGCAATTACCACGTCGCAGCATCCGAGCAGCGCGGCGTTACCCGCGAAGCATCGGCCCGAGTTGATCCCGACCATCGGCACCAGGCCGCTCAGTTTGCCCCAGAGGTGGAACGCCGGAACGTCGAGGCCCGACAGCCACAGCCCGTCGGTGTCGCCCGGACGCCCGCCGCCGCCCTCGGTGAAGAGCACCACGGGCAGGCGCCGCGCGGCGGCCATTTCGAACATGCGATCCTTCTTGCGATGGTTCTGCTGGCCCTGGGTGCCGGCGAGCACGGTGTAGTCGTAGGACATCGCGATGCACTGGGCGCGTGAGTCGTCGAAGAGATCGCCGTTGACCCGGCCGATTCCGGCGACCAGTCCGTCGGCCGGCGTGTTTTTCATCAGGTCGTCGAGCGCGCGGCGCCGGCGCTGCGCCGCCAGCACCAGCGCGCCGTACTCGACGAAGGTTCCCGGGTCGCAAAGGTCCTCGATGTTCTCGCGAGCGGTGCGCTGGCGGGTTTTGCGCCGGCGCGCGACGGCCTCGGGCCGCGCTTCGTCGAGTCCTCTCGCGTGGCGCTCGTACACTTCCGCGAGGTCGGGGCGGATGCGGTCGAGGTCGACCTTTTCGGCCTCGGTGGCCTCGACCACTTCGACCTCGGCCTCTTCGATGAAGGCGAGCGGATGGCCCTCGAAGATCGCGTCGCGTTCGGCGACCGCGATCTGGCGCACCATCCCGCTCACATGCGCGCGGATGACGTGCTCCATCTTCATCGCTTCCATCACGAAGAGCTGCTGGCCCTCGCGCACCAGTTCGCCCTCGCGCACGTCGACGGAGACGATCGTCCCCTGCATCGGCGCGGCGACCGCGACCGTGTTCTCGGGGCCGGCGATTTCGTGATGCGTGGCGGTTTCGGTCTCGACCGCCACGGCGGTCATCGCCGGCGTCGGACCGGCTGCACTTTTGCCGTGGCTGAGCACCGCCAATGGATCGATCGAATCGATTTTGGCCCCGGCCAATTGCCTCGCGCCCGAGGTGCGTCTGCCTCCGGCGCGGCGAATCTGCGCCGGTTCGGCGGCCTTGGTCCCGTCGGCGAAAAAGAGCTGACGATGAGTGGAGTTAGCCGCCGCGATCAGTTCGGCGATGTGTTCTTCGACGAAGCGGGTATAGAGGCGGTTCGCGGCGAAATCGGGATGCCGCAGCAGGCTCTGGAGGAATCCGATGTTGGTTGCGACGCCCTCGATCCGGAACTCGCAGAGCGCGCGATAGGCCCGCGTCACCGCCGCGGCAAAATCCGCCGACGGCGAGTGCGCGATCAGCTTGGCCAGCAGCGAGTCGAAGCTCGGGTTGCTCGTGTAACCGGCATAGGCGAACGAATCCACGCGCAGGCCGGGCCCCGACGGCGGCTCGAACGCGGTCAGCGTCCCGCCCGAGGGTTTGGCAGAGCCGTCCGCGCCCATCGACTCCATGTTGATGCGCATCTGGATCGCAAAGCCGCGCGGCTTGGGAATGTCGGCCTGGCGCGCGCCAAGCTCGGTGAGCGTGCTTCCGCCCGCCAACTGCAACTGGAGTTTGACCAGGTCGATGCCGGTCACTTCTTCGGTCACCGTATGCTCGACCTGGAGCCGGGGGTTGGCTTCGATGAAGGCGAACCCGGCGTCGTCGTGCCGCGCGTCGGTGTCGAGCAGGAACTCGAAGGTACCGAGACTATCGTAGCGGACCGCCTCGGCCATCCGCACCGCCGCCGCGGTGAGCCGGTCGCGCATGCGCTCGGGCAGGGCGGGGCTGGGTGCTACCTCGACAAGCTTCTGATTGCGCCGCTGGACGGTGCATTCGCGTTCCCACAGATGGCTGACGCTACCGGTGCCGTCGCCGGCAATCTGGACCTCGAGATGGCGCGCGCGCTGCATCATCCGCTCCACATATACGTCGGAGTTGCCGAAGGCCGTCCGCGCTTCGGACTGGCATCGCCGATACGCTTCGTCCAGTTCGTCGAGGCGATTCACCGCGCGCATCCCGCGGCCGCCGCCGCCGGCGACCGCCTTGACCATTATCGCACCGCCGTCGCCGAGCGCGGCCAGAAACTCCCTGGCCTCGCTCAGGCTGGTCGCGCCCGAGGTGCCGGACAGCAATGGCACTCCGAGACGCTCGGCCAACGCGCGCGCGCGCACCTTGTCGCCGAACAGTTCGAGTACCTCCGGTCGCGGGCCGACGAACTTGATCCCCGCTTCGGCCGCGCGCCGGGCAAAACCGGCGTTTTCGCTGAGGAAGCCGTAGCCGGGATGGATCGCGTCGCATCCGGCCGCCTTCGCCGTCGCCACGATTTGTTCGAGGTCGAGGTAGGCGGCGGCGCCGGTGCCGGTGAGCGCGCGGGCCTCGTCGGCCTTGCGGATATGGAGAGAGCGGGCGTCGTCCTCGGAAAAGACAGCCACCGTGCGGATGCCCAGCTCGGCGGCGGCGCGCATGACGCGGATAGCTATCTCGCCGCGGTTGGCGATCAGAAGACTGTGGGGGAGCATGAGAGCAGCTGCGACTCCTCTTGCGCGTATCTCACGGTTAAATCATCGAATCCCCGCGTGATCCAGCGCGCAAATCGAGGAGCCGATCAGGAGGACGCCCGAGAGCCGAGCCATCGCCGGATATGGTAGTCTCGGCTGCGGGAGGAAAGCCCGATGGATGCGCGTTCACCGCTCGACTATCTCGGCGGCGGCCTGCAGCAGGTCGCGTTCGTGGTCAAGGACCTGACGGCGGGGATGGAGTTTTTCAACCGCACGATGGGGGTTGCGCGTTTCTACGTGATCGAGGACTTCGGTCTGCACGCCCGCGACAAGACCTTCCGCGGCCGTCCGGCGGAACAAAATTTCAAGCTCGCGCTCGCCTATTCCGGCGACACCCAGATCGAGCTCATCCAGCACCTCTCCGGCGACACCTGTTACAAGGAACATCTGGAACGCAGGGGCGAGGGCCTCCATCATCTCGGGTTTTTTCTCTATGATCTCGAGGCCTACCAGCGCGCCCTGGATTCGCTCGGCGCCGCCGGCTACGCGCCGCTGATGAGCGGGCGGTTCGGCACCACGCGCTACACCTATTTCGACACCGAAGCGGCCATCGGTTCGATAATGGAAATCGTCTACCTCGATTCCGGCGGCAAGGATTTCATGGCGAAGATCAAAAAAGGCGATTTCTAGCGCGGGCCGGTGATTCGTAGGCGAGGTAGTATCCCAATAGGACACTGTCTAGAGCGGGAGGGCCATGGACTTCGCCTCCTGACCCGTGTAGCCTCTGCACACCGGTCAGAACGCCTTTCAGCTAACCTTTTTCGCCCCTTTTGGTTTCTTGTTCGCGCGCTCTCCGGCCAACTGCCCAAGGGAGAGCAGCGCCATGTCTACTCGACCGTCCATCGAACCGCCCGACACGCGGCCTGGTACACGAATGGCCCGGGGTACCGCTTTCCGCCGCGCCCTTTGCGGGTCAGTTAGTTGAATAACGTGAGAGCCCTTAGGGGCCCGGTGGACCCGCCGTGGGAGTGGCCGTGGTGGCGCGCGCGTAGCGGAGACTCGCTGGTGCTGCCGTGGTTCGTGTTGATCCACATCACCGCGCTGGTCGGCTTGATCCTGTTTCCGCTGCCGGGCTGGCGAGTGCTCCTGGCCTCGTTTTGCCTGGTATGGCTGGGCGGGATGGCCACCACTGTTTGCTATCATCGCGCGCTCGCGCATCGCGCCCTGCGCCTCAATCCGTGGCTGTCGTCGATACTGATCTTCTTCGCGGTATTCAATGGGTCCGGAACGCCCTTGAGCTGGGCCGCCGGCCATCGGCGCCATCACGCTTACGCCGATACCGAGAACGATATCTCGAGCCCGGTCAACGGCTTCTGGTGGGCGCATATGCGATGGCTATGGCAGTCGGGCGAGCCGTCGGTCGATCGTTTCTGCCCCGAGCTCGATCGCCCGAGGTACCGGTTCTGGTGGTATCTGCAGGGACCGATCCTGGCGGTGTCATTTTTCGGCGGGCTGTATTTCGGCGCCTGTGCCTTTTTCTGGATGGGCGCGATTCGGCTGGTCTTCGCGCTCCATGCGCAATGCTTCGTCAACAGCGTCTGCCATACGGAACCCGGGGTTGCCCCTGGCGAGGATTCTAGCCGCAACGTGACCTGGCTTGGGTTGATGCAGTTTTGCCAGGGCGAGAATTGGCATCGCAACCATCATGCGCGGCCCGGCATCGCGCGGCTTGGATGGAACTGGCGGCAGCCCGACGTCGGCTATCTGGCGATTTGTCTGCTGGAGAAAATCGGCCTCGCAACCGACGTCCGGCATATGCGGCAGGATAGTTCGCAAGATAATTCGCAAGATAATTCGCTGGTCGAACCGACCGCCAAATCCGCGTGACGCGCTCCCGCGATTCCGATCGCTTCAGCGATAATTCGCGTTCACGACGGGCACCGCGCGTCGCCAATAGGATGGAGAGCGGCCGGCGCGCCTCGCGCCGGCACGGCTCAATTCCCGGCGGATGAGATGCCGGGACGGCCGTCGAGCGTAGCGGCTTTCCAGCGCGCTTCGTCCTCCATCGCCCGCGCGGGCGGCTCGCCGCTTAGCGACATCCAGCGGGAACGAAAAAACGCGGTGGCCGCCAGTTGCACGCGCAGATGCCGGTTGGCCGGAGGTCCGGACACACCGAGAATCTCCCAGGGAAGAGTGACCTGGGCGATGATCCGGGGACGATCGCTGACCTGATACACGGCGGTCGCCGAAGGGACTGCGACGCAGGTCGCATGATTCATGCGGCAGACTTCGATCCGCATCGTCGCGCCGCGCTTTCTTTCAAACACTTTCGGCGGGATGGCGAAGAAGGCAAAGCGGCGCGCGCCCGCTCCCGCATCCACGCCTAGGTCGATCCGAAACGCCTCCCCGCGCGGAAACGCCCCGTCATACGCGAGCAGATGCCCGTCGTAGTGGTCCATGCTGATAGTGGCCACGTGCAAGCCTTGCGGGCTCCACGCCAGGAACAGGTCCCCGAAAGCGACTTCGGGCGAAGGCGCGGAGAGGCCGCGCACCAGGGCCCGGTCTTTCGGCCACCGCGCCAACGAAAGAGAGTCGGCGTCGATGTCGGCTTCGGGAATCTGAATACGGGCGGTCTCCGTCACCGGGGTTCGCGGCGCCGCGCTTCGATGGAGTTCGGCGAGATCGCGATTCGTCGCGGTGAGGGCGGCGACGAGTTCTTCGTAGGGGCGCCCCGCGGTATCGAGCAGACCAAAATCGTAATCCTCGTGGTCCTGCGCGCGGCCGCCCTTGGGCTCGTCGTAGTACTGAAACCAGTGAATTCCGACTACTCCTGGTTCGAGCGCGAAATGCCGGGCCGCGCTGGCCGCGCCGCTGGCCCGTTCGGCTTGAGTTTGCACGGTCATTAGATGACCGTTGTTCAGATTTCCGGAGCGGTTTTGCCGAGCGGCGAAATACCATTCGGAAACCAGCACGGGCTTGTTCCCGGTCAACTGACGCAGGCCATCGAAATAGTAATGCGCAATCCATCCGTCCGGACTGTCGACGTCGTAGTTCGTGGCGACAGCGTCGACGAAAGGAGCCATCGCCCGAACGGCATCCGGATCGTAATAGCTGGGAAGACGGTCGCCGAAAATGAGCGCCGTAGGATCGGCCTCGCGCAGTGCGAGATGAACGAGTTCGTAGTACCGGCGCGTTATGGCGCCGGTCCACTCGCGCACCACTTTGATCCCGTCTCCTCCCGGACGCAAGCGTGCATGGGCGCCCGAGCTTTGGCCGAGTTCCTGAAAAGAGGAAATCCCGGCTGAGACGACAAAGTCCTCGGTGAAGAGATGCCAATTTCCGCCGTAATGACGACGGATCAGAGCAACCAGCGCTTGTTTCGTGTGATTCGTGGCGGGCCGCTTGAGATAGTAGCTGAACAGCGCGCCGTTCCACCATCCGACCTCATTGTCGGAGAAATATCCTATGCGGTAGGCATTGCTCTTGTAGGGAATGATCGCTTCCCTGGCCTGAGCAATCATTTGCTGTTCGGCTGACGGGTCGAAAGGATCGGTCCAGAGAAATCGCGCTCGCCAGCCGAGGTCGAGATCGGGGACGCTGGGAAGCGGAAGGTTCGGAGAGCTGAAAGCGCCGGCGGTGTTGAAGCCCCAGGCACGGATCCGCGCAGCCGTGCGGCGCGCCCACGCATCCGGAGCGCGGTACGGCGCAAGCCACGCATTGCGCTCGGGATTCCAGCGTAGCGTCGGCGGTGGGGTTGAAGTGTCGGCTAGCGTGTTAATTCCGATGGAAAAGAAGCGCTTGCCACACGGCGTGATCAGCCAGGACACGCCGGCGGGTGACGCAAGTTTCCAGCGCTCCGGAGACCCCGCGCGCCGACCGCAGTCGGCGGCGGCGGCGCCCGCCGTAAGCGAGAGAAAAAGCACGAGGGCGATCGCGACCGGACGGCCGCGCCGGACGCGCCCGGCTACCAGGTCGGCGAAGAGAAAACCTGCGCGCGACATATCGCTATTCCGGGCTCGAGTATGGATAGCCGCTCGCCAGTGCCTGATCCATGACGGAATCGTAATGGTATATATCTTTGAAGAACCGCACCTCCCCGTCCGGTTCGACCACGGCCGTAGTATAGAGGATGAGTACCGGAATCGGCTTGTCGAGATTTACCTGTATGGTCCGGTCGCCATTCATCGCCGCGTTGATTTTGTCCACGGTCCACTCCGGTTTGTTGCGCAGAACCCACGCCGCCAGTTCCACCGGCTTCTGTACACGGATGCATCCGTGGCTGAAGTCGCGACGCGCCTTCAGGAACAGCTCGGGCACAGGGGTGCTGTGCAGGTACACGCTGTAGCGGTTGGGAAAGATGAACTTGACCAGTCCCAGCGCGTTCTTGGGCCCGGGCTTCTGCCGGATACTCAGTGCGCCCGAGCGAAGCTTGCTGAAGACGTCGTCGCTCACGGCGCCGTCCGTCACCACCGTGCCGCTTCTGGTCGTTACTTCGAATCCATGATCCGCGAGATAGTCGCGATCGCGTCGGATTTTGGGAACCAGTTCGGCGAACTGAATCGACAGCGGGACTTCCCAGTACGGCCGGAAGATAATGTAGCGCATGTAATCCGCAAATACGGGCGTCTGGTGGCCATAGGCCTTGCCGACGACCACTCGCATCGACAAGAACGGTGCGGGCTGCCGGCGCATCGTGCGCAACCGGAACTCTGGAAGATTGACGATGATCGGCGGCTGGGGAAAGTTCGGCGGAATCCACCGATAACGTTCGAGCGTGTACTGGAGCTGTCTGACCCGCTGGCTCAGGGGCACGTTGAGCTGCCCGATGGTTTCCTTGCCGAGCACGCCGTCGGGTTGCAGGCCATGGCGCTTCTGATAGTGCTTCACCGCGTCGACCAGTGCGCCCTGGTAGACGGTAATGTCGGCTGGCGCGCCGGCGTCAGGCGGAAGGTCGCCAAGCTGGCGCAAACGCGAGACCAGGGGCGCGACTGCCAAGTAGGAGTCGCCGGGATGCACGGATTTGGCCGGCAACGGTAGCGGCGCGCCGTCGCTCTGGGCGGCCAGCTTCAGGTACGCTGCAAGCGCGGTCTGGGCCCGCCCGTAGCCGTCGTAGTGCGGTTCGAGGCTCGCGGCCGTCGCGGCAACGTCTGGGGAATCGATCACCCGGTTGCGCAGGAACCCGGCCAAATCATATCGAAGGGGCCCCGCTTCGAAGCCGAACTTGAAATGTTGCGGGCCGACCCTTCCGACATGCAGCGCCGATAGGTAGCGCGCCGCGCAGACGGTAAGCGCCAGATCGAAATGCACCAGCCCAGTGTTGGCCGAATGAGAGCCCGACGAAGCGAGCGCGGCGCGGCGGCCGTCCCATCGCGAGGCGTCGTAGTCGTCCGGGTTGAGGCCCTTGAGCGAAGCTTCTTTGAAGAGCCAGATCATCGCCTGCGCCTGCGCGGTAGGCTGCCCGTCGCGAATCCAGGCCGGCGCGTTGCCGCTCGCGGCGTAAAAATTGGCGACGTCGGCCCGGACGTCGCCGAAGTTGGGCCAGCGCAGGCCAGGCAGCTTTCCGGTGGCGATCACGGCACCCAGTTCGCCCGCCGCCTGCGGCGCAGCAGCCGCGGACGTCTGAGCGGCGGGCGCAGGTGAAGCCTCAGTCGCCAGGGCGGCGCTTGACATCGGGCAGCCGCACGGCGCGAAGAGAAGCTGCGTCAACAGCAGAAGCGAGGCACTGATCGTATACCGGCCGCGGTCGGCAATGCGATTGTTCATTCGCGCCATTAGCTAGCTGCCTTATACATAGTGACTTGCGGGTTCACGATACTCAGTTGGATTCATGTGTCGAGGGAGCGCAAGGTGATCATCAGGAGACTCAGTAGCGTGACCTTCAGCGGCGGGTTTCCCCGTTTGCGGGCGTAAGTGAATTCTTCGTTGGCGAGCGAGCGCCTGCGCCGAGTCTTCCCGACCACCGCGTATTGTACCTGGATCTCGATCTCCTCGGCCGGCGCGCTCCGCTCATGCGGTCGTCGCCCGACACGCCTGAAGGCCGGAATCTCCTCCACCCCGGAGATGACGTCGGTCAGCCGCGCGATAATGTGAGAGCGCCGCATCTCGCCGTGGGTCACTACGTCGCCCCCCCGCGCCTTCCTGCGGCACGATAGCCTCATAGGCGGCGCGGTCACCGGCCGGCTTGAGTTCCGGCGCGGAAGCGCCCCCGCCTGCCACTTTCTCCGCGCCTCCTTCAGGGAAAGCGGGTTGCAGCAGCGATTCGATCATTTTCGCACGATAGAGAATCGACACGACGGCACTTCTTCGCTAATTCTTCGATGCAGATCGGGCGAATCTGATTTTAGAAACAAGTTACTGTGGCAGGCACAGAATCTAATTGCGAGTCGGCAGGTCCAACTGAAGCCCAAGGTGCAAACAACATCTATAAGGCCGTTCAGGAATAAGGCTACGTCTTTAAAGTGAAAATTTTGCAGCAGATCGAAGATGCGAATCTGCCACGCTTGACTCTTCCGAGCTGCACCTATTCTTGTTTATTATATCTTTTAATCGTCTATTCCATGCGTTTAGTTTCACCCGAGTAAAATTTGTTTAGGCACG
>Ga0307374_10002989_pt1 | contig 29400 bp, 28 predicted proteins | sample OX3MG_FD_202532 | JGI IMG/M metagenome (GOLD analysis project Ga0307374, IMG submission 202532) | Soil microbial communities from Risofladan, Vaasa, Finland - OX-3 | ecosystem: Environmental > Terrestrial > Soil > Coastal area > Acid sulfate soil | place: Finland: Risofladan, Vaasa | collected... | reverse complement strand
TCACGCGAAACCGCCTGGGCGGCGTTGGTTGTAGTCATTGGTCTTTGGTGTCACTTGTCTCGCCCTTATGAAATGAAATTTGTCAGCGGGTGTCTCACGCGGGCCTGACGGTTAGGGCGAGTCGTTGGGACCCACCACAGCGTTTAATGGTGGTGTTGACGAAAAAGTGATGGTTGACCCTGATAGACCACTCATGTACGACTTAAGGAGCGACAATGGAGACAGCGGGTCACTCAGTGGGTACACAGTTCCCGATCCGCATCCCGGACTACATCTGAAGTCGGAGTAGTTATAGCAGGAAGAGGTCGAGCACCCTCCCGGCGCGTACATGAATTCGACATGGTTTCCACCGTTGCACGATTGTGTGGGTCCGATGGTGGCGATCTCTTGTCCGACGCTCACCGAGCCACTCGAGACGACAGGGCTGACATGCCCGAACCCGATGACTCCACCCCGGTTCAGTTGGAGCAAGAGCCGGCCCGGTGCCCAGTTCCAGCAAGGGTCAGATGATTTCTGGTATCCGATAATCGTTCCAGCTTCAGGCGCCACGATAGGGGTGTTGAGTGGCAGAGTGACGTCGAGTCCCCACTCCCCACAACCGCTAGGGCAGCTTAAGTAGTCCCAATTGTACGAATACCCGTATGAGGGATTCCATGGCGGTGCTGTCTGCGTACCGGCAGAGGCTGGGGGCGAACTTGCGGCGACTGCCGCCGCCGACGAGACAGCGAGCATGAGAAGGCACAACCCGCCCCTCGTGATCATCGTCCAACCAGACTGAATCCGCATCTGATTACCTCCGCCCGGCCATCGCGTCGATGCGCCCAGTATCGGCGGCGAATGTCGGTGGGGCCACGCCAACGACCCGAACGCAATGACACTCAGCCCAACCAAACTGCGTACGCACCCCAGCGACCACACCTTACGCAAGCGAGTCTGCATATTTCCCTTTGGTCTGCAGCCGAGTCAGCGTCAGCGTAACACGGGTTAATCCCTCGCGCTCTCTCGTAATCACCTAACACGTGCCCAGGGATCAGTGGCGAGGCGGCGTCAATGAAATGAGATCTTCGCGTTCCGCTCTGCGGGCACCCCGGACTACCTTCGGTGGTGGCTAGCCCGGACCCGACCGAACCGCATTCCCGCCTTTTTCACATTGGCCAAGACCATTCGGATCAGCAACGAACGCATCCTGGCCGCCATCGAGCTCGGCCTGTCTTGCTCAAGGCTCGAGGGTCTTAACTCCAAGGTCCGCCTGAACAACCACCGCAGCTATGGCCATTCATTCGCCGCCGCGGTGATCACCTTGATCGACCTGTGCCACGGCGGTCGTACCGAAAATAAGTCGACCGAAAAGGCTGGAATGCGCCAGTCGGTTTGTCCACATCGGGTCTCCGACGTGGGCCCGCACTCTCCCATCCCTACTTCATCCCTACAACTCGGGAGAACCAACGTTGATCGCATGGACCTAGTGGACAAATCTCCGGACAAATAAAGGCTTAGTGGACGGAGCGGACGGTTCTGTCAGAACACGCAAATTTACGAGGGCATCAATCAAGCGATGGTCCCGGGTTCTCAGTACAACCTCAGCACAGCATTGTCGAAGAACAGTCGCGAATAGCGGGGTAAAACCGTGCATGGCAACGACGCATTTTCGCCTCAACTTGCAGTAAATCAAAGTAATTACAGCGTTTTGGGATGAGTTAGGGCTTTGGGTTTTTTGTTTTAGGAAGCCATTGTTCGATCCCCTGAGTTACGGAAGCTTCGATCCCTGGCTCGATTCCTTCGACGGGCTTCAAAAATTGCTACGCGGCGGTCTTATGGGACAGGCTCACTCGTAGAACTCCCAACTGGAAGTTGAAGGTGAATTTCTCGATACACCGAAGGTGTAGATCCCGTCATCGACAGTTCCAACTCGCCCGCCAAGGCCCCGATTGCTTAAAACATTCCGGCGACTGCGCTCATGGACGCTTCAGGAACGTCAAATAGAACGCCGCGAACACCAGGACAATTCCGACGTTCACCATCAGCCGCTCCAAGAAGTGGTGCCTAAAGAATAGGACATCCACGCCGACCACGACAGCTACCATCGCGAGCACGTAAAGCACGCTGGCTGCCCTTATTCCCATCAATCAATCGTACTCAAACTGACCACACCGCCAGTCTCTAGACGGAGATTGTGGACATCGGCTCTTCGACACCTTGTGATGTTGCGGACTCTCTTTGTCGGCGAACAACCAGCGACTGGTCGCTCCTCCGCGCCTGGTTGTTCTTGGCTGAATTCAAAGTGACGTGGTGGAGTAGTTCGCCGTCTTTCGGTGACAATCCGCAGTCGAGATCGCCATCAAAATGATGACGCGGCGGCGGCGACCGAGTCTGATGTAGTGCGGGCGCCGTCGCTAGCGCAGGGCGGCGGTATCGCCGACGCGATCGAGGCACACGCGAGTTTCGACGGAGCGCTGGGCCCGAGAGTACGGGGACACCATGTCGAGCGCGTGTCCGGTTCGCTACTTCTCGCACGTACCGCGCGTCAAAGTTTCGATGCGTGCCCGGCTAAACAAATGGACGATCGCGGCGAAGTCGCCGCCGCGTGTCCCACCACACTACGTTGAGTGGAAACTCACGAGCGCGACGGGGCAGCGTTCGATGCGTTGCCGACGCGACGCGTAACAGAACGTTGAATCGGCGCTGGCGCGCGACACTCCACGTGAGCCCGAGTTCACGGCGAAACTCCTCGGGCAAGAAACCGGCAGTGACCAACTCGTGAAGAGGTCCAAGGACTATTCGCAACACTCTTGGAAGGAACGCCAGTGATACCAAGTTCCGCAGGTACGTTCGAGTGACGTCGTCCATGGCAATGAGACCCAAAGACTCTCGCCAGTACACTTCGAAAGCCTCGCGACTTTCGGGCCACTGCGCTGGGGAGACCTGCAGCGTCGTCGCGAATCGTGCGCAGTGAACGTAGAGTTCGTCAAGCGTTGACGAAGTCTGTGGTCCGTAGACGAACGTGACGGCGTCGAGCGCACCTTGGTACATGCACGCGGCCACCCACAGCTGAAGATCGGTGTCGAACGCGTTGTAAGAAACGTCGTCGTCGACGAGCGAGTGAACCTGTTGGTGTTGACGGTTTACTTCACGTCCAACGATGGCGCGCTCCTCGTCGTCGCCGAATAGCGCAACGAGGATATAACCAAGTGTCGTGCGGGTGCGCTTGATCGGATGCTTCGTTAACGCGCCACTCTCGACGCGACTTTCCGCGACGCCGTGACCTATAGGAAGTCGTGAGAGTTGCATCACCACGTTCGCTCCCGCTGGTGCGAGAGATAGGCCGTTCATAAGCATCGCTCGCAGTTCGGGGGATGGCGCCCCGTCTCCGCTTGGTGCTGCTTTACTCCCACGTGGTGGCATCGAATTCACTTGGTCGATCGAACTGTCATGCCCATCGTAGACTCGAGCGCTCACTCTCTCCTCGTGAAGCGTTTGACCAATTCCTCTCCTCATCTGATTGACGACGCCGTCGAGGTCTCAGGTGCGGAGTCCTTCTACACATACTTCGACACAGATAATCCCGCTTATGGTCAGGCGATATCAACCGGTGGATGCAGCGATCTCTGAGAACTTCTCCAATGGTGTCAAATTGCCAAGTGCCGCGCTTGGTCGTTCGTTTAGTCTGCGCCAGATGCGTTAGAGGAAACCGTTAATCCAGCCAGAGGCCCCAACGTGCCGAGCGTCGGCATAACATCGGCAGGCTCAGTGACTCGCCCGAAAATCTGCGGTGTCAGTTCGCGCTGTCCCCGCGGGTCGACGTTGGTCTTTCACCTGACGAGGATTCGGCGTTCAAGAGATCGGCGATCAGGCTTCGAACGCGTTTTTCAATGTCGTCACGAATTGGACGCACGTCGTCGATTGCTTTGCCAGCCGGGTCACTCAACTCCCAGTCGAGGTACCGCTTGCCCTGGTACACGGGACAAGCGTCGCCGCAGCCCATCGTGACGACAACGTCGGCGCTTCGGCCCACTTCGTCGCTCAACTTACGCGGTGTCTCACTGGATATGTCGATACCCTTCTCCAGCATCACGGCCACTACGGCTGGATTCAACGTCTCTCCCGGAGCGGATCCGGCCGAGTGAATTACGACGCGATCGCCGCCAATCTCGCGGGCGAACGCGGCGGCCATCTGCGATCTCCCCGCGTTGTGCACGCAGAGAAAGAGAATTTCGGGACGGTTGTTCATGAGGCCCTCTCAAGCGCGGTATCCGAAGCGTAAAATCGACGCTTCGCCCACAGCGATACGTAGACCAGCCCAACGAGTACTGGCACCTCAATGAGCGGTCCGACCACGCCGGCCAACGCCTCGCCACTCGTAACGCCAAAGACGCCAATGGCCACGGCAATTGCTAGTTCGAAGTTATTGCCCGCAGCCGTAAAGGCCAGGGTCGCGGTCCGGTCGTAGGGAAGGCCAAGTGCCCTCCCGAGTGCGAATGACCCGAACCACATGATCGCGAAGTAGCACAGCAACGGCAGGGCAATACGCGCCACGTCGTCCGGGCGAGCGGTGATGGTGTGACCCTGGAGAGCGAAGAGGATCACGATGGTGAAGAGCAAGCCGTAGAGCGCGAAAGGGCCAAGTCGCGGTAACAGCTTGGTTTCGTACCACTCTCGACCGCGCCGACGTTCACCGAGTGTGCGCGTGAGATAGCCCGCCACGAGAGGTATTCCCAGGAAAATAGCCACGGTTTCGGCGATTCGGCCAATGGAGAGATGCAGGCCCACCGTGCTGAGGCCGAGCCACTGTGGAAGCACCTTCAAATAGAAGTAGCCGAGCAAGGCGAAAGCGACAATTTGAAACAACGAGTTGATCGCCACGAGAACGGCCGCCGCCTCGCGGTTACCACCCGACAGATCATTCCAAATCAGCACCATGGCAATGCAACGCGCGAGGCCCACGATTATGAGACCCGTCCGGTAGGCCGGCAGGTCGGGCAACAACAACCACGCCAAGGTGAACATGACCGCCGGGCCGATCAACCAGTTGAGGATAAGGGACGAGACCAAGAGCTTTCGGTCGCGCGTCACCGTGCCTAATCGGTCGTAGCGAACCTTGGCCAGTACCGGATACATCATGACGAGCAGTCCGATGAATATTGGCAACGACGTACCCGACGTCACCTGCACCGCGTTGAGGTGCGTGTTCAGGCTCGGAAATGCCCGACCAAGCCCGATCCCTACGGCCATCGCCAGAATGATCCATGCCGGAAGGAACCGATCAAGGAATGACAGACGTTTGATGACCGGCGCACTCAGTTCCCGGTCCTGCAACTGCTCCACCAGGGCGTCGCTCACGATCGTGCCCGAACTCGCCTTGGGCGTGCGCTCAGCAGCACGGGGCGCTCCGCGTCGGGTTCGTCGTCAAGGACCCGGACGATCCGCGCGTCTCGTCGCCGACTAAGGAAGCGGGTTCGCTGGCATCGGCCAGAACGGTGTAGACCTCCCAGCGCGAACCATCAGGACCGTCCACCCATACCTTGTCCTGGAGCGCGTGACAACAGACTGTCCCATCCTCGATGTCGGTAGCAAAGCCCTCGCCAGCGAGGTAGCGAGTGGCGTCCACCACTTCGTTCGTCGAAAAGACCTCGACGCCGAGGTGATTGATCGTGCCGGGAACTTCGCGATTCTCAAAGAGCACCAACTTGAGCGGTGGCTCGGTAATGGCGAAGTTCGCGTAGCCGGGACGAACCTTCGCGGGTTCAGTTTTGAAGAACTTGGAGTAGAACTCAATGGACTCTTCGAGATTCGACACATTGAGGGCGAGTTGCAGTCTGGACACTTGGTCTCCTTCTCATTGACATTTGTCAATGAGAAGGGTAACCGTTACATCGATGCTTGTCAATAGTAGCGTGGAACAAATGTCGCATCCCAAGTCCATTGCCGTCGACGAGAACGTCGTTAGCTGCTGCGGCCCGTTGGTGGGTGGTGCAATGTCCGAAGTTGAGGCCGGCGATATGGCCCAGATCTTTGGCGCCCTCAGCGATCCCGTCCGGCTTCGGATGCTGTCGCTCGTCGCTTCTCAAGACGAAGTCTGTAGTTGCTCGCTCGAAGAGCCTTTGGGGAAAAGCCAACCGACCATCTCGCACCACACGAGAATTCTTGCCGAAGCGGGTCTCATCGTTGGTGAGAAGCGAGGCCGTTGGATGTGGTGGCGCGTTGTTCCTGAGCGACTCGAAGACGTCGCAAGAATCCTTGCGTCTTGAATCCCACGCCGCGGCGCTCTTGCTCGCCGAGTCCATTGCGCTCACCGCCTGAGACCGCCATACCAACAGGACTGAAACTAGATTTTTCTAACGTAACCTTTCGGACAGACTGGCCTCAGTGCCCTCACCTTCTTCGTGAGTTTGCCCTTGTGGCAACTAATGGTTTTAGCTTTTAGTGCTTTCACCTTTTTTTTCGTACGTGGAATGGTCGTCGTCGTAGGTGGAATGGTTGTCGTTGGTGCGACGTTTCCAACGGTGATGGTGACTGGTGACGAAGCGAAACCACTCGCCACAACGCTCAATTGATAGACACCGCTAGGAACTGACTGAGGGATATCGAACTGTGAGGTTGAACTCGTCCCCGGTGCCACCGAATAGGAACCGATGGCGGTAGTCATCGCGTCGTACACGTTATTGGAGCTGGCGCTCGTTAGTTCCGCAATTGGATAGTTGGTAGCTGAATTCCAGTCGTCACCGTACGCCGCACCGGTCGTTACGCCCGACAACTGCGTACCCGTGATGTTGAACGCGGCACCCTGCTGAACGTTGGTGGGTGCTGACGTGATCGAGGGCAGCCACGACGCGTCCGCGGAACCGCTCGGGGTATACACAAAAATACTGTTGGGTCCGCTTCGATTATCAAAGAGCACCTGACCGTTAGGAAGGTCGAGGAAGAATCCACAGTATGACGCACAGTTAGCGGCATTAGCGCTACTCGAGGGATCGGCGATTTGAGTAATTGATGTTCCGTTGAAAAGAAAGAAGTGAGCAGGCGCATCTTGCTTTCCGCTGGATTCAAAAGGGCTCAAGTCCATTAGTACGTCACCATTTTGCAGAACGGCAGCAGGAGCATCAGCAGCGGTGTAGGTAACTCCATTGATTTGTGGCATCGATGGACCGGCGGACCAGGTCTGTGTAGTGGTGTCGAAGAGAGCGGTGTTGCCGTTGTCTCCTTCAGCAAACACGTTGCCATTGGGTAGCAGCACCATTGGACCGATTTCCCCGGTGTTATTTAAGTCTGCGCTCACCGGTAGTAGCAGGGACAGTGGCATCTGCTGATGTGTCCACGCACCCGTCGTAGGGCCAAAAATCTCTGAAATCCCGAGGCTTGGCAGATAGGTAGGAATTGTCAGAACATTCCCGTTGGGCAATAACGTGAATCCAGATTCAGGGTTACTTCCAACACGACCGTTTAGATTAATTACGTTCCACGAGAGTGTCGATTCATTGAGTGTCGCAACCTGTTGTTGAAGCCACGTGCTTACCTGGCCAGACAGCTCGGGGCACTGAGAACATCCCCCCGATGGTCCAAACAAGAATGTTCCATTTGCGAGCACCACTGATGGGGCATCACCAATATGTTGAAATTCGCCTGCGCCACCATTTGGGGGATTAACCGTGGTCCACGTGTTAGCGACGGGGTCGTATATCGCACCTTGGTTAGTCCAGCTGGCGGCCGTGCCGTTGTTGTCGCCGCCCACGATAATGAATTTTCCATCGGGCAATATTCCGGTGCCGGCGTTCATTGGCGCGTAGCCACTCGGCATCGCCGCCGCCATTTGCCAGGAGCCATTGACGTAGCTGCCCAGGGCGTTAGGTGTAAGCAGATACCACTTTCCAGTGTCAGTCGCCTTTGGACCTGATTGGTCAGAAAAAAGTATTGAGCCATTGGTCAACAACGTCATCGCGTCCGGTTGAAAATTAGGAACACCTTGCAACTGTGTCCATGTTCCTTGGGAAGAATCTGCACGTGCCAGCGTCGAAGGTAGTCCCCAAGCGATCAGGCCGAGAGTTACCACGGCGATGAAACCGCCTTTGAATAGATACGGTTTCATTGCAACACCTAGGTTAGAGATGAGCGCATCCTACACAGGTATTTCGTTTTGCGCTGTCCGCAAAATGGACGATTGCACCCAACGGTGTGAGTTCATGAGAAAATGTTCAGGCGCGGTAAGGGGGCCAACGCAACGCTTGGTTGGTCACTTGAGCGATCCATCACTCAGCACAAAACGAGAAGGCTCATGACTGAAGGGGAACACGACGAAGCGGTAGCGCGCGGGAACCTCACTCTCGACGGCGCGAGCGCTGAACGCCCGTCGCTCGACGGTTCTGTCAAATCGCTACGCGGCGCGGAAGCAGTCAGTGTTGGGCGCGGCTTTTGGCTGTTCTTGGGGGCGATTGGATTGATGGTCTTTGCCGCGGTCCTCGTCGTGAGTTTTATATCCGCTACGAACGACAACGCGCGCATCGAACGCATGAAGACCCACGGCATCGCCGTCACCGTGACCGCGGTCGACTGCGTCGGGAACATTGGCGGGAGCGGAAGTAACGCCGCCGGGTACACCTGTCGCGGCGACTACACCGTTGACGCCACCACGTACCACGAAGTCATAGGTTCGATGACCACTTTCTCCGCACCCGGCACCACCGTGCACGCCATGGCCGACCCATCGAAGCTCAGCTCAGTGTTGTTAGCGTCCGCGGTCAGGACGTCAGTCTCGTCGCCCGGCGCCTACCTTGCGCCGGGGCTGCTGGCCGTCGTGCTCATCGTCTTGACACTGGCGTTCCTTCGGATTGCGCGACGACCGAAGTCACCTCGTCGTCGTTCCGTCCCCGAACGTTCCCCAGAGCCCTAACGAAATCTCGCATGCGACGCGCCGAGAACACACGTCCGGAGCTGAGGCCCTTCATCATTAACGTGTAAGTCGAATGACAATCCTCATCGACCTGCAAAAGGTCACCCTCGAAGGCACTGACCGCACTCTTTTAGAGAACTTCGATCTGACGATCTCGTCGGGTGAATGCATTGGCGTCGTGGGTATCAACGGTGTCGGTAAAACTACACTGCTCAAGATCATTGCGGGTACCCTTCTGCCAGATTCGGGCGACATTCGACGGGGACGAGACGCGCGAGTGGGCTTCTTAGAACAGATCCCCACGTTGCCCGATGGAACTGTCCGTAACGCCCTGGGCTCTGGTTGGCAAGTTGACGCGGCGCTCGACCGATTAGGAATGCTCGCCGCGGTCGATACTGAAACGACCAACCTCTCCGGCGGGCAACTGAAGCGCGTGGCGCTCGCTCGCGTCTTCGCTGAACCCAACGACGTACTTATTCTCGACGAACCGACCAACCACTTGGACTTAAACGCCATCGAGTGGCTCGAGCAGCAGATCATCAGTTTCCGCGGTGCCGTCATTTTGGTTAGCCACGACCGCTTCTTACTTGATCAAGTGACCAACCGCATGGTGGAAATAGATCGCGCCAAAACCTTCGTCCACGCCGGTGGCTACTCGCGACTGCTGGAGGCACAAGCGGAGAGAGAGGCTCAGGCAGCCTCGGCCGAGCAAGTACGCCAAAATCTTGCTCGTACCGAGCTGGCGTGGCTGCGCCGAGGTGTCAAAGCCCGTTCCACCAAACCGCAGGCTCGCATTGACGCGGCGAAGCGTCTCTTGGCACGTCGTCCCGAAGCGGCGGCGCGCGAGGATACCCTCGAATTCGCCGCCCACATGCCTCGACTCGGCAACACCGTCATCAAGGCGCACAACGTCGCCTTCTCTTACAACGACGGGCGTCGCATTGTGCATGACGTCAACCTCGAATTGGGTCCTGGGGATCGATTGGGCATTGTCGGGCCCAACGGTTCTGGAAAGACCACGCTGGTAAATCTCCTCGCTCAACATATCGAGCCCACTAAGGGGACGGTGAAGCGCGGACCGACGGTCGTGACTTCGTACCTCGAGCAAAATGTCGGCAACCTGGATTTGGAAAAGACCATCCGAGAGCTCGTCGCCGGCCCCCGAGGTGTGCCCGGGTCTCCTAGTGACGTTGCCCTCATGAAACGGTTTTGGTTCACCGGAGCCCTCCCTTCGACGAAGGCGAAGGACCTCTCGGGTGGTGAACGACGTCGCCTGCAGCTGCTCTTGGCCCTGTCAACGCGTCCGAACGTTCTGTTCCTTGACGAACCCACGAACGACTTAGATCTCGAGACCATTCGCCTCGTCGAAGACTTCCTAAGCCAGTGGCCCGGGACGTTGGTAGTGGTGTCGCACGATCGAACGTTTCTCAGTCGTACGACCGATCGCTTAGTGGAAGTTCACGACGACGGGACGATTGCTGACGTGCCTGGCGGAATTGACGCCTGGATTGCTCGAGCGTCCGGTCTCGTGACCGACACGCCGGGGTCCGACAACAAGGAAGACTCTGCGATCTCAACGACCACAGTGGACGCTCCACGGGGTCGTCAGATTCGCGACGCCGAGAAGGAGATGTCGCGTCTCGATCGACGAAAGAACTCACTCACGAAGAAGCTTTTGGCCTCAGCTGATCACATGGAACAGACGCGACTCGGGACCGAGTTAGCCAGCGTGCAGCGCGAACTCGATACCGCAGAGGAGTTCTGGCTCAGCTTGGTCGAATGAGCATCATCTCTCGTCATGGGCCTGACCTCGTAAGAGACGCTGACTACGGAACCGAGATCGGGACGTCCTCCAGGGAACCCGGGAAGCGGCTTCCCGTTCACGGTTGGCGGCTGCGTGGAATTTGGGCGCCGACCACAAGCCGACAGTTGTTGGCCAGTGTCGAGGTCGTGGGTGATCGCCTGCGTGGCGAAGTGGAGAGACTGGTCTGATCGCCCTCGCGGCGAAGTGAAGAGACTGGTCTGATCGCCCATTGAGATACGACTGCAAAAGGGAGTACGTGGCGACACTCGATATCCCGAGCGCGAGAATCGCGATGGTCCCGACCGCGGCCAGTAGTCGTGCGCGAAGTGACATTATTAAGCGCTCGTTGGTTCGCTGAGGATATAGCCCACCAAACGCTTCGTGTGAATTAGTGGTGGACCGTGAGCGTCGAGTTTCTTGCGCAACGTGCTTATGTGAGTCTCGACGATATTGGAGTCCCCGCCGAAGTCGTAGTGCCACACGTAGTTGAGTATCTGCGGCTTGGAGAGAACTCGGCGAGGGTTGAGCATGAAGTAGCGCAAAATGCTGTACTCCGTCGCCGTAAGTTCAACAATCACACCGCCGCGCCTGATCTCGTGCGCCGTGTCATTCATCTCAAGATTTTCGAATCGGTGAACATTCGCGTCCGCCTCGAGCACGACGCGCCGCAAAATGGCGTTGACCCGAGCCACGATCTCTACTAACGCGAAGGGTTTTGAGACGTAGTCGTCTCCCCCTGCGCCCGGACCCGCGACCTTGTCCTCCATCGTGTCACGAGCGGAGAGAAAGAGTATTGGCACCATGATCCCCTCCTCACGAAGTCTCTTGGTGAGGTCGACTCCATTCACGTCGGGCAGCATCACGTCCAAGACGCCGAGATCGGGCGGGCGGACCTTCATCGACGCGAGCGCCGCGGCGCCGCTGAGGGCGGTGTCGACGACGAAACCTTCGTACTCCAGCGCGGTCGCTACCGTGTCGACGATTGCCTGCTCGTCGTCCACCACAAGGATGCGAGTCTTGAAATCATGATTCACGATTCTCGAAACCTACATCGCGATGAATCGATGACGCCAAAGCAGTCGCGGAGAGCGGAGTCGCCCGTACCTCTCTCGGAGTGTTTCTTACTCACGACTCGTCGTGTTGAGCGAGAAAAGATTCCACCACGCTTCGGTACCTCTCTGGTTCTTCAACGAAGGGCATGTGACTCGAGTCCTCGAAGATCTCCCAGTGCACGTCGGCGATGCTGTCAAAGAACGGTTGCACCGTTGCGGGCGTCGCTTGGTCGTGACGACCCGAGAGCAGAAGCGTCGGCGCATTGATGGCCGCGACCCGATCGACCACACTCCAATTGCGTAACGTCCCGATGCAGAAGAACTCGTTGGGGCCATTCATCATGTTGTAGACGGTCGAGTCCTTCGCTAGAAACTCCATCGTGCGCAGCAACTCTGGTGGATTAGGAACGACCCGACACACGTGTAGGTCGTAGTAGGCCTGCGTCGCGGCCACATACTCAGGTGCCGTCGTCGTGCCGTCTTCCTCGTGTCGCTCGAGGGTCGCTTCAATCTCAGGGGGCATCATTGAGCGCAGGATTTTCGCCTCGCTCGCCCACAACACCATCGAGGCTGGCGAGTTGCTGAGCACGAGCGCGCGAAGTCCTCGAGGACGGCGAATGGCGTGTTCGGCGCCCAACATGCCGCCCCACGACACGCCCAGCAAGTGATAACGCTCTTCAATCCCAAGGAACGCCAGGAGATTGTCGAGTTCAGCGAGAAAGAGGTCGACCGTCCAGAACTCTGGTCCCTTCTCGGGCATCAGGGTCGAGCGGCCACCACCAACTTGGTCGTAGTGCACGACCGCTCGCCCCGAGCGGGCGATCTCGGCGAGTGAGAGCAGGTAGTCGTGCGAACATCCCGGTCCACCGTGGACCACCATCAGGGGTGTCATCGCTGCGTCGATGTCTCCGGTGACGCGGTACCACGTCTCGTACTCACCAAATGGAATGAAACCTTCGACAACTTCGAGCTCATTCACGTCCACGATCGTAGAACAACTCTTCAAATGTCGCGCTGCCATGATTGGTGCGAAGCGACATGAACCGCGCACAGAAGTTCCCCGGTCTCCTTGCAGTAGCCTGGTTTCCTCTATGAGCCTCTCCATCGGCATCGTCGGTCTGCCGAACGTCGGAAAATCAACGCTCTTCAACGCACTCACGAAGAACCACGTGCTCGCGGCCAACTACCCTTTCGCGACCATCGAGCCGAACGTCGGCATCGTCGCGGTACCCGACGAGCGACTCAACGTCCTCGCCTCGATGTTCCACTCGGAGAAGATCATCGGCGCGACGGTGACCTTCGTGGACATCGCGGGCATCGTGCGCGGCGCCTCGACCGGTGAGGGTCTCGGCAATCAATTCTTGGCCGCAATTCGAGAGGGTGACGCGATCTGTGAAGTCGTGCGCGTCTTCGAGGACGACGACGTCATTCACATCGACGGTCGCATCGATCCCGCCAGTGACGTCGCGACCATTGAGACCGAACTGATCCTCGCCGACTTACAGACCGTTGAACGCGCGGCCGCTCGACTGGAGCGTGACGCCAAGCGCGGGGGCGACGCGGCGGCGAAACTCGCCGAGGTCAAAAAGGCCCAAGCGGTTCTCGACGACGGGCGAATGATCTCTCAGGTCGGCAAGGAACTCGACCGAGACGCGCTCTACGAACTGCACCTCTTGACCGATAAGCCCTTCATCTACGTCTTTAACGTTGACGAAGCGACGCTCGCCAATGAAGCGCGGTGCCAAGAACTTCAAGCATCAGTCCTGCCCTCGCCGAGTGTCGTACTCTGCGCCAAAGTCGAGGCCGAACTCGCCGATCTCGACGACGCCGAGGCGCTCGAGCTCTTGCAGTCCTACGGCCAAGAAGAGTCGGGCCTCGCGCAGCTTTCGCGCGTGGGCTTTACCACGCTGGGCCTCCAGACCTTTCTCACGGCCGGCCCTAAAGAGGCGCGCGCGTGGACTATTCGCAAGGGCGAGACCGCGCCCGAGGCCGCGGGCGAGATCCACACCGACTTTCAAAAGCACTTCATTAAGGCCGAGGTCGTCTCCTTCAACGACCTGATCGCGGCTGGTTCCATGGCCGCGGTGAAGGCCGCCGGCAAGGCGCGCGTCGAAGGCAAGGAGTACGTCATGCGTGACGGCGACGTGGTTGAGTTCCGAGTGGGCGTCTGAGCGTTACAATTAACGCAGGCGACTACGACAGAGGTCGGCGCCTGGAAACTACAAACTCCTAGGAGCACCATGACCTCTGACACCTTCAACTACAAAGTTGCCGACCTCTCACTCGCCGATTTCGGCCGGGCGGAGATTATCTTGGCCGAACACGAGATGCCGGGCCTCATGGCCATGCGCGCGGAGTTCGGTGAAACGAAGCCTCTGAAAGGTTCGCGCATCGCGGGCTCACTTCACATGACCATTCAGACGGCCGTCTTGATCGAGACGCTCGTCGCGCTGGGCGCGGACGTTCGCTGGGTGAGTTGCAATATCTTTTCTACCCAAGACCACGCCGCGGCGGCGATCGTCGTAGGTCCACACGGCACGGTCGACCAGCCCGCGGGAGTGCCCGTCTTCGCCTGGAAGGGCGAGTCGCTCGAAGAGTACTGGTGGTGCACCGAGCAACTGCTTCGTTGGCCCGGCTTTGATGGACCGACGATGATCTTGGACGACGGTGGTGACGCGACGTTGCTCGTGCACAAGGGCCTCGAGTTCGAGCGCGCGGGCATCGTGCCCGCCCCTGAGTCGGCCGACTCCGAAGAGTACGTCGTCATCTTGCAACTTCTGAACAAGATCATCGCCAGCGGCGAGAAGATTTTTGAACCGATGGCCCAGGGGATCCTCGGCGTCTCGGAGGAGACGACGACGGGCGTGCACCGGCTCTATGAGATGGAGCGCGACGGATCGTTGCTCTTCGCCGCGATCAACGTCAACGACGCCGTCACGAAGTCCAAGTTCGACAACAAGTACGGCGTTCGCCACTCTCTCATCGACGGTATTAATCGTGCGACGGACATCCTCATTGGCGGCAAGGTCGCCGTGGTCTGTGGCTACGGCGACGTCGGCAAAGGCTCGGCCGAGTCGTTTCGCGGTCAGGGTGCACGCGTCATTGTCACTGAGATCGACCCAATCTGTGCACTGCAGGCCGCGATGGACGGCTTTCAAGTCACCACCCTCGAAGAGGCTCTGCCCATTGCCGACTTCGTTATTACCGCGACCGGCAACCGTGACATCGTGACGGTCGCGCAGATGAAGTTGATGAAGAACCTCGCCGTACTTGGCAACATTGGCCACTTCGACAACGAGATCGACATCGCGGGACTGACCAACTTGCCTGGCGTCAAGCGCGAAACGATTAAGCCGCAAGTCGACAAGTGGACGCTCCCCAGTGGTCGCGCCATCATCGTGCTCTCCGAGGGTCGACTCTTGAACCTCGGCAACGCGACTGGCCACCCGAGTTTCGTGATGAGCAACTCCTTCACCGACCAGACCATGGCCCAGATCGAACTCTTCGTCAATCGCGCGCAGTACGACAAAAAGGTCTACGTCTTACCCAAACACCTCGACGAAAAGGTCGCGCGACTGCACCTCGACGCGTTGGGCGTGAAACTCACGACGCTCACCAAGCAACAGGCCGACTACATCGGCGTGGCCGTCGAGGGTCCCTATAAGCCCGACACGTACCGTTACTAACTAACGGTAACCAACGAAAAGGTCGTCAGCGACACCCGAGACGTCCATCGGGTTGGTCACCCGTATGAACCATTCGGTGCCCATCGCCATCTTAAACTCATCGCGCGTCATCTTCATCCAGAATGATTCGCCGATCTGTGAGTGGTGCGCAGCCAACGCGTCGTACTTCGCGTCGGTAACGCCACTGACGTTAACGGCCACGTCGATGAGTTCGTCGGGTGTCCCCATCTCGACGCGCTCGTCGTCTTCGGGCTCGGGTACCCGCACGAGGCCTTTCGCGGCGTCGGCCTCGGCGTGTTCACGTTCCTCTTGTTCCCAGCGAGAGCGCATGATCGCCATCACCGAGTTCGGTATGGCGTTGAAGTACAAGGTGGGTTCGTAGTCGAGCAGTTCCAGGGCGGCGAGCGTGACGCGGTGAGCCTGGATGTGGTCGGGGTGTCCGTAGAAGCCGTACGCGTTATAGGTCATGATGACCTGGGGACGCTCTTCCAAGAGAATCGCGGCCAGAACCTTCGCGGCGTCCTCGACGGGCGTCGCCCAAAAAGACTCGGGATCGTCGTTCTGGGGCCAACCCTTCATCCCCGAGTCGCGGTAACCGAGGCGCACCAGGCGCTCGATACCGAGGACCTTGACGGCGTTATCGAGTTCCACGGCACGAACCTTCGCCACTTCGTCGCCGTCGTGGTGATCGGCGTCGGGCTTGGCGCCGTCTAACGCGTCACCACACTCGCCGTTGGTACACGTCACGAGCACCGTGCGCACACCCTGGTCGGCGAGTACCCGAAAAGTCCCACCAGTCGAGCTCGCCTCGTCGTCGGGGTGCGCGTGCACCGCGAGAAACGTCAGTCCCATTCCATCCCTCCAAAGAGATCGTTCGCGTCACCAGTAGTCGCGTGGCGGCTCCATGCGCGCTGGTAGTACTCAGTTCCAAAAAGCAGTGTAAAGAGCTCCTGTTTCATCCCAACCAGACCGTCGTTGTCGACCTGGGAGGCGTGGGTCGCCATGGCACGCTGTTTCAAGAGTGCGTACTCAGTGACGTCCAACGTCGAGGCCACGACATCGTCGGACACGTTCGTCCCGGCTTCTAACACCCAGGCCGGCATCGAAAGTCCGAGCTGCTTCGCGCCCTCGACAAATTTGGTGATGACGCCCGTGGGCACAACCGGGTAGTAAAGACGTTCCACGCTCGTCGAGAGTTCCAACGCGCGACGCGTGAGCACGTTCGCCCTGATGTGGTCGGGGTGTCCGTAAAAACCGTTCTCGTCGTAGGTGACGACGACCTTCGCTCCCTCCTCGTCAAAGGTGGCCGCTAACGTGCGCGCGGCCGCGTCGACGTCGGCGTTCACGAAGGCGCGGGCGCTGTCGTTCTGGGGCCAACCCTGCATGCCCGAGTCGTCGTAGCCGAGCGAAATCAGCCTCGTGTAGCCGAGCAGCGTCGCCGCGCGCTGTAGTTCTCCCGCGCGCACACTCTTCGTCGCGAGATCGTCGTGAAGGCGGTCGTTACCTTCCCGACCGGCGGGGTCGATGCCTAACTGTCCGTTAGTGCAGGTAACGAGCACGACGCGATGGCCCAGCGCCGCGTAGCGCGCCACGGCACCCGCGCCAAAAAACGCTTCGTCGTCGGGGTGCGCGTGCACACACACCAGAGTCGACAGAGAAGTCATCACGAGAGGTTAGGAGGTGGCGAGTTGAATGATTCGCACAATGAGCAGAACCCCAGCCACGAGCAGGTAGGCGCTCTGCGCTTGCATGAGAAGTCGCCGGGCCCGAGAACTGGGCATGGGCGTGAGCAGCGTCAGTCGCGGTGTCCGCCAGTCTCGCTTGTCGATGTCGTAGTACACCGGCGGCTCCATTCTCTTGAGTCCAATCGGCAGACCTACCGCGAGACCCAGCGCTCCCAGTAGTGACAAGACGGTGAGCAATGTCAGTACGGGCACTGAGGTGAAGAGCGTCGAGATCATCAATGTCAGCGACAACACCACGAGGGCGGTCACGATGATGACGGCCACGGTATTCAAGAGCGGTCCATTTTTCCACGGCCCCATGAGCGCGCGGTCGTTCGCGAGTAACAACACAATGATGGTCGTGCTCGGCAGCATCAATCCACAGAGGGCCTGCACGGCGAGGGTGATGACGCCCAAGGGCGCGCCGGGTATGACCGCGACCGCGCCGGCCAGGATTAAGAGTCCCGCGAATCCTCCGTAAAAGCCCTTCGCTTCAGATAGTCGAGCGTTGAGACCCTTGTGGGTAGAGGAAAGATCGCCCAACGCGTAGGAGCTCGCGAGCGTGACGACGGCCGCACCAATGACTGACGCGTTCAGCAAAAGTATGGCGAAGAGCGTGCCCGCGTCGTGGCCGAGGTGACGGCCGAGGCCTCTCGCCACGCCCAGCGCGTTGGTGTAGGACGTCGTCCCACCGTGGGTCGAAAGCCCGACGGCGCAGACCGCGACAATTATCGAAGCCACAACGACGACAATGAACGAGCCGATAATCGTGTCGGCTCGTTCGTAGTTCAACCACCGCGGCGTGATGCGCTTGTCGACGATGTTGGACTCTTGAAAAAACAGCTGCCAGGGAGCCACGGTCGTGCCAATGATCGAAATGATGAGCAGCACGGACGCCGACGAAGCGCCGCCTCGAATGTTGGGCACCACCGCCGAGTGAACCATCGTCGTGAAGGAAGGGTGGGCCGCGATGACCAGCGGGATTATGACGAAGTTGACCGCGATGAAGAGCATCATGAATCGCTCCCAACGTTGAAACGACCCCGAGGCCGTCACGGCGAAGAGCAACGTGACGGCCACCGGCACCGAAAAATAGGGACTCACGCCGAAGTACTCCATCGACAGCGAGATACCGATGAACTCGGTCACGATGATGAGAAAATTCAAAAAAAGAATCGAGAAGATGGAGAGATTGCCCCAGTAGCGGCCAAAACGTTCGCGAATGAGACGCCCGTGTCCAACGCCCGTCACCGCACCGAGTCGCGCCACCATCTCTTGGATGACCACGAGCACTGGAATTAAGAGAGGCAACGTCCAAAGTAGGGAGTACCCGAAGTTCTGACCGGCTTGGGCGTAGGTCGACACGCCACCGGCGTCGTTGTCGCCCACCATGACGATGAGTCCTGGTCCAATAATGGCGATGAGCGTGAAGAAGCGCGCACGAATCCCGCGTCGGTTGCCTTCGTCATGGACGCTGATGGTGCCAAAGGCACCAGCGATCTGGTGTTCTGTCGACTGTTCGCGTTGCACGCTCCACCTCCTTTCGTCGTGTCGTGGTCGTTCAACGAAACAACCACGGCGCGACGAGGGGGGCTAAGCGCTCCTCTTTAAAGTCGTTCGAAGTTGTGTCGGTACGTAGAAAGCCTCGCGGCTGGTACTAGGGGGTTTCAGAGAAGCCCCCTTAGAACGTGACCCAAATCGGTGCGCGGCATTATTCCTCCACCGCGCTCATGCCGAACTCGGCGCGCCAACCCTGGGGCAGGAGCATCTCGAGTAGGTCATCGACTGTTACGACCCCGATCATCTTGGCGTGCTCGTCATCGAGCACGGGCAGTACGGTGAGGTTGAAGTCACTCATCTTCTTTGAAACACGAAGTACATCCCAATGGGGATGTACGTGGGCGAGCTGGGTCCGAGCGACGCTTAAGGCCAACTCAGTCGCGCGAGCTCGCACGAGCGGCGCGATGGACGCCGCGCCAATGGGTTGGCCACTGTCGTCGATCACGAAGACGGCCTGGAGTGACTCCGCGGGCACGCTCGACGTTCGAATGGCTTCGAGCGCGTCGGCCACTGTAGCGTTCGCGGCCACCGAAACGTAGTCGGGGTTCATCAGTCCCCCGGCCGTGTCGGCGTTGTACGAGAGAAGTTGGCGAATCTTCGTCTGTTGTTCGTGAGGCAGAATTTCGAGAATTGGGAGACGTCGCTCTTGGTCGATCTCGGAGATGAGGTCCGCGGCGTTGTCGGGTTCCATGCGCGCGAGCAACCGCGCTGCTTCGACGTCACTGCGCGATTCGAGAAACTCCAGTTGGTGCGTCGTGTCAAGCTCTTCAAAGACGTCGGCCTCAAGCTCACGGTCCAGTCCCACCGCATTGATGATCTCTTCGCCCTCTTCATGACTGGATTGTTCGACGAGGTCGGCAATTTGGGCCGGGTGTAGTTTCGCGAGTTTGCGATACGGAATGCGCAGACGGGCCGAGGGAACGTGAGAGACGAAGGGCTCGATCGAGGCGAAGTCAACAATGGAATCGGCCTGCACGTGAGAACCGATCGTGCGACCAAGGACGCGACGAAGAAAGGGCCGACGACCGGGGTCAACGCCCACGACCTCCCAGCGACCATCGATCTCCGCGATTTCAATCTCGTTGGCAATGATGATGCGTCCGCGAACCAGGTTGATCAGGTGTCGAGCGAGAAGGTCTTCGGCAAGCAACAGCTCCCCAGGACGGCGCTCAAATCGTCGAAGGTCAACGCGCTTTCCCTCAAAGGTCATCCGACCTTGAGCGAGCCCACCGATCTTGCGAATAGGCACGAAGAGATTACGGCCCTCGATACGAATGACGGCGCCCACGACCGGGGGGTGCGCGTCGTCGCCGTGACGCGCGACCAAGTCTTGGACGCGTCCGATTCTGTCGCCGTCAGAGTCGAAGATCGGACGGTGCAGGAAGGTTGAGAGGTGGAGAATTTCGGTCATGAGAAGCCTTTACAACCTTCCTAGGCTACCGCCTCACTCGCGAACCTTTCACGGAAACGAGTGAACGAGTCTCAAGCTCCGCGTGACAACGAAGTTCTCTCTGTTTTAGGCCTTGGCCGGGACGAAACTTGCGAGCACGCTCGCGACAAAGTCCACGTCGTCATCGCTCACCCCTACGTGGGTCACGAAGCGCGCGCGACGTGGCGCGACGGTGCCACCTTCCACACCGAGTTGCGAAAGCTCTCCCACGATCTGTCGGGCTTGGGGATGGTTGAAGGAAACGATGTTGGTCTGACACGTCGCGGGGTCGTAGTTCGATTCGGGAAACGCGGCCGCGAAGAGTTCGGCGAGGTGGCGTGCGCGCGCGTGGTCGTCCTTTAGACGGTCGACCATGGTCTCTAAAGCTACGAGACCGGCCGCGGCCAAAAAGCCCGCTTGACGCATGGCCCCGCCGAGGCGCTTTCGCTCAAGACGCGCCCGCTCCATCAAGGAAGCCGGACCCGCGAGTAGCGATCCTACGGGCGCGCACAGACCCTTTGAAAGACAGGCCATCACCGTCGTGGCACTCTCTGCGTACTGCGCCGCACTCGTGCCCGTCGCGACGACCGCGTTAAAGAGTCGTGCCCCGTCGAGGTGCAAGGAGCGCTCACCAATCGCGAGCGAGAGTCGGCGAAGGTCTTCGACGTCCCAGGGGACGCCCCCGGCGAACATGTGCGTATTCTCCACCGACACGACCGCGACGTGCGGTTGGTGGTCGCCTTCGGCGTTGATGACGTCCAGCACGTCACTAAGTTCGAGCGTGCCCTTCGTGTCGTCAATCGTGGCGAACTGAATCGAGGAGTTCCTCGACGCGGCACCCATCTCAAAGCTGACGAGGTGTTGACTCCGCCCGGCAATGACGACGTCACCGGGACTCGACAGTACGCGCAGGGCGAGTTGATTGGCCATGACACCCGAGGGCACGAAGACCGACGCCTCCTTGCCGACGTACGTGGCGAACTTCTCTTCGAGCTCGCCAATGGTTGGATCTTCGCCGTAGCCATCGTCGCCCACCACCGCGGCGGCGATGGCGTCACGCATCGCTTGGGTCGGCTGGGTGACGGTGTCACTCCTGAGGTCAACGCGTCGAGTCATGGTCGAAGGTTACCGGCTCTCTAAACTGACACCATGAGCGATGACCTTTCACGAAACTTGCCACAACATGGCACCGTCCACGACGAACTCGGCATTGAGACCGTGCTCTTGACGCCCGAGAAAGTTGTCCTGCGCCTTGAGGTGGGACCAAAGGTTCTCCAGGGCTACGGCATCTTGCACGGAGGGGTCTCAGCGTTGATGGCCGAGGGCGCCGCGTCCATCGGAGGTGCCGTCAGCGTCGGTCCCGATCAGATTGTCGTTGGTACCGAACTCAACTGCTCGCACCTGCGATCAATGAGTGAAGGCGTACTCACCGCGACCGCGACACCGTTTCGAAAGGGTCGCAGCGTCCACGTCTGGGGCATTGAGCTGCGTGACGAGCAGAGTCGCCTGATCTGCGTAGCGCGCTGTACTTTGCAGGTATTAGCGGCACCTACCCAGAACTAGAGCCACCCTCTAGACTTTTCTACAGGTCGTGCCATAGAAAGGGCTGAGACATGGGCGCTCGATTTATTGGTTGGGGCATCGCCGTACCGGATCGTGTGGTCACCAACGACGAACTTTCATTGACCTTGGACACCAACGACGCGTGGATTCAAGAGCGAACGGGCATCAAAGAGCGTCGCATCGGGGGCACCGCGAAGAGCCTCGGGGTGATCGCGGGTACTCGCGCCCTCGAAGACGCCGGTATCGAGACCGGGGACATCGACTTCTTGATTCTCGCCACCACCACGCCCGACCGCATCACACCCTCCACGGCGGTGTTGATCGCCCACGAGATGGGACTCAGCTGTCCCGCGATGGACGTGAACGCGGCCTGCAGTGGATTCATGTACGCCGTTCGCACGGCCTACGGTCTGCTCGAAACGGGCAACAAGCGCGTGCTCGTTATTGGTTCGGAGAACCTGTCGCGTTGGGTGGACTGGAGTGACCGCAACATGGCGGTGTTGCTCGCTGACGGTGCGGGCGCGGCCGTCATGGAGTACGACCCGACCGAGAACGACCTGTTGTCCTTCTCCCTCGGCGCCGAAGGCGCCGACGCCGACCTGTTGACCTGCGAGCACGGGGGCTACTTCCAGATGGACGGGGCCGCGGTGTTTCGCCGCGCCGTGCGCGTCGTGGTGGACTCGGCCGAAAAGGCCATGGCCATGGCCGGGATCACTTCGAACGATCTCAGTCTCGTTATCCCCCACCAGGCCAACATCCGCATCATTCAAGCGGCCTGCCAACGCCTCAACGTCGAGATGGACCGCGCGGTCGTGGTACTCGATCGCTACGGCAATACTTCGAGTGCGTCGATTCCTCTGGCCTTTGACGACGCGCGCAAGAACGACCGTATCCACAAGGGTGACTACGCGCTGCTGACGGGCTTTGGCGCGGGGATGACCTGGGCCTCGGCCGTAGTGAGATGGTCTAAGTGAGCGGACCTTCCCTCGTCATCTTGGCCGCGGGAAGGGCTCGACGCTACGGCGGAGTGAAGCAACTCGCGCCCGTTGGCCTACACGGTGAGGGCATCATCGACCTCATCGCCTCGGACGCCTACGCCGCGGGCTTTGAGGACATAGTGATTGTCATTAACCCCGACACCGGTCCCGAGATCGAAGAACATGTCGCCGCTCACTGGCCCCAGGGCCGTCGCGTCTCCTTTACGCACCAACACCAACTCCGAGGCACCGTCGACGCCGTACTTGCGGCGAAAAAGAATCTCGACATGACGCGACCCTTTGGCGTGTCGAACGCCGACGACCTCTATGGTCGCGAGTCGTTTCTTCGTCTCGGTCGCCACCTCGCCCAGAGTCCCAACAGTTGTCTCGTGGGTTTCGAGCTCGAACGCGCACTCGTGGGTGAACTACCAGTGTCCAGAGGTACGTGCGTCGTCGTGAACGATCACTTGACCGAGATAGTGGAGCGTCGCAACGTCTCAGCAACCTTGGATGGCTACGTCGCCGACGACGGGCTCATCCCCGCAGTCCTGCACCCCCAGACGATCGTCTCGATGAACCTGTGGGGCTTCCAGCCCTCGATCATGCCCTTGATGGAAGAAGCCGTGAGGCAACACGACTTCAACGCCGAAAAAGAGATCCAACTCTCCACCTTCGTTGGTCAGATCCTTCACCACGCGCCGTTGCGCTTTGACGTGTTGCCCACCGAGTCACGCTGCATCGGCGTAACCCACGCCGACGATCTGCCCTTGGCGCAGATTCTCGTGCGTGAAGAGATCGAAGCGGGCCTGCGCCCCGAGTTCGCCTTTACTACTTAACTCATCGCCAGTCTCTCGAGGGCGTCGTCGCGGCGAGTTCGAGTGGTTCCACGAACTCCGCCACCAGCGTCATCGTTCCCTGTCCGCGCTCGAGTGAACCTCGAATAACGAGCGCTGGCGAGCCCCGCGCTACCAGCGACCACCGGGCCCACGCGCCCTTGGAGAAGATCACGTTCACGTGACCGGTCTCGTCTTCTAAGTTCACAAAGACTGCACCATTGGCCGTCTCTGGTTGTTGACGGTGCGTCACGATGCCCGCCACCGTGACGCGCGAACTCTCCGCCGCCACGAGCGCGCTCGCGCGCGTGACGCCGCGCTCGTTCAACATCTCGCGCACCAGCCCCATCGCGGTTTTCTCGGTTGTGAGTCCCATCGACCAGAGATCGTCGGCCACGCGTTCCATCTCACTCGCTAGCGGCAGCGCCGGCGCGACGAGTCCCGTCACGACGCCCGGAAGTCGATCGGGTAGGGCCTGCGCGGCCGCGCCGGCCGACCACGTGAGAGCACGGCGACTCGGGCCAAAGACGTCGAGCGCGCCGGCGGCGGCGAGCGCCTCGAGGTGGTGGTGTTGAAGGCCGGCGCGACGAACGAGATCGGCGCTGTTGCCCCAGGGGGCGCCCGCCACGATCCCCTCAGCGAGTTCCGCGCCAATAGAGCGCACGTCCGCCAGACCGAGGCGTACCAGCGGGTCGTCGGGCGTTCCCTCTAACGAGGCGCCACTACGTGAAACGTTCACGTCCGGACGCAGTACCGTCACGCCGTGTCGCTTCGCATCCGCGACCAGGCTCTGCGGCGACCAAAAACCCATGGGCTGGGCGTTTAACAACGAGACCAGAAACGCGGCCGGGTAGTGCACCTTGATCCACGCCGAGCAGTAAACGAGGTGCGCGAAGGACACCGAGTGCGACTCGGGAAAGCCGAAGTTCGCGAACGCCGCCAGCGCGTCAAAGAGCTGATCGGCCGCGGCCCCGGTAATGTCGTTCTCCGCCATGCCGGAATAGAAGCGACTCTTGAGTTTCATCATGCGCAACTCGGAGCGTTTGGCGGCCATGGCTTGGCGTAACTCGTCCGCTTCGGCCGGCGAGAAGCCCGCCACCGCGACGGCCATCTCCATTAACTGCTCTTGGAAGAGGGGTACGCCGAGCGTGCGCTGAAGAATCGGTTCGAGTCGGGGGTGTAAGTAGGTCACGGGTTCGTCGCCGCGGCGTCGGCGAATGTAGGGGTTGACCGCGTGACCTTGAATGGGGCCGGGGCGAATAAGGGCTACCTCAATCACGAGGTCGTAGAAGCAGCGTGGTTGCACGCGCGGCAGGGTCGCCATCTGCGCGCGCGACTCCACTTGAAAGACGCCCACGGTGTCGGCTTCGCAGAGCATGTCATAGACCGCGTCTTCTTGAGCCAGCGCGCTTAAGTCAACGCGGACTTCATGAAAGGCCTCCACGGACTCAACGGCGCGGTGCAACGCCTCGAGCATGCCCAGGCCGAGGAGATCGAACTTCACGAGACCGATCGCCGCGCAGTCGTCCTTATCCCACTGCAGGACCGTGCGCCCGGGCATGCGCCCCCACTCGACGGGACAGACCTCGAGAACGGGGCGATCACAGAGCACCATGCCAGCGGAGTGGATGCCTAAGTGTCGGGGCCGGTCCAAGAGTTGCGCGGCCATTCTGGTGACGAGTTCGGGGACCTTCGGGTCACTCGAGCTCATGGCGCCGCGATCGACGTGATCGCGAATGTAGTTGGCCTCTTCTTCGCTGTGACCAAAGGCCCTCGCCACGTCGCGCAGTGCTGAGCGAGATCGATACGTAATAACGGCCGCGACCTGGGCGGCGTGGTGACGTCCGTAACGTCCATAGACGTACTGAATCACCTCTTCACGACGCCCCGACTCAATGTCGACGTCAATGTCGGGGGGGCCGTCGCGCGCCGGCGAGAGAAAGCGCTCGAAGAAGAGATTCAGCGCCACGGCGTCGGCGTTGGTGATGCCGAGCGAGTAACACACCGCCGAGTTCGCCGCCGAACCTCGCCCCTGGCAGTAGATGTCGTTCGTGCGACAGAACTCGGTGATGTCCCAGACGGTCAAGAAGTACCCGGCGAAGCCCAGCGCTTTAATGACGCCGAGTTCGTGATCGATTTGGCACCACGCGCCCGCCACGCGCTCGTAACCCCGTGAGCCGTAGCGTTGCGTCGCGCCCAAGGTGACGAGCTCTTCGAGGTAGGTCTGTTCATCACGGCCCGGCGGCGTCGCGAAGGCGGGCAGATTGGGCGCCACGAGTCGAAGGTCGAAGGCGAGGTCCGCCACGAGTTCACCCGCCTGGTCCACCACCCCGGGCCAGCGCGCGAAGCGTCGGCGCTGCTCGGCGTCACTTCGCAGGTGCGCGAGGGGGGACGCGCTGAGCCAACCCTCCATCTCCTCGAGACTCTGGCGGGCGCGAATCGCCGAGAGCACGTTGGCCCGGGGAAAGTCGCGCGGCGCGGCGTAGTGCACGTTGTTCGTCGCCACGACCATCACGTTCGCGCGTACGGCCAGCTCGGCCAAGACGTCGTTACGCGCGACGTCGTCGGGCGCGCCGTGGTCCCAGATCTCCACAGCCACGTTCTCACGACCAAAGCGCTCAATCAACCTCGACAAGCAACGTTGCGCGGCGCGCGGTCCCTCGTTCACTAAGGCTCTCGTGAGGGGACCCTTACGGCACCCCGTCAAGACCAACCACTCGTGCGCACTGCTCGCGACGTCGTCGAGCGTGAAACGGGGCGCACCCTTTTCGCCGCGCTCGAGGTGCGCGAGCGCGAGCGTCCTCGAGAGTCGCGCGTAGCCCGCGGGCGAGCGCGCCAACACCACGAGGTGTTCACCCGAGGGGTCACTCACGCCCACGCGGTCATCACTCGCGCCGATCGTGATCTCGCTGCCAAAGACGGTCTTAAGTCCGAGTGCGCGCGCCGATTCAGAGAAGCGCACCACGCCGTAGAGCCCGTGATGATCACAGAGCGCGAGGCCCGAAAGTCCCAGGCGCGTCGCCTCAACGACCAACTCTTCGGGGTCGCTCGCGCCGTCTAAGAAACTAAAGCCCGAGTGCGCGTGCAGTTCTCCATACGTCGCCATCAGTCATAGATTCCGACGAGCCACCACCGACTCGCCTCCGCGACCACCAACAACGCCTCGCCCGTGGCGAGCACCATCTGCACGTGCGCGCGGTGGCGCTTGCGCAACCACCAACGCTCCGCCAATGGCCAGGGGCCCGCGTGCCAGATGATCTCACGACGAAGTGGTGAGGAAAAGATGATTCCCGTCGGCGCAGCGCTCAGTGAGCCGCGCGCGCCCATCACCACGGGACGGTCATCCACGTCGCGCAGCTGTACCGGTACCGGGTGGGCCAGCGTCGTAGCCGGTGAGGGAGCCGAGAGCTGTCCGGGCCACGGCGCGAGGTCGCGCGCATTTGAGAGTGGTGAACCCCAGGGCACGAGCGTGGCGCGATCTTCGGGTCCACGCCCACCGCACAAATTCGCCACGACAATGGCGTCGGCCCCGAGACGCCGACGCACCCGGTGCGCGGCCGCCTCGGCCCGGTCGTCACCGGCCCCACGTTGACCGAAGAAGCCCATTTGTTCTTCGAAGAGATCGTCCTCACCTCGCAGTTGGGCGAGACGTCGCGCGAGACGAACGTCGCGCTGCCCTTCCATTTCAGCGAGTTCGCCGCGCGCTACGCGATGCAGCGAGGTCGCGTGTTTGTTAAAACGCTCCGCCACCCGCGCCGGTTCGAGGTCGGCGAAGGCCCCGAGCGTGTGCAGCCCCAGTCGCTGACACGTGGTCGCGAGATCTTTACGGCCCAGCACGCTGAGTGGTTGAGTGCGGCGAAAGACGTCACTCGCGCCCAGTGGCACGATCACTTCGTCACGGGCCGCGAGTTCGGCGCAGAACAGACCTTCACCAACGCCGAGTAACGGCGCCGTACCAACGACGTCCAGGACAATCTGTTTCACCGCGCGCAGAACCGCGTCGTCACCACCGAAAAATCGACTCGGTCCGCGCAGTGGCAGTACGAAGAGGCCGAGTCGCACGACTTCGGTGAAGGGACAGAGTGCGCTTAGGGCGTCGAGCAAGACGAGCGTGTCACGCAACGTCGAGCCGTCGGGCTGCTCAACGCAGAGCGGCTCGCTCCAGATAGCGAGTAGTTGTTCCACCTAACTCGCCTCGGCGCGGCCGCGTCGATTCGGCACCACCACCACGTGTTCACCACTCTGCACCGCTGCACCGCGACCACTCACGCGAACGGTGAGATAGCGCGCGTCGAGTCGTGAGGAGACGACCCACTCCGCCTGGGTGACACTGAAAAAAAGGTCCGCTGGCAGCGGCCACGGCGTGCGCGGTTCGCTCAGCGCGATCAACACGGTGCCGCGTTCACGCACCCGGTCCATCAAGCGACGCACGGCGCCGTGGGCGGGACGCGAAGGTGGACGCACGAGCAAGAGATCCACCCCGTCCAGCAGATCGGCCGCCGACTCCGCCCACGCGCCCCTCGGACGTGGCACGAAGAGCACGCGCCGTAGATCAACACCGAGCTCGGCCATCGCGACGACGCCGGGATCATCCACGCCAACGACGGCCGCCCAGTGACCGAGCGTGCTGGACTCGCTCAAGAGACTTAAGGCGAGACTGAGTCCCCCAAGACCAACCGGCGCTTCGACGACGACGGTGGAGCCACGTCGAAGTCCCCCGTCCGGAACGAGCGCGCGCCACGGTTCGCCGAGGGGCAACGTGCGACTCTTCGCCAAGGACACGGGGCGCAAGGTGGCGAGGAGTTCTGGGGAGAGCGAGGGACGAGGTGGTGAAAAAGCGAACATATGTTCGTAAGAGTAGCCGGTGACGTGTAACTTGACAAACCCACCTTTTCGTGAGACAATTAGGTATGGAGAAAATCACCTTTAGCAACATGGCCCTTTGGATTACTAGCGAATCGGACGCTTATGAATACATGGAACGGCTCCGTTGGCCCGATGGAGAGGTCGTGTGCCCCCACTGTGGCGTGTTGCGTGTCGATCATTATTTCCTAAAGCCTGACAATGGGGTATCTCGAAAGACCACCAGGGGCGCAGTCTCCGAGCGTCGGGTGTGGAAGTGCAAGGACTGTCGCAAACAGTTCTCCGTGACCACTGGAACGGTCTTTCACGGCTCCAAAGTGTCGCTACGTATCTGGTTGTTCGTGTTCTTTGAGATGTGCGCCAACAAGAACGGAATTGCCGCGAGGGAGATTGCCCGCAAGTACGGCGTAGCGCCCAAAACGGCCTGGTTTATGACTCAGCGAATCCGTGAGGCCATGATGAACGACTCATCTGGCAAGTTGTCGGGCAACATCGTGATGGACGAAACCTACATTGGTGGCAAGCCTGAGAACTGGCACAAAAACGACCCTCGCAGGGCGAAGAATGGCAACACGACCTCTCCAAAAACGGCAGTAGTTGCACTCATCTGTGAGGAATCTGGCGAGGTTCGCACAAAGGTACTCACGACTGTTTCAGGGCCAAACATTCGCCAGATCATCAAAGAGAACATCGAGACCGGCACGTCCGTGCTTCACTCAGATTCAGCCGGTGTCTATCGCACTATTGGTAAGGAGATGGTCGCGCACCATGTTGTCAATCACCACGCCGGGCAGTACGTCACGGAGCTTTCAGATGGCACTAACAAGGCGGAAAACTTCTTTAGTCAACTAAAGCGTTCGATCAGTGGCACTCACCACAACATCAGCCCTGAGCACCTGGGCCGGAACCCGTCAGGTCGAATGAGACACTCGGTCGTTTTAGATATTAGCGAGCACCTCCTTGATCGGCGGATTGATCCACACAACTTCGGGGATAGTGGGCGCCTGTGGCGCGATGCGACGAAAGCG
>Ga0307374_10002984_pt1 | contig 29433 bp, 23 predicted proteins | sample OX3MG_FD_202532 | JGI IMG/M metagenome (GOLD analysis project Ga0307374, IMG submission 202532) | Soil microbial communities from Risofladan, Vaasa, Finland - OX-3 | ecosystem: Environmental > Terrestrial > Soil > Coastal area > Acid sulfate soil | place: Finland: Risofladan, Vaasa | collected... | reverse complement strand
GTGTATTCGTCGATCATCGTCAGCAGGCGAAGCGTCCTGCCATCGTGCGTCATCGCACTCACGAAATCGTAGCTCCAGACATGTCTCGGCCGCTCCGGCCGCAACCTCACGCACGACCCGTCGTTCAACCACAAGCGTCTTCGCGGCCTCTGTTTCTGCGGCACCTTCAGCCCTTCCCGTTGCCAGATGCGCTCCACCCGATCCTTGCCCACTCGCCAGCCCGCCTGTTTCAGCAACGCCGTAATCCGCCGATATCCATACCGCCCATACTGGTTCGCCAGCATGATGATCGCCCGGGGCAGGGCATCCTCGTCGCTCCGCAAAATCGGAGCATACCGTTGTGTCCCTCGCCCTTGCCCCAGCAACCGGCAGGCGTGCCGTTCGCTCAATCCGTATTCCTGCTGCGCACGCTCCGCCGCACAACGCCGCCGCTCGGGGCTTAGAAGTTTCCCTGCGCCACGCCGCGCAGCGCTTGCTTCTCCAGGGAAAGTTCAGTTACCAACCGCTTCAACCGGCTGTTCTATTTTTCCAGCTCCTTCAGCCGCTTCGCCTGGTCCAGCTTCAGCCCTCCGAATTCCTTCCGCCATCGGTAGTAGGTCTGCTCCGTGATCCCGGCTTCTCGGGATGCTTGTGGCGTCGTCTTCCCATTCGCAATTTCCACTCCAATCTTCCGCAGCAGGTTCACGATCTGCTCCGGCTTGTACCTTTGGTTTGGCATGACCGCCCTTCCTCCTCAGGTGAATTCTCTCTCAGTTCACCTGGGACTGAAAACCCCGGTCAGGTCAATTGGAAGCTATCCAATCGCGTATAACTCTTCCATCTGCGCTCCTTGCTTTCGCTTCAACATTTGAAAGCACACAGAAGAAGCACCGAACGCTGATAGCCCGACTGCTGATTGCAATGAGAGGTGGTGACGGGTATGCTGTAAAAAAGAAATCCCAAATGAAGATCTGCTGCGGGAGTTGGCGGTGGCGGGGCGCGACAGTTCGGCGTTGGCCAAACCGGGCATCGAGCGCAGGATCGATGCCCAGCCCGAGGCCGACTACCTTCAGGCTGCGCGAGTCGCCTGCTGTTTGCTGGTACTTCTCACAGGCGCAGTGGTGAATTGTGCGAGCACAATGCTCTGGGGATTGTCGACCTCGCCCGACCTGCTGGGACAACTCGGCCCTTCGGTTGGCTGGGCTTTCTTCATCGGATCCGTGGTCATAGGTTCGAACGTGGGAGGTTATCTAACGGGCGAGAGGAAAAAGGCCGAAGGCGTTCAGCTTCATGACCGGGGATCTGATCCTGACCACCCTGACGATATTGGTCATCGGTTACTGGAATTCCCTCACGAATCAATGAACCGACTGCGACCGGCGCGGCTCCCGGAATGCATTTTCCGTTCCCATTGGCGAACCCGGCACACAGGAGTGCCCAACAAATCCTGATTCCGGAGGGTTAGATGAAGGCCAAAAACAAAGCTTCCCTGTTTGCAAAGCTCCTTGTGCTGGCCCTCGTGCTCATGTGCACGCGGTCCGTCAATGCCATGGACGAGGCGGGCGAATTCATAAACCAGGTCCAGGCCGGCAGCAACGAAAGTGTCGCCTGCTGGAAATTCCACGTACAGGACATCCCGAACGGCGCGGATCCGAAGCTGGACGACTCCGGGTGGCAAATTGTCCCGAAAGACCAGAACCGGTGGAGGCCTTTGTTATCCCGCAAAGAGGTCGTCTGCTGGTACAGGAATCGGGTCACAATCCCTGCGGTCCTTTACGGGACGAGAACGGAAGGCAGAAACATCAGCCTGGTTGTCGATTTATGGCCAGCCGGCGACATTTATGTAAACGGCGCGCGCGTGAAACACTTCAACGCGACCGACAGGCCGCTGGGGGACAAGAGCCAGAGAGTTACTTTGTCGCAAGACGCCAGGCCGGGTGAAGTGGTGGCAATTGCCATCAAGGCATACAGAGGCGACAAGTCCGGGACGTTGCTGAAGAATCCAAGGCTGGAGATTGAAGGCGACGCTTTGGCCGGGCGAGTGCGCAACTTCCTCGGCGACCTCGGGATCGCGGATGCACTCTACGAGCATGCCGGAAGGAAATCGGACGGGCAGATTTTGAACATTACGAAGATGTTTGATCTGGACGCGATGCGGTCGGGCAGAACCGCGCAGTTTGTCCGCTCACTCGACGCAGCCGAAGGAGGCTTGCGTGGCTTGTTGAAGCAGAACCCATACTCCAGGCTTCAGGTGCTCATCGTTTCTCATTCTCATGCGGACCTGTCCTGGCCGGATACGCCTGAAGTCTGCACCAACCTCAATGTGCAGGCGCTCGCCAAATCGGTCGCCATGCTGGAGAAATCCCCTAATTTCAAATTCTCCGAAGAGGATGCGTACGTACTCCGGGAATTCCTGCGCCGATATCCTGAAAAGGAGGAAACGGTCAGGAATTTGCTGCGCAAAAACATCCTCGAATGCGGAGGGTTCTATATCGGACCGAGCGAACTGCTCCTGGGCGGAGAGGGCCTCGTCAGGAATTTGTACTTCGGCAAGCGCTGGCTGCGCGAAAGGTTCGGCGTGAATACCGATTTCGCCTGGAACGTTGATGAGCCCGGGCACACTCTCCAGATGCCTCAGATATTGGCCAAGGCGGGAATCAAGAACTTCGTGATCTGGAAGGTTCTTGTGCGGCCGGAGAACAACCTGAACGTGTCGGGGTATGCCGGTCCTGCTGTCTTTCGCTGGGCCGGTCCGGACGGCTCGGATGTGATGGTCGTGCACTGTCCTCAGAGCTACGGAGCAGGGGATCGCCTGCGCACGGAAAACTACCGCGTGGCGGAAGATGGGCTCTTGAATTTCGTGCAGCAGGAGATTGCGCAGCTGAAGAAGTGGCTGCTCCCACCGGTTCTCTTCATGGCCGATGGTTCCGATTGCACCATCCCGGACGAGAGGGTGGGCATTAATGCCCACACCTGGAATACGAGGCACGATATTCCCAAAGTGAAGCTGGCCTCCGTGGACGAATACTTCCAGGCTTTCGAGAGCGAGCTCAGACGCGGAAGTGGCAAAGTCCAGACCGTTTCCGGGGAAATTCCCAGTTGGTGGGACGGAACCCAATCAGTGGAGAACGACGCGTTCATGCTCACTCGCCATACGGAGCATCTGGTGACTGCGGCAGAAAAGGTGTCGGCCATCAACAATGTGTTCGTTCCCGGTTACGATTATCCGCGCCTGGCCATAAACAGCGTCTGGCAAGGAAAACTGTTGGTGCACGAGCACAACTGGGGCGGCCACAACGGAATCATCAGCGACGCCGTCAAACTCGCCAGGGCACGTGACAGCTACCGGGTGGCCAACGAGGTGCTGTCCGGCAGTCTTGATGTGCTGATTTCCCATGTTCGGTGCCGCAACAAGGGTATTCCGCTCGTTGTTTTCAATGACCTGAGCTGGCCGCGCACCGATGTGGTTGACTACGTCGTGTCAATCGACAAAACCGGAACGCGCGCGCTCCGCCTGCTTGACGTGAAGGACCGGGAACTGCCGGTGCAGGTCAACGTGCAGGCAAAACATAAGGATGGCAGCATCGCGCGGGCGCGGGTCATATTTGAGGCGAGCGTTCCTTCGCTTGGGTATGCAACCTATTATCTCGTCCCCGGAAAAAGCCAGGTTGCAAATCCTCTCCGTGTTGCTGCAACGAGCCTGGAAAATCGGTTTTACAGAATAAGTCTGGATGGACGCTCTGGAGGAATCACCAGTATCTTTGACAAGAGCGCCGGGCGCGAAATACTCAACACCCGAAAATACGAGGCGAATGAATTAATCGCCCTGGAGAATCTCGGCGTCGACGAGGGCGAGGAATTCACAAACCGCTCGTGGCGTATGGGCGCAAAACCGGCTTCCATCGCCGTTACGGAGTCGGGTCCGGTTCGCGCTACGATCCGGGTCAAAGGCACCATTATGAATTCGACTCGGGTACAGGAGATATCGCTCTATCGATCCGTGCCGCGAATCGATCTCAAAACGACTTTGGTTTGGAACGGCCAGAAGGAAATCCAGGTGAACACCACCTTTCCTTTCAGTATCGAGCGGGCGAAGCTCACCTACGAAGTGCCGTTTGGCTCAGTGCAGTACGGGAACGAGAGTCCGCAGGCGATGGCCAGCCATCCCTCTGTTCGGGCCACGAATAACTGGGTGGATCTTTCCAATGAGCAGGGCGGAGTGACGCTGGCTACGGAAGTCACTCCGTTTGACGTCAAAGACCGCCTGGACCCGCGTTTTCATGATGCGCGGACAATGAAGGGCGAGTTTGAGCCGAACCGCTTCCTGCTCTATCTTAGCGGCCGGTATCGTCCTTTTGAGCGTATCGCCCACCAGGATCCGATGCTGCTCAAGACGGATTTCGTCATCCAGCCGATTCTCCTGAGGAGTGTATTCAGTTGCGGCGATCGCAACCTGTACTTCACGCAGCCGGGGCCGCATGCCTATCGCTTCGCCCTGCAAACACACCGGGGATCGTTGGTACCGCATAAAGCCATTCGTATGGGTTGGGCCCACAATTCTCCGCTGCTGGTGAGGCGGGGTCAAACGACAACAGGCGATCTTCCGGACCAACAGAGTTTTCTCGATGTTTCCGCCGCAAATGTGGTGGCTACCATTCTCAAGAAAGCGGAAGATGGGCGTGGTCTGGTGCTGCGGTTTTATGAAACAGACGGCCAGGACACGCGAGTGACCATCAAATGCCCGAAAGGCCTCGTCAGCGCCATGTCGACGGATATCCTCGAAGAGGATCAGAAGCCAATTCGTGTCAAGGCGGATGGCAGCATAGACATCCAGGTCGGCAAGTATGCAATTGAAACCGTTCGACTCCTGTACAAGTGAGCTTCCCACAGGCCGAGATAGCGTGGCCCTCACGGCTTGTGCCATCGAGGATCAGATCCGACAAACAAAATAAGCGCTTTGTTCTCCAGGAACTCCTCAGCATATTCATGCTTATAGTGCCCATCACAGCCGGCCCAGGGTCTGGTGCTGCGCTGTCGGACTCATTGGCCCGACGGTCATCTTGCGGGGCAGCACAGGACGAATGGGATGGAGGAGGAATCGGCACCGGGGAGGGATCGGGAACACTCCGGGTGCGGTCTGTAGATGGCTGGAGGCGATGTCATGGGCCCCCAAACGGGACTTCCGGAAGGCCGGCCAAAAAGGGTGCCGGATTCCCCTGTTCGCGACGCACCCATCCCCTTGATTTGCAAGGGGCGAAAAATCCCATAAATACAGGGAAATTCTGGTTCGCTAGGTACTGTCTGGAAACCACTTGGGAGACATAGCCCCATCAAGATGAGCAGATTTCCCTTGCCGATGTGCGGGCCCAATGGTGGGGTGCGTCAGCGTGTGTGTTCCTCGCCCTTGCCCCAGCAACCGGCAGACATGACGCTCGGAGAGTCCATACTTTTCCCGCGCATGCTCCACCGCACAACGCCGCCGCTCGGGGCTTAGAAGTTTCCCTGCGCCACGTCGCGCAGCGCTTGCTTCTCCAGGGAAAGTTCAACTACCAACCGCTTCAACCGGCTGTTCTATTTTTCCAGCTCCTTCAGCCGCTTCGCCTGGTCCAGCTTCAGCCCTCCGAATTCCTTCCGCCATCGGTAGTAGGTCTGCTCCGTGATCCCGGCTTCTCGGGGCGCTTGTGGCGTCGTCTTCCCGTTCGCGATTTCCACTTCAATCTTCCGCAGCAGATTCACGATCTGCTCCGGCTTGTACCTTTGGTTTGGCATGACCGCTCTTCCTCCTCAGGTGAATTCTCTTTCAGTTCACCTGGTACTGAAAACCCCGGGCCGGTCACGGTCGATTGAACCGTGGAAAGACTCCGCCAAGTTTGTCGTGAAGTTTTCGGAGTCAGCCCGGGAAATCGGACTGATTACGCTGGTGAAAGGCGGACGGGTGAAGGCCCTCCAAAACCTTCGGTATCCGACGCTTAAAAAGCTGATGGAAGCCAAGACCCTCGACGACGTCTGGTGATGTCTTTGAACCCATGTTGAAATCTGAGATCAAGCCCGACAATAAACCTGCACTCCGGGAGAGTTGCCGACCCGGGAGTCCCATCCAGAGGGTTCGCGCAATGTTTTCACTTTCAGAATTGACCGTTGTGTTTATTGGCAGCCAAGCGTATATTTTTTGCCTTAATGGAAGTTAATAATAGAAATTACACTTTACATATCGGGACCAGAATGGTCGCTACTTAATAAGTGGAGGGAAAATTTATGCGGATTTCAAATTGTCTTCGCGCCGCGGTGCTGCTGCTCGTCGTGGCGCTGCCGATAGTATTGCAGGCCTCAGAATTTCAGGAGCCGACCCCGGAAGAGCTGAAGATGACCTCGGACCCGGCTGCGCCGGGGGTGGCCGCGGTCTATCTGTATTACGAGGAGAAAGACAACGATCCACTGCACTACAAAAGCATTTATGCCCGGATCAAGGTGCTGACGGACAAGGGCAAGGATCTGGCGACGGTGGACTTGCCGTACGTGCGCAACGGGTACAAAGTCACCAACATCTCGGGGCGCACAATTCATCCGGATGGGACGGTGGTCAAGCTGACAGGCAAGCCGGAAAACCTTATGACCTTGAAGAGCGGGGACCGGGAGATTGCGCGGAAGGTGTTTACGCTGCCCAGCGTGACGGTTGGAAGCATCCTGGAATACCGGTACCAGATCCACTATAGCGATACCCACTTTTCGTCGCCGTTCTGGCTTATCCAGAAGAAGTATTACGTGCACAAGGCGCACTATCAGTTCATTCCGTTTACGAACTTCATGCCGCACCCCGGCGAGGCGCGCAGCACCATGTATCTGACGGACTCGAAGGGGCGCTCGATCCACAACCTGGTGTGGTGGTGCCACCTGCCTCCTGGCGTGACCCTGGCTAAAGGGATGAACGACTACACCGTGGACGTGACGGATGTGCCAGCAACACCGGACGAGAAGTACATGCCGCCAATCGAAAGCGTGCTTTATAGGGTGTTCTTTTATTATGAGAGCGCGGACAATGCGAAGCAGTACTGGGTAGATGCCGCGAAGGATTGGTCAAAAGACGTGGACAAGTTCGCCGAGCCTTCCAAGGGGATCAAGAAGGCAGTGGCGGGGATCGTGTCGCCAGGCGACAGCGATCAGGTGAAGGCGCAGAAGCTGTACGCGGCCGTGCAGGCGCTGGACAACACGGATTACACGCGGGCAAAGAGCGCTTCGGAAATGAAGGTCCTGAGAATGAAGGCGGCGAAGCGCGCGGAGGACGTCTGGAAGCAAAAGAGCGGATCGAGCCGGGACATTGCGCTGCTTTACCTGGCGATGGTGCGCGCGGCGGGACTCAAGGCATTTGCGACGAAGGTTGTGGACCGCGACGACGCGCTATTTGATCCCACCATTATGAGCACGAACCAACTGGACGACACGCTGGTGCTGGTGGAGATTAACGGCATAGGAGTGATGCTTGATCCGGGCGAGAAGATGTGCACGTTCGGGCAGGTGAGCTGGACGCATTCCGACGCCGGCGGCCTGCGCCAGACCCCGCAGGGACCGGGGTTTGTGCTCACGCCAGGGCAGAAGTATAGCGATAATACACTCACGCGCAGCGGAAATGTGACGCTCGACGCAAACGGCGGGATGACCGGTTACTTCACGTTTTTGATGCGTGGCCAGGAGGCGCTGTTCTGGCGGCAGAAATCGCTCGAGAACGATCCCGACGATTTGAAGAAAGCTTTCGACAAGTGGATACAGCCGACGATGCCGCAGGGCGTGAAGGCGAACCTGGATCACTTCCTGGGGCTCAACAATCCGAATTCGAACCTGATGGCGATTGTGAAGGCAAAGGGGGCGCTCGGGACGGCGCTTCCCAAGCGGCTGCTGCTGCCGGGGCAGCTTTTTGAAAGCCGAGGCAATGAGCCGTTTGTGAAAGAAGAGAAACGGCTTGAGCCGGTGGACATGCGCTATGCGAAAGAGACGACCGACAAAGTGGTGTATCACCTGCCCGCGGGCTTCACGGTGGAGGGTGCACCTAAGAACGTGACCGACGTGTGGAAGGGACATGCCGAGTACCTGGTGAAGGCGCAGACGGGGCCGGGGCAGGTTACTGTGCAGCGCCTGCTGGCGCGCGCATTTGACCTATCAAACCCGGACGAGTATCAGGACCTGCGCGGGTTCTACCAGAAAGTGGCGGTGGCCGACCATTCGGAACTGGTGCTGTTGAAGTCGTCACCGGGAAAACAAAACTGATGCCGGCGCGGAGGGGTAGCGGAGCATCATCGAGGTTGGCGTGGGCGGTTGCGTTGGGGCTTTGCGCGGCGTTTCCGCGGGCGGCGCGTGCGAAGAAGATGCAGCCGGCCCCGGCGTGGGCGGTTGCGGTTGCGGTTGCGAAGACACCGACGCCGCCCGGCGCGAAGAAGGCGCGGGCCGTGCTGCTGTCTGATAAGTATCTGATCACGGTGGACCGCCAGAACCATGCCTTGGAGCGCGAGCGCTGGGCCGTGCGCATCCTGGAGCCGGAGGGACGGGGCGAAGCGCGCTGCATGGTGGAGTACGGCAAGGACGAGAAGCTCGACTACTTTAGGTCGTGGACCATCACCGCAGACGGACGGCAGTTTCAGGCGATGGACACGGACTTCAGGGACGTGGGAGCCCGCGGCGACCGGGATATGCAGTTTGCGGACCGCTTCCGGGTTTTGAATCCGCCGGGGTCGGACCCGGGGTCGGTGGTGGCCTGCGAGACGGAGCGGCACCTGGAACCGTATTTGAGCAGTGAGGACTGGGAAATTCAGTTGCCGATTCCGGTGGTGGATGAGTCGCTGGAGTTGGCGCTGCCGCCGGGCGGCCACTTTGCGGTTTCCTGGAGCCGGTATACGCCGGAGAAGCCGGTGGAACTGCCCAACGGGCATCTGCGCTGGGAGATCCGGAACATGCCGGCGCTGGACTTGGAGAATGTACACGCGGTTCCGGCATGGGATGCACTGGCTGCGCGCGTCAGCGTGAAGTGGGCCGGTGCGGCGGTGAACGGCGTAGCCAACCAGTGGCGGCAGATCGGCCAGTGGCTGGATCAACTGGAGGCGCACCGGGCCGACCCGACGCCGGAGATTACGGCGAAGGCACAGGCGCTGGCGGCGGGCGCGCCGGACTTCTATACGAAGCTGAGCCGGATCACCAGCTACATTCAGAACAACATTCGCTACTTTATCGTGGTCAAGGGAATCGGCGGGTACCAGGCGCATTTCGCGGGGGACATTTTCCGCAACGGCTACGGCGACTGCAAAGACAAAACGACGCTGCTGATCGCGATGCTCGAGGCCGTCGGAGTGCATGCGCACTATCTGCTGGTTGACAGCCAACGTGGAGTGATCGATCCGGAGGCGCCGTCGCTCTATGGCAACCACATGATTACAGCCATCGAGCTGCCGGCGGGCGAAAACGATCCGCGGCTGATGGCGCGGGTGAAGACGGCGGACGGAAAGGAACTGCTGATCTTTGATCCTACCGATGAGGAGACGCCAGTGGGACTGATCCGCGGCGAGTTGCAGGGGGCGTATGGGGACCTGGCGGACGGGCTGCAGAGCCGGGTGATCCAGATGCCGGTGCTGGCGCCGGATTCAGCGCGCCTGTCCCGGAAGGGGTCATTCTTGCTTGGCGCCGACGGCACGCTAGCCGGCGACCTGAGCTATACGTTCACGGGTGGCGACGCCGCGATCCAGCGTGGAGACCTGCAGGAGCAGGACGCGAAGGACGTGGAGCAGAGCTGGGAGCAGAGTCTTGGCGCAGTGCTGCCGGGACTGTCGCTGAACGGATTCAAATTTTACAACACGCCGGGATTGGATACGCCGCTGAAGCTGGTCCTGCACCTGAGAGTGCCCGGCTATGGGCGGCAGGCGGGTCCGCTGCTGATTGTAAGGCCGTGGGTGCTGGGCAGCGATGTGCGCGACGTGCCGGGGGTGATGGACGGAGAAGCGAGGAAGTATCCGATTGAGCTGAGCCACCCGGGAATCTGGACGGACCGTTATGACATCAAGCTGCCGGCCGGCTATACCCTGGACGAAGCTCCCGAACCGGTGAAGGTAGACCTGCCGTTTGCGACCTACCGCTCGTCGGTAGCTGCCAAGGGCGGCGTCTTGCACTTTCAGCGCGAGTACGTGGTGAAGCAAGTGGAAGTGCCGGCCTCCCGGGCGGCGGAGTTCCGCAAACTGGAAGACGCGGTTGTGGCCGACGAAAAAGGGATGGCGCTGTTGAAGAAGCAGTAGGGGCAGCATTTACATCGCATGCAGATTTGCGGCATTAATTGATGCCGGGGACATCCGCTTTTGTTGGGCACTTCACCCTGTTTTGTGACGTAACAGGCTTGACTGTGCGGGAACATGCATCAGGATGCAGCAGGCAAGAATACCCTGTGAAAATGCGGCTAAGCCAATGGCCCATTAACCTTTTGCATACTACTGCTTATCTTCGCTGTTATCACTTTAAGAATTGACACGGCAGAGGTCAACGGTTCGAGTCCGTTCGGGCCTGCCATTGCTTCCAATAACTTGCCTCGGCAATAACCCCGCTGCACCCCCTTTTGTGGTGTGTTTTGCGCCAAAGCCCGCATGGACAAATCCTTATGCGCCTCAAGTTGAATGCGTGTGGGCGATGGCCGAATCCAATACGCCGCCGCGGGTGGCGCAGACATTGATTTTTAATGTCTGCGTTCAGCGAAGCTAAGAGTTGGAATCGCGTGGTGCCACGATCGCAGCGCAATTTCGGCGGGAATCACCTTGACTCGTTCCATGCAGGATACCTTGAAAGATGCTGGAGCATTACTCCCACGTTCGTTTGGAAGCCAAGCGTCGGGCCTTGGACGCTCTGACCACAACACGGCTAGGAAGCGACAAGCAGGGGGCTTCTGAGGGGAGTTACATTACACGGAACGTTACAAAAAGCGGGTCAGATGGGATGCCAGCACCGGAAGTCCTTCAAAATGTTGGCGGGGACGACGGGACTCGAACCCGCGGCCTCATGCGTGACAGGCATGCGTTCTAACCAGCTGAACTACGTCCCCCTGGACGATGCGAGAGAACGGTCTCTCGCCTTTCATTTCAAACTGTGTCATGCAAGAAGATGGGTCGTGAGCCGTGGCCAGTGGTGGGCGGTATCCGGCTCGAACGGATGACCTTCTGCTTGTAAGGCAGACGCTCTAACCAACTGAGCTAACCGCCCTCTGGGTTGGCGCATCGTCTGATGTATTCTGCACTTAACTGCACGCCTGCCTTGACACATACAACATAGAGACTATACACTAGCGAGTTCGGAACGGTCAACTATCGCCAATGTACTTGCCTCGAGAATACGTCGCTTATATGGGCAGGCAGCTGATGAAGCGCCTCACGGAGGAGGGCCTCATCCAGTTTGAGCAGCCTGAGTACGTCAATGAGGTCATCATGCAGGTGGTGCTTGACGAGTTGAGCGTAGAGGACCGCATCAACGACGAAGTGCGCAGAATCCTCGAGGAGCACACCGATCAGATGCGCCAGCTTGGCGCCACGTATGAAGACGCCTTCAAAGCTATCAAAAAGCAGATTGTCCGGGAGAGAAAGATTGTTCTTTAGACTTCAAACCGGTTTCATGATCCGATGAAACTTTCCCACGAAAAAGTTGTGCAGCTTTCCCACCGCGTCATTTCAGCCATTGAGGCTCTTGATGAAGTGGAGATCTTTGAGGAACCCAACACCATCCGGCAGGAGAGTGTTCGGATTCTGGTGGACCTGCTTCGCGAAGAAGAGAAAATTGAAGAGATCACTCGCCAGCGCATTGCCTCCCACAAAAAGACCATTCCAGAGGGCGGGGCGGAATGGGACCTCTTGTTCCGCAAATATTATTCCGAGGAGCTTCGCAAGCTCGGCATCACGCCTCTTCAGCAACGCACCTGAGTATCGCTGGCCGCGCTTGCTCAAATGATTACGGCCGGCTCTCGCAGAGCAGCCGTTCGCGCGTCTTTGCCGCGGGCCGGGAGCGGGAACCTGTGCTGCAAGATTCAGTCCCGGCGTTGGAGAACCGGGGGCTTGTCGTCTTCCGGCTTTTGGTTTCCAGACGGTGGCTGTGGGCTGGTTGTGTTGGTAGCTGGGGCCCGCTTCCGCAAGGTCGGGCCGCCTTCACCCTTTTCCAACTTCCTTCGCAGGGTCATGACGGTTGTCAGCCGCGCCTTCATGTCGTTAAATTCCGAGGTGCTCACCAGATATTCGTCGCGTTTCGGCAGCAGCGTCTCAATTTCCTTTTCGGCTTTGATAATCCGGTCACCCGTCGGTGGATGGTCGGCAAAGACAGTCGGAACGCTGCCGGGATTGCTCCGCTGTTCCTGGACGATTTTCCCGAAAAAAGCCACGTACGCGTTGGGATCATAACCCGCTTTGTACATATACTGAATCCCCAGGAAGTCCGCTTCAGCTTCATCGTTGCGGGTAAATTTCAGGAATGCCAGCGGCACTCCGTTCATGTAAGCTTCCATGACCCCGTAATAAACAGCCGCGGACATCGGGGTGAAGATCAAGGGCAGCATCGCGTACTGTAAAATCGTCTGTTTGGTCATCTGGCTTGCCCAGTGTCGGGCGGCGACGTGCGCAATCTCATGGGCCACCACGCCGGCCAGTTGGTCTTCTTCGTCAGCCGCCTTGAGCAGGCCGGTATTCACGTAAAGAAAGCCGCCGGGAAGGGCGAAGGCGTTGATGTCCGGGGAGTCGATAACTTTTACGGTCAGAGGAATCTTTAAGTCTGAATTCCGTGCCACGTTCTGCGCTACGCGATTCACGTACTCATTGATCACCGGATCCTTGAGGATTCTTGCCGAGCGATCAATTTCCTGGGAATAGCGTTTGCCGATCGCGATTTCCTTTTCCTCGGAAATCATGCTGCGATGGGCTACTTTCCGGTTTCCAATGGCGCTGACGTTATCTTTTTGGTTGGATGACCAGCCGGGAACGCTTGCTGCGACGAGCACGATGAACAACCCCGTGGAAAGGACCCTAAGGTTTCTCATAGCGGCTCTCCTCGCTTGATTCAATTATACTGCGCCTTCTCGCAACAGGATTCCAATTCCCAGCTTGACTCTTTAAGTCTACAATACACTATTATAGATCATTACGGTGTGCAGGAAGTTACATGAAATCGGCAAGGCGACGGTCCAATGCGGTGTCCTAATCGCTTGAAACGAATAGGGTTGGCTTTTAGGGTCGGATGCATCGTTTTTTGGGGGATTGCGGGCGACTGTCCTGTTTGTCTTTGCGCGAGCTTTTCGGCCGTTGAATCTACAAATAAGGCACTATAGATTGGCCTGCTTAAGGTGGATGTGAAAGAAGCCGATCTGCTTGTTGATGCTCGCTGACGATGAGGGGGCTTTCCTGATGGCGGTTGATAAGATACAGCCTGGGCAGCTCTGGCGCCTGGATGAAACAGGCGAAAACTGGTTGGTAACGAAAATCTATTCCGAAGCTTTTGCTTCGTATGCCATGCTTCGCAAGGCGGGCGGCACAGAGGATGTTCGCCGCGTGAAGGTTATAAACTCGCAGGACGGGGCCGTTTTGACCGGCTTTACGTTTGCACAAGGATCGGAAGAGTTTTAAGTCAGCCCTTTTCCGCGCTTTGCGGCAAATGTCATTATCGGCTTTGCCCTTGAATGTTCCGGTGTGCTTTCCAAAATGCTTTCACATGCGCTCAACCTAGTAGGCGTTCTCGTCATTTCCTTCATATCGGGCTCAGGCTATCTGGGGATCGTTTTGCTGATGGCGATCGAGTCGGCGTGCATCCCTCTGCCTTCTGAAATCATCATGCCGTTTTCAGGCTACCTGGTTTCAGTCGGACGCTTCAGCCTGGTGGGAGTGGCGCTTGCGGGCGCGGTGGGCTGTAATCTCGGGTCGATTGCCGCGTACTACGTTGGCGCGCGGGGCGGGCGGCCGCTGGCGGAGCGCTACGGCCATTACGTTCTGGTAACGCGCCACGACCTGGAGTTGGCTGAGCGGTGGTTTGCCCGCTATGGCGACTGGGCCGTCTTCTTTGCCCGCCTGCTTCCCGTGGTTAGAACCTTTATCGCGCTTCCGGCGGGTATTGCCCGCATGAATTTTGTGCGTTTCAACATCTACACTTTTCTTGGCTCACTGCCCTGGTGTTACGCTCTTGCTTACGCGGGCATGAAGTTGGGCCAACGCTGGAAGACCCTCGGACCGTATTTCCACCGCTTCGACACGGTCTTTATGGTTCTCCTGATTGCCGGAGCCTTGTGGTTTATCCGCAACCGCTGGAAGAACCGCTTGCCCGCGGATTGAATTCCCGCGCGCAACTGCCGGTTAACCTGCTGTGAGGGCGGAGCGGCTGTGCTGGAGAGCCTAGACCGACTTTACCGGCAGCGTGACGATATCTTCGACGGCGGCCACCTCGCGTGTGACAAACGGCTCGCCGTACCGCGTGCCGATCATCAGCCCGAAATGCCGGCCAAGAGACCCGAGCCTTTCTCGAAGGTCTTTGCGGGAAGGGAAGAGGTTCTGCATGTCCTGTTGCGCCGAGAACTGTGAACCGTAAGCGAGAACGGCTTTCAGTTTTTTTTCAAATTGGGCGGTGATGTCCACGACGAAGGTCGGCCGAACCGCCGGCACGTAGAGGCTGGAATAAATGATCTTGTGGGGACGATAGGGCGGGCCTTCCAGCGGAATCTTGGCCAGCCCGGCCAGGAAGCAGGCAGCGTAGCCGATTCGTCCCGTGGTGTAGTGGTCGGGATGCCGGCCTTTCCAATAGGGCAGGATGACGGTGCGAGGACGCAACTCCCGGATTTTCTGGGCGATTTTCAATTTGTATTCCCGCAGGTCCTCAATGCCCGCATCGGGAAGATAGAGATTTTCCCGGTGCGCCACGCCCATTACTTTTGAAGCGCGTTTTGCTTCGCGCTCTCTCAACGCCGCGTTGCCGCGGGTGCCGGTTTCTCCGGCGCTCAGATCGAGGATTCCGACGCGGTAGCCCGCTTGAACCATTTTGATGACGGTGCCGCCGCACGTCAGTTCCGTGTCATCACGGTGGGCGGCGATCGAGAGAACGTCCAGTTGCATGGTGTGCCTGACCTTTCAGAGTATTCGCGCGGGATTTGACGAAGCGCGGTTTTTGCGGGCATCGTCGGTGGCCGGCTCGAGAAGACGGATCAAACGCTTTTCATCGAGGTGATGCTTAAAGGCCATCTCGCCGTTGACAAAAATGACGGGAATCTCGTTTTTAAACTTCTCATAACTGGCTGCGTCCTCAAGAATATTGACTTCGCGCCATGCAAAATCGTGTTTTTCCCGCAGTTTTGAGAGTTGGGCCTTCACCTTCTCGCACAAGCAGCAGGAAGGTTTGGAATAGACAATGATTTCAGGGATTGGCATTATTTGTGAATCATCCGCTTCTGTCGTTTTATTTAAGTTTGGGCCTTTTGGAATGGGTCTTATCCCGTCCAAGCCAAGTGAGGGAAGGCCGCGCAGCACGCCCCGTTGTTTCCCACCCTTTGGATTCTAGGAGGAAGGCGGGCTCTGGTCAAGGGATGCCGGGTTGTCCAAGAGTTTCGATGATCGCGCAATTCGGATAGTTGGCGGTTTTTCTTGATTCTTGTTTCTGCGGGTGACATAAATAGCCATTCCCTTGCATTGAGGCTTATGATGACGACGAAAAAAACACAGAAGGGTCCTCTCGCGGGCCAGGTTGCGCTGGTTACGGGCGCGGGACGGCGCATCGGGCGCGAAATCGCGCTTGCGCTCGGGCGAGCGGGAGCCGCTGTTGTTGTGAATTACAACAGTTCAAAGCTTGAAGCGCAAGAAACCGTCGAGGAAATCAAGGCTTTCGGAGTTCCGTCCGTTGCTCTTCGCGCTGATGTTTCCCGTCCCGTACAAGTTCGCCGCATGTTCCGGGCGGTCGAAGAGCAGTTTGGGCGGCTTGATCTCCTGGTCAACAATGCGGGGATTTTTTTCCCGTCCTCATGGGACCAGCTTACGGAGGCGCAATGGGACCGGATTCTGGGAATTAACCTGAAAGGACCATTCTTTTGCGCTCAGGCTGCGGCGCAAATCATGCGGCGGCGCAGGCGTGGCCGCATTGTCAACATTTCGTCGCTTGGCGGGCTGCAGGCCTGGCCTGACTACGCGCATTATTGCTCTTCGAAGGCCGGCCTGATTATGCTGACGCGGTGCCTTGCCAAAGCGCTTGCCCCCCATATTCAGGTCAACAGCGTTGCTCCGGGCACGATATTATTTCCCGGCGAGAAGCGTGACCGGAGGATTGAGCGCATTATTAATGCAACCCCTCTGAAGAAGGCGGGGAACGCCCGAGACATTGCGTCAATGGTTCTTTACCTGGCGGGCGGCAGCGATTTTATTACGGGACAGATATTTGTTGTAGATGGCGGCAAATCGATTCCGTGACGTTTTCCGGGCAAGCTTTTTTTATTTCACCTTCGTCGCAATCTCCTGCAACAGGCTCCGCAGACGAACCAGCGAAAGCGGTTCCTGTCCATACCGAACTGCATTGTAGAGACGGGTAAACTCCGCTACGCGTTCCCCCAAAGGAGAGCCGAGCATCTCACGGGCAAATTCCTGGGGCGTCTCGGACGCCTCCTTCTGATATCCGCGCCTTCCCACAATATTCAGGAATCTCTGGTACGTCATGGTTGCTTCCCGCGGACTCAGGAATCTCTCCGTGTTCCGAAAAGCCCAAGCCCAGCGGAATTTCAATTCCGCCGCGCCCCACCCTTTTTCAAAAAACAGCAGGAGGCCCAGCACGCCGCCTGTTGCCAGCAGGAGAAGAAACTTGTTGGCGGTTAGCAGTTCTCCGAGGCGCGACGCCTCTCCGACGAGCCATTGCCTGAGGCGGCGAATGCGGCTGTGAGCACTCTGCTGAAAAGGCCGCGAATGTATTTCCACCTGCTGCGCGAGTTGGACCTGGTGGGAAAAATCGTAGTTAATGACCCACTCGTTCCAGAAAAGCTTCATGGCATCAAGGTAATCAGCCCATGGCGACGCGATGACGGGATGAGGGTCCGGCGGGGTGGGATCAAACTGAATCCAGCCGTAGTGGGGAAAGTAGACCTCCACCCAACTATGGGCGTTGCGGGCCCGCACTACGAAATCTTTCCCGAAGCGGTTATAGGATCCCGTCTGGAAGCCGTTCACCAGGCGAGCGGGCACGCCGATGCTTCGCAACATGATGGCCATGGCTGAGGCAAAATACTCGCAATAACCCTCCTTGGAGACGAACAGAAAGCTTCCAATGGGATCGGAGGGCTGGATGTTTGGCGGGTTGAGCGTGTAGCCGAAGTTGTTGCGCAGGTAACTCTGAATATCCACGGACCGGTCGTAATTGTTGGTAGCGGTGCGCGTGACTTTTTCTGCAAGTTCTTTGATTCTCGGATTGAGCCGGGGCGGGAGGCGCAGATAGAGCCTGCGGAAGTCGATCGAGTCGTCGCCGGCGTCGGCGCGCAATAGAGCGGGTTGGGGGACGCCGACCTGTGATGAAACCTCATACTGAATTGGGATGAAGGCGTGCTGCGGATTGTGCAGTGACCCGGTCTCGTCAATCGTCAGCAGGCGCATCTTGCCGGCCAGTTCACGCGGCAGGGCTGCGGCAAATAATACGTCGGAGGAAATCGGGGACAGTAGAACCCGGTAGCGCAGCAGACGTTCGGGTCGGTTTCTGCTGCCGGGTTCCCGCGGGAGAATGAAGCGATGTCCCATGGCGGGCTGGAGAGGGGTCTGTTGCGTATTGTCGTTGTACCAGTGTTTGCCGTCGAAACTGTCGAGGGCTACTCCCTTCCATTTGACGCCCTGATATTGCCGGGGATTGCCCTCCGGGAGAATACGCATAACAACGGCGCTGGAACGCAGGATTCGGCCAATATCGCCCAGATCGACGCTTTCCGAAAATCCGGTGATGTTCTGCGGGCGCATACCGAGCCCGGTCAGATAACCTGAGCGATAGCGCGGAATGATAAAAAACAGGAAAGACGCCACCGCGACAATTCCCAGCGCCAGGCCCAGCGTCGTCTTGCCGAGAGCCCGTTCAAGCGCCGGGCGGTTTATTGGAAAAGCCGCAGCGGGACCGTTGATCTCGTCCGCAGAGTCTTCCATCGAGTGCTTGATCTCATAACTGATCAGAGTTGAAATGGCGAAAAGGACGTAGAGGACGAAGAAGGCCAGGTAAGCTGTATTGACGGTCAGAATCGCGCTGGACAGGATCATCAAAAACGAAAGCGTCGCAAGATAGGCGTAATCACGGTGCGTGCGCGCAGAAAACACTTTGATGACGGCGGTGAAAAGCACCAGGTGCACGGTGGCGTGCAGCATGCTGTCGAGCAGGGTCGGGCCGGAGGAAAAAACCAGAAAATCCAGCACGAAAAACAGAACGTAGAAAATCGCGAGGCGACTGACCACCCGGGGCGAAAGGCGCAAGTCGCGCCTTCCTGCATAACCCCACAGCCGCACGGCAAGAGCCAGGCCAACCAGGGCGACGGAAACGAGGTCCAGCTTGCCGGTTGACGCCAGCGTCACAAAACCCGTTCCAAGCATGAGCAGCAGCGAAACTTCAAAATAGCGGTCAACGCTCACCGGGGCCTGTTTCCTGGAAAGTTCACCAGGACCAGCCGTGTTTCGGGGGGGCATCTGCGGTGACATGGTTCAAGCAGCCTGTTGAAACGATGAAGTCTATACCGGCTTGCGAATTCGGAAATGGAGTGAGCGTCTTCCCCTGTCAGTAAGTTCTGTTTGATTTCTCAATGGCCTTGAGTTTGGAATCCCAGTGCTCCGGCAATTCGGGATGCTCCTGCAAGCTATGCACCGCTTGCTTTATCGACAGATTGTGGGGAACTCTTTCGAAACAGCATCGAATCAGCCTTTCGTGGACGTGGAGGGCTTTGAAGATTAATTCCGTTCCGTCGAAGTCCACGGAGAGAAGTTCCTGATGCCATGCTCCATCCGATCCCTTCGATTGTTCCATCAAAAAGCGCCCGCCCTTGTAAAGGCGCGCCAGGATGCCCCATCCGATCGTTACATCCTTGATCAGCCTGCCGTCAATCTTCACCATCCTTTGGCTGGAGGGATCAACCCAAAGTTCCCCCTCCATGCCTTCCAGGATCAAGGCTTGCCGGGAACTGGGATTGAATTTGGGGTCAGGCCGAAATTTGAGATGGATGAGGCCGTCGCTGCTTTTTCCCAGGAAGGTATAGATGAACGCCTCTGGCAGATTTTTAATTATACTATCGCGGCGTGCGGTATCCTGCTGCTGATCTTTTAGCCGAGACTGTCGGAATCGGGCATCAGTGGTGAGTCGTGCGAGCAGATTATTGTTTGCTTGCCGTTGCTCCGGGGTTGGAGGTTTTCCATTCACGGCGAGCAGAAGCTCCGCCACGCCTTGGGAGGTTTGAATTTGTTCCGTCGTGCGCGCCTCGCCGGGCGAAGCCTCGCGGTTGATATAGCGGTAGTAATGGGCAGGATGCTCAGCGGCCTGCAGTTCATTCCAAGCCAAGTTACGGATTAACTTGTGAATGTCGGGCTGCGATTGCGCTTGATGGGAGCTGGCGATCATGGCAGGGGCAGCCGTCTGGGTGGCGATTAGAAAGCCGCCGAGCAGGCTCAAAAGAAGATTGCGGGCCAGCTTCGCCTTGGTGTCAGAATGCGGTATTGGGGCTGTCGCGCTCGGGTTCATCGAGAACTCCTTAGGGTTGTCCTACCTTTGCTATACAAGCCTGCGAGCAACATTTCAAGTATTCTGCGCGCAAAAGATGGCGATTCCACTTTTCCCCCGGCATTGCGAATTGAACTCCATCGTACGCGGCGGCGCAAACTGCGGGTATACTTTCCAGGTATTTTCGACCTTCGTAACTTAATAGGAATAAGATCCCGATCAAGTCCCGAGGAGGCAGAATGAGGAGAATAGGGTTTGTCCTGAAAGTGAAGCGCGACAAAATGGCGGAGTACAAGCAACACCACCAAAAGGTATGGCCGGAAATGCTGGCCGCTTTGCGCCGCTGCGGGTGGCACAACTACTCTCTGTTTATGCGGCCTGACGGCACCCTTTTTGGATATTTTGAAACGCCCATGAGTTTGCAACAGGCCGTGGCGGACATGGCCAAAGAGGAAATCAACGCCCAATGGCAAAAGTTCATGACGCCGTATTTTGAAGCGCTGGAGGCTTCACAGCCTGACGAAGGCATGCAAGAACTGGAAGAAGTCTTCCACCTGGACTGAGGGCTGTCGGCCTGCGTAAGAGCCGCTACGGGAATCGGCGGACAAAGTCCACGCCGGCCTGCGCGGGCAACTGGGCGGTGCGGGAAGCGGCAAGAGCGCCCCAGCCTACTTGATGTACCTGACCCGCAAATCGCTAGGCTCCCGGTCGGTGACCAGTTCCGGATGCTCCTTCCGAAACTTTTCCGTGACGTTGCACGACCAGCAAACCGGCGCGCACTGGGTAAACAGTTCCGGGAGTTTTTCTGCGGGGAATTCGTTCCAGAAGATCGTCTTTTTTTCGGGCGTCAGCAGGGCGGGCTTGTGGTCAACCCACCACTCCTTAACTTCCGAGATGGACCTCCCGCAATAGACGCAATTCTTGCCGCTGAACCAATTGATGACAATATTGCGAACCAGGCAGTCGTCCGGCGCTTGCTCGATCTGGCCGAGACACTGCTGTCCGCAGTCTTTGCGCTCAGGCCAGCGGGAGCATGTGCTTAGTCGCATCTGAGGTTTGTGATGGACCGCTTCGTGGGCGGCGTGCTTGGCGTCAAGTTCCACCGCTGCGGTCTGGTGATTTTCAGGGCAGGTGACCAGCCGTTTGCCCCTGAGTTCAAAGTATGCTTGCAAACCCTTAAAGGCTCGAAATAAAACATAACCGAGCGCGGATACTCCGAGTACGATGATGACCCAATAGGCTGCAGGGTTCATGGTCGCCCTCCTTTTGCTACTTCCTACGTTCGTTTTAGCAATAGCGGCGGCACAATGCTGTGATGGAAATCACACTCCCGTGTGTTCCAGGACGGCAGATTCCGCGTGTCATTTATTGGTCAGCGAGCACAAAGGAAAGCAAATGTCCTGACGAAGGGACCGAGAGATCAACTTGCCGTTCTTTTTGGACCCTGTTTACTAACGAGTTACTGCTCCGAGTAACACCTTGTATTTTTGGCCCAGCCTGAGTAGTTTTAGTGTGCGGAGAGCAATGAAAGCGCTTATTACAGGATCGGGGGGGCTTATTGGCTCAGCATGTGCGCGGGTGCTCAGCGAAGCCGGCTGGGGTGTTGTCGGGGTTGATAACAACATGCGGCGGTATTTCTTCGGTGAGCAAGGGTCGATAGAACCCACGGTGCAGACTCTTCAGGCATCTTTGCCGGGCTACCGGCACATCAAGCTGGATATTCGTGATCGCGAGGGAATTCGTGATCTGATTGCGGCAGAGCGGCCGGGGTTGATTATTCACGCGGCCGCACAGCCTTCGCATGATAAGGCGGCCGCTATTCCGTACGAGGATTTTGATGTGAATGCCGTGGGGACTTTAAACCTGCTTGTAGCGGCTCGGGATTTTTGCCGCGATGCTCCGTTCTGCTTCCTGAGCACGAATAAGGTTTACGGTGACCGGCCCAATTCGCTTCCTTTGGCCGAGGGTGCAACTCGTTACGATTACGCGGATGGAAGAGAGGGTATCGACGAGACGATGTCGATTGATTCCTCCCTCCACTCGCTTTTTGGGGCTTCCAAGCTGGCTGCCGATGTGCTGTGCCAGGAATTCGGGCGCTACTTTCAGATGCCGGTCGGGGTTTTTCGAGCCGGATGTATGACGGGTCCGCAACACGCCGCCGTGGAATTGCATGGCTACCTGGCCTACCTGATCGACTGCGCGGTGAGCGGGCGTGAATACACCATCTTCGGATACAAGGGGAAGCAGGTCCGGGACCAGATTCATTGCAATGATGTCGCGCGGCTTTTTATGGAGTTCTTCAAGTCGCCCCGATGCGGTGAAGTATACAACCTCGGGGGCGGAAGGCCGAACAGTGCGTCAATCCTGGAAACCATCGGCATGCTGGACAAAATGGGATTCCACGTCCGCAGCCATTACCGTCCTGACAATCGCCTGGGGGACCATATCTGCTACATCACGGACTTGAAAAAGCTTCGTTCGCATTTTCCCGGCTGGGCCCCTGAATACGGTTTCGAGAAGATTGTCACGGAGATTGCTACGGCTCGACTCCGAATGCATTCGAGCGAAGGGACAACTTGCGGCGCAAATCGTGAAGCGACCTGCCAGTGAGTGTTATCGACCGGATGGGCGACTTTTTGTGAATGTCCTTGGTCTGAGGCCGAGAAGGAGCTTCAGAACTGCTTTATTTGTTCCCTGAGGGGGGGGACGCATGGCCGTTATCTCATACACGACAGACGGTTTCGACGGCCCCGTATGCGCTCCGGGACTGGGGGAGGGCGGTGGCGCCGCCGAAAAGTTACTCCGGGAGGCCGAAAGGCGCCGGGAGATCCACGCACTCAGAACCGGAACGGGACTTGGCCCTATCCTCCGGCGCCGCGCTTTCCTGGCGGTGCGTTCGCTTCCTGTATTTCCGGGAAGGTCCGTCCTGGAGATTGGCGCCGGCAGTGGCCTGTGGACGGAGCACCTTGCCGCAGTCCTGGATCATCAAAACAGCATTACAGCCGCAGTCTTCGACGAGGAACTGGCGCGTGAGTGTTCAGCCAAAAACCTGCCGAACACGCGCTGCGTCCATATGACCGACTTCGCAAACCAGTTTCCTGCGGGCGGCTTTGATTACATTTTGGGAACGGACGTCTTAACGGACGACCTTTGTTCGAGGATCCTCGCGGCGGCTTACCGCTGGCTGAAGCCGGGAGGACAGATTGTTTTTTTTGGGCCCAATGCCTCGAATCCACTGGTTGCATTGCGGGAACCCTTTGGTTCCGGGACCCGGAGCGTCCGACGTCCTTTGTCGCACAAACGATGGACCGGAGTTGCATCGCAACGCGGGTTCGTAAACATAGAAGCTATTCCTTGCGAGGTCATTCGCCCTGCGGAATCACCTGCGGGCCAGGCGATTGGTTTGATCTTGGAACAGGCTCCGGTTACCAGGGAATTTTCCAGAACGGCGGCCTTTATGGCTGCCAAGCCGGGCGCTCTTCCGGAGGTCAGTTCGCAGATGAACCTGGCCACCCATCCGGTGCTGTTTGGAGCCGTTTCGGTGGTTGTGCCTTGCCATAACGAAGATGCGAACATCAGAAGGCTTGTAAGGACTCTCCTTGGCATGTATGGAGATTACATCCAGGAGATTGTTATTGTGGACGACAACAGCACGGACCGAACTGCGGAAGTTACGGCGACGATCGCGGCCTGCGAGCCCCGGGTCAGGCTTGTGAAGCGGAAGCCCCCAAGCGGAGTTGGACGGGCGCTTCGCGACGGCTATGCTGCGGCGCGGGGACGCTACATCCTGTCGATTGATTGTGACTTTATCAATATTGTTGCAGAATTCAGAGGACTGTTTGACGTTGTGGCGGCAGGACACGACGGGGCCATTGGCAGCCGTTTTTCTTCAGAATCGGCTTTGATTCGCTATCCATTTGCGAAGATCATCTCGAACCGCAGTTTTCATTGGATCATGAATCTGTTGCTCGGCAAAAGTGTTCGAGATCTTTCAAATAACTTGAAGCTCTACCGCGCTGAAATCCTGAAAAATCTGGACATCGAAGAGAATCATTTTGCGGCCAATGCTGAGACGGGGCTGAAACCCTTATTGATGGGTTACGACATCCGTGAAGTTCCGACTTCGTGGATCAACCGCACCTCGGAAATGGGCAAGTCTTCTTTCGACCTTCTGAAAGTTGGCCCGGATTACTTTCGAGTACTCCGGCGGATCACGTGGCGGGCTTGGCGGGGCCGATACCGCGCCCTCCACGCATAGCTCGGGCGTTCCCTTTCCGGGCTGCTCCCCGATTTTCAATTTATTTTCAACTCCTCTTCATCTGTGCAAAACTAGAGGTCGTTTTGCCGGGGATTGATTTCGATCTGGTCGTTGGGCTCGAACAGCTATGAACCAACAAATTCAAGAAATATTCGAGCGAGTCGTTGAACCGCTGGCGGAAAAGATTGAGAAGCGAAAGCTCCTTCTGATCTCGGTTTTTTCCGTTTTTTACTTTGTGGGCTTTTGCCTGATTGCCTCCCAGAAAGTGATGTGGAACGACGAACTCTTCACTTTTTACATCGCCCGGCTTCCGCACTTTTCGGACATATGGAAAGCGCTCCTGATCGGGGCGGAGCAGACTCCGCCGCTTTCGTACGTGGTGACGCGTTTCTTTTGGGGACTCTTCGGAGTTACGAACCTTTCGACTCGCCTGCCTGAAATTATCGGGGTCTGGTTTATGGGACTCTGCTTGCTGGCGCTGGTGTGGAGGCGCACCACATTCCTTTACGGCTTTGTGGCGATGCTGTTTCCGCTGATTACGGAGGTCTTCCATTTTGCAACCGAGGCGCGAGCCTATGCGCTGGTGCTGGGTTTCTCAGCTTTTGCGCTGCTCTGCTGGCTGTGGGCAACCGAAGGCCGCGGACGTGCGCTGGCGCTGGTGGGTTTGGCCGCAAGCGTGGCGGCAGCGGTATCGAGCCATTATTATGCGGTCCTGATCCTGTTTCCACTTTCATTGGGAGAGCTTGTGCGCTCGATCGCGCGGAAGAAAATCGACCCGGCCGTTTGGGTTTCGCTGGGCCTGGGGTTGACTCCGCTCCTGATCTTTCTGCCCTTGATCGAGAGTGCGAGATCTTACGCCCCGCATTTCTGGGCCAAGCCTCAGTGGATTTCCATGCTGGATTTTTATCACCGTTTCCTCCTGCCGCCGACGATTCTGGGTATGGCGATGATTTTGGGCCTTGTGATGGCTTATTCGGCGTTCCGGCCCGTCTCTCGGGTTTCAAAGCCGCCGCTGCGTGTTCCGGTTCACGAGTTTGCTGCGGTGTGGGGTTTTATCTTGATTCCTGTAGTTGGGGTGATCCTGGCAAAGACGGTTATCGGCGCCTACGATGATCGCTATGCGTTCGCGGCGGTTGTTGGCGTCTGCGTGGTTGTGGGTTGGGGATTATATTGCGCCTTTGATGGAAGTCCCGCCATGGCGCTTGCCGTGAGCCTCATGCTTTTCGGGGCGATGATCGCCAAAGATATTCGAAGCTATCACTCGATGGTCGACGATCGGACGACTCGCGCGGGGACCTACGCCTTCCTTGAGCAATATGCGAAAGGCTCAGCGCCGATTGTCATTGCGAATCCCGGCCCGTTTGTAGAACTCTCACATCGCCCGCCGGCTGATATCCGCTCGCGATTGCTCTATCTGGTTGATCCGGGTTTGGCCCTTCAGGATACCGAGACGGATGATGTGGAGCGCGGAGTCGTGGCGATGAAGCACTGGGCCGGGATGAATGTTCGATCCTTTCCCGGCTATGTGGCGTCGGGCCACAGATGTTTTATCTACGTACAAAATTATCCCGACCAGTACGAATGGCTGATTCCCGAACTGATCAAAGCCCACTGGAAGCTTCGCGTTGTAGGATGGGAGGGCCTGGATGTACTCTTCTCCGCCGGACCCGGCGAAAATAGCGGCTCGACGTCCGGCGGGAAGTAAGGGATCTATTACGGAAGAATTCCGTGCTCTTTGAGGAATTGAAGCATGGCCGCCTGGGCCCTTAGGTTCTGTGCGCGTGGCCATCCACCGTGGCCGCCTCCGGGAATCGTTATGAATTCATTGGGAACTCCAGCGGCGTCAAGGGCTTTGTGCAGGCGCACGCCCTGGGAGTAAGGCACAACGGGGTCCTTGTTTCCCTGGACCAAAATAATGGGCGGCAGATCTTTGCGAACATAGGTTAGCGGCGAAAGCCGGCGTGCGAGTGCCATTCGATCGGGTTGGCTGCCCAGCCAATTGAGCGCCCACCAGCGGGTGTCAGGCCCGTGAAGCAAATCAGCCACATCAGTGATGCCGTAATAACTGATAATGGCGGCCACTTTCACGTTCTCCCAATTCTTGTGACCTCCATGGCCGGCGCATGCGTTGTCGAATCCCGCGCCGGGCGTCAGCATGCCCGTCATCAGGCTGAGATGTCCGCCTGCGGAGTGCCCTTCCACAACAAGCTTGCTGGTGTCAAAGCCATATTCGGACGCGTGGTCGTAAACCCAGCGAAGAGCGCACCGGCAGTCTTCCACTGCGGCGGGCGCCACAGACACGGACGCCAGCCGGTATTCTACGTTTACAACGTTCATGCCATGGGCAAGAAATGGGAGGAGTTTAAGCTGGCTTGCCTCCTTCGATCCTAAAACCCATCCTCCGCCATGAATGTAGATGAGGGTTGGTCTCGGCTTCTTGGTATTATCCTGTGTGATAACGTCAAGCTTTAGGTCAACGTTGTTTTCCCTGTTGTAGACAATATTCGGATGCACTCTGAATTCATACGCCGCAATTGTCGACCAGCGGGTCACTGGATCGAGCTGCTGACAGTATGAAAATGGGCCGGCCAAAATCAACAACGCAAACAGCGCCAGAAACTTCTTCATCATATTCCTCCGAGATCTGCGATGGGTGCGGCGCTAACCACGCCGATTTCCCCGCGAGAGGTCCCACCCGCGTTAGGAATTGGTCATTCTACACCTTTGGGTCCGACGCTGGGGCATACTTGCGGAGATAACCGTGCACCTTCATTTTGCGCGCGGTGTTTTGCGAGCTCATGTAGCGGACGGTGCCGAACACCGGCCGGTCCGGCCACCACGGGTGGTCATATCGCCCGAGACACCAGAAAATGCCGCTGTAAGAGTTGGGATCTCTGCCATCGATGGCGTAGCGGTCGTTTAGATGAATCATGATTTCAAGAGCATGTTGCGGGGTCGGTGACCACTCCAGAATTTTCTTGCCCCAGAGCATTCGTAGATAGTTGTGGATTTTCCCTTCGCGAAGCAATTGCCGTTGAGCGGCGTTCCATAGCTCGTCGTGAGTTCGAGCCTGCTGAAAGTCCTCTTGGGTGTACAAGTGGGTTCTTAGGTCTCTTGCGTGAGCTTCAAGCGTTTCTTGAGCCCATTCAGGAAGCGACCGATAGCGGTTATAGTCTTTGTTCAGCCAGCACATATTGAACCCAAGTTCCCGCCACGTGAGCAGTTGGTCGAGAAAGGCTTCAGCGGGCGCGCTTATGCCCCACCATCCGTTGCGCTGTCCGTGAGCTCGCGGGGAGATGTTTTCAATTGTCCATCCTTCCTTCCTCATCAACTTGGTAAATACCTGATGCACAGAAATGTGGCCGAAATGCAGATAGGGCGACAGGCCGCTGGTGGTATCCTCCGTGGGTTCGCGGCGAGGCTCGGCATAACGTTTCAGGTTCCTCAGCAAAAACCTGTTCAAGGCCGCGACGGCGGCCTTGGAGCCGCCCTTTGTCAGGACAGGCTTTAGGCTATGGTCGATAGGAAGTCTTGCCAGGGCTTCGCTGTTCTCGCCCAGCCAGGATGGCAGGGCCGCCGGCCACCGCTGAGCAATTGTGTCCGGGAGCTTATAGGCGTGCGACGGGCGCAGCCGCGTGAGAGGATCGCGGCGAGGGAAACTGGACAGATGATCGAGAATCTTCAACTGATAGAAGCGGCGGAATGAACGTGCGGTCGTGAAAATGTGGTCGCCGGCCCCAAGCGGAAGAAGCCCGTTAGAGTCCACTGCCTCAAGTTGTACGGGAAGCAGGCGTGATGCCGCCGCCACCATGCGCGGGAGGAAAAAGCAAGGGAACTCATCGGTGACAACCCTACAGGCGCGGGCAGCAAGAGCAGCGAGGAGGCCCTTTCCGCGCCCTGGCGCCGGTTCCACATAGGGATAATAAAGGACGCCCGCTTTTTTGCATAACGCAGCGTTGTCGGCCATGCCCTCCATTACGAATTGGTGCAAGCGTTCATTGGCCCAGGGGTAATCGCACCGCAAGGCTTCCAGTATGACAAGGGGTTTTGCCAGCTTTTCGGCCCATTCGACGGCGCGCTCGAGGGCATAATTCCAGTTGACCCTCCGTGAGGCAATCATCCAATAAAGGACGAAATCCCCTTTAGGATTAACCGGCGCACGGTTGCAAATTCTAATCCGAAGGGCCGGGATGGATTGGGTATCAGCCATTTCAAGCCTGTTTGCTATAGAAGCGAGAACTGAGCATAGCATAGGCTAATTCAGCCCAAGCCCCGGCGCAAGCAGGCTAGCGGAGCATTCACTTTGCATCGACGCGGTTTGAGGAAGCAGAGAAATGCTATCGCTCGGGTTGCGGTTTTTATAGCTTCACGTCTTACTGTGCCGGGTTTTTGGCTGCGCTCCGGGCTTGCATCTTGGAATCGAGGGTTGATATGCTTCGATACTTTGGAGTCGAAGAAGACGGGTGGAGGCTGCGAATGAATCGAAGGACGTTTATTAAGAATTCCCTGGCCGGCTTGGGCGGAGGACTTCTGGAGGTGTCGTGCGCGACAGCTAGCCATCTTAAGCGGGATTCTCGTCTAAAAGGCGCGTTCCGGCTGTCGAAGAGAAATGGCTGGACTTACGTCCATCTCGAAGGGACTCCCGCCGAGATCGGCTACCAGCACGGATATTTGCTCTACAGGGAAATTCAGGATGGAGCGAAGGTCAAAATCCTTGGGCGGACTCATGATGGCCGGCACGACTGGCAGTTTTTCCGCCATGCTGCCAAGAACATGATGTGGCCGCGTGTCGAGCAGGAATACCGTGAAGAGATGCAGGGGATCGCCGAAGGCTTGCGTGCCCGCGGCGTCAAGCTTGACTTGTGGGATGTTGTGGCGATTAACGGGTCGATGGAGTGGGGCTACTACGTCCGGCAGCAAGAGCAGAGCCACAATGTGCCGGAGCACTGCAGCGCGTTTGTGGCCACAGGCAGCTACACCAAGGACGGCAAGGTTATTATCGCCCATAATTGCTGGACCAATTATCTGGAGGGTGAACGTTGGACCATTATTTTTGATATTGTTCCGGCCCACGGCCACCGGATCCTGATGGACGGTTTCCCGGGATTTATTCACAGCGGCGACGACTTTGGCGTGAACTCTGCCGGGATCGCTATTACGGAAACGACCATCTCGCATTTTTCCGGTTACGACCCGCAAGGTATCCCGGAATTTGTGCGTGCCCGCAAAGCAATGCAATATTCCGCATCCATTGACGATTTCGTGCGCATCATGAAAGACGGGAACAACGGTGGCTATGCCAACAACTGGCTGGTTGCCGATCGCAACGCCAACGAAGTTGCGGACCTTGAATTAGGGCTTAAGAATGTCAACTTGTGGCGGACGAAGGATGGATGCTTCGTGGGTTCCAACTTCCCCGTGAGCGCGAAGCTTGCCCGCGAGGAGACCAACTTTGATTTGAGCGACATGAGCGAAAGCGCCAACGCACGCCACGTGCGCTGGAATCAGCTTAT
>Ga0307374_10002983_pt1 | contig 29436 bp, 23 predicted proteins | sample OX3MG_FD_202532 | JGI IMG/M metagenome (GOLD analysis project Ga0307374, IMG submission 202532) | Soil microbial communities from Risofladan, Vaasa, Finland - OX-3 | ecosystem: Environmental > Terrestrial > Soil > Coastal area > Acid sulfate soil | place: Finland: Risofladan, Vaasa | collected... | reverse complement strand
TTCCTACCGGGGATTCAAGAGTGAGTACCGATACATTTTTTAATGACGCGGCGCGCATCGACCAATGTATTGCGCATAACCCACCAGCGGAGGGGCTGGAACAGATACGCCACCTTTTAGAGGATCGGGATCTGCGGGCGTATTTTTTCAAGAGCCTTCGGAAACCAAGCTGGCTTGGTGTCCTACGCGACAGCGGTTTTTTCAACAACCCTCCCGTGGAGGGGCTGTGGCCGGCAGCCGGCTATCTTTTTCAAATGGCAAACGAGAGCACGGTGGTTGAGCAGGTCTGCGACATAATCTTGGACTTGCCGGAGACACAAAATCGTTTGGTTAGAGGCGAATTGGTTGAGGCTATACGGGAAATGCCGCCGGATCCCGCGGCACACCTGATTGACAGGCTTGAGGCGTGGGCACATGACACGACCGGACTTTTCGCAAGCGACCTTGGCGTCCTTATCGCCAAGCTAGCGGCAGGTGGCCAAAAGAATGCGGCCATGCGGCTCGCCAAGGTACTGCTTGAGATCATACCGCCCGCCCAGGGAGGGGAAGGCGCTCACGGTATCCTACACCCGATGACGCGAATGCGAAGCGACTGGTGGGAAAACGAGCAAATCCTTAACAAAGCGATCCCCGAACTGGTAAAAGCTGCTGGAATCGAGGCGTTGGATTTACTTTGCAGTCAACTGAGCACCGCAATTCGCTTCTCGCTCCGGGAGCCCGAGGAATCCGCTCCCAGCGACCTGTCTCATATCTGGCGGCCCGCGATCGAGGAGCATGGACAGAACCTTTTCCCCGAAGTTAGGTCGCTACTCGTGCGCACGGTCCGCGATGCCGCTTTGAGCATCGTGCGGTCGGGCCAAGCGAGTCTTTCGGAGACAGTCCGAACCCTTGAAGAGCGCCAGCCAAGATGGAGGATCTTCCAGCGAATCGGGATGCATTTACTACTTCAGATTGATGACGCGGCGACCCCTCAACTCGTGGCCGATTGTCTGACGAACCGCGACTTGTTTGATTCGCCCGAATGCCTGCATGAATACGTACGGCTATTACAACGGCGATTTCCGTCTCTTAGTCCAGACCAAAAGAGCAAAATTCTATCCTGGATCGACAGCGGACCATTGCCGGACCAAATCGAGAACCTGAGAAGGAACGTCCCCCAGTTCACCGGCAAAGAGTTTACCGAGGCCGACCTGACCAAATTTGTGAAGCAATGGAGGCGCGACTGGCTGCAGAGATTCGGAGATAGCCTTCCTGTCGAAAAAACAGCGGAGCGCGACGCCCTCGTGCGAGAGTTAGGAGCGGCGGAGCATCCCGACCTCTCATCGTACCATCAGGAAGTGGTTGGCCTTAGGAGTCCCACGACTGCTGGGAATCTAAAAGAGAAACCGGTCAGCGAGTTGGTGAAATACCTGAAGGAATGGCAGTCCAAAGGGGAGTTCATGGGGCCCTCGCGCGAAGGGCTTGGCGACATATTGTCGGCGATCGTTTCTGAAAATCCTGCGCCCTACGCGAAGCATGCCCGCCTTTTTCAAGAGGTTGATGCTACCTATCAGCGGTACCTGCTTCATGGCTTTCGAGACGCCCTTGGCAAGAAACGAGAATACGACTGGAAACCGGTCTTGGACTTGTGTCGCTGGATTCTCGATCAACCCATCGAGATTCAGGGACGCAAGCGGACAGGGGTTTTGGACGATCCTGATCGAAATTGGTCGCGGAGTGCGATTGCCAGCCTTCTCGAAACCGCGCTCTGGCCAAAGCCAGAACCTGTACCAATCCCCTTCGCGCTAAAACACCAACTATGGGAACTGCTTGAGATTCTTTGCAGAGATCCTCAGCCCACACTGGAGCATGAAAAAAAGTACGGTGGGTCAAATTCTGATCCGTCCCATGTCGCAATCAACTCAACGCGCGGCCAGGCGATGTACGCGGTCATCTTCTATGCGCTCTGGGTTCGCAAACAACGAGCGCAGCTTGATGAACCTAAATCGGAACCCAAAGCTGTAGCTGGGTTCAATATAATGCCGGAAGTGCGTCAAGTGCTTGACGAACGGCTCGACTTGCGGCAGGAACCTTCGCTTGCGATCAGATCGGTATATGGCCGATTCTTTGATACGCTTTGGCAGATCGATCGCGCTTGGGCGATCGACAGGTCAAAGACAATATTTCCCGCTGCCGAAGAAGAGCGAGGATTGTGGGAGGCGGCATGGGGTAGTTACCTCGCGTTCGGTACGCTTCACCGTCAAATCTTCTACGTCCTAAAGGAACAATATGCGTTAGCGGTCGAACGAGTTGGTGAAGAACAGGTCCTACCGCGGCTACCCGTTGATCCAAGGGCGCGTCTCGCCGAACATCTGATGGCCCTTTACTGGAACGGCATGCTCTCGCCTGACGAAGAGAGTGGCCTCTTCGAGCACTTTTGGAAAAACGCTCCGCCCAAGGTCCGCAGTCATGCATTGTGGCAGATCGGCCGTTGGCTACACGACCAGAAAGAGGATTTGGATGCCGCGACGGCCGAGAGACTGCAGCGCCTTTGGGAACGTCGGCTTTCGATTGCCCAAGCATCGGAAGACAGGGGACTCTATCGAGATGAAATTGCCAAATTCGGTTGGTGGTTCTGTTCGCGCAAGTTCGCAGAGGATTGGGCCATTCAACAACTCCAATCAGCACTCGAAATTGCAGGTCATGCCGAGCCAGAGCACGAAGTCTACGAGCAACTTGCCGCCGCGGCTCCGCAACGGCCGAATGAGTCGGTCCGCTGTCTCGAAAGAATGGTGCTAAATACACTAGATACAAATGATCTGTGGCGAATCTCCGCTTATGAGAAAAATATTCGCACGGTCCTGAGGGCGGCGGTCGATTCCGCAAGGGACGCGGCAGCAATTGCTAGGAATCTCGCTAATGCGTTGGGGCGGCGCGGGCTTCTTCAATTTCGTGATTTTGCCAAGGGTGGCTAACACCGCCAGCACCCTCACGCGCGCGCCATGAGCTTGCCAACAGAAATGCAAAGCTGCAACCGCTCGCGGTTTCAAAACCGGCCACTCAGCCTGAAAGCAGGCCAGTCCCTCGCCAAAAAACGCCTGTCTTCAGGCACTTAGCCGATCCTCAAAACTTCAGGTTGATAATATTCTGCGTAAGCAACATCCGTGAGTTTATCGCACCCATAGCGACCTGGCGCTATTTCCGCGGAGCTGACGGAGGAAACTTCCGACGAATGGCGTCGACACCTTACGAACGCAAAGGATTCCTCCGGCCAACTCGCAACTACACGCAGCTCGGAAAATCGCGATGCGACCGGGCGGAAAAACCCATCCTCGTGCGCTATGCGGAATGGGGCGCGATGTCGAGCGCTTTCCGGCCCTATCCGCGGGAGGAATGGCAATCTGATTTCAGGGAGACCAGAAGTGACAAAGCGCAATGACGTCAGTGTCCCGTAAAATAACAGCGTTTTGAGAATTGAGCCGAGCGCGCCAACCACCGGGCGTCAACCGCCGCTTGTCAACCGCCGCTCAAGTGTCAACCGGTTGACAGAGAGCAGTAGGCATCGGACTGCGTCATCCACCATTCAGTCCATCAGTTCTTGCACTTTTCTTGCACTTTTTGGAGAATCGCTCAAAATCCGCGCGCGTGTCGCGATTTTCGATTGCGCGTGGACCCAGAGAACGCCCCCGGCGGCGAAAATCGCCGGATTCAGGGGATCCTCTCCCGGAACGATTTCTTCAGGTCCATCGGTAAGGCGAGCGGCATCGAAACCAATTTAGCCCGCCAGAATAGCCCGCTGCCGTCCTGAAGATTCCCGGCCAAAGAAGCGAAGAATCGCTTCCAACATCGCCGCGACAGAGCAATGAGTGTTCAGGACGTCTCCAAACTACTTCATGCCGAGCGCCTGCTCTTGGTCGCTCCATAGCAACGGAAGAACGATTCGCCGTGTCAGCGCCTCGACGGTTAGATCGACCGGCTGGCGCCCCTCGGCGATCGCTTCGACGATTCGCGGCGCGAGAAACCCCGGCGGAATCAGCCGCCGCACCGATCGGCTATCGAGCCGTTCCCGCTTCGCCAACTCGTCAACTGACCGCACCCGCCCGGAGAGCAGCTCGTCCGACCACCTTCGGGCGCGGGCAACGGCCTTGAGTAATGGCACGTCGACCCGGTTGGGCGTGGAGTCGCCCTCAAGCACGATCCGCATTTCAACACCGCGACGTTTCATCTGCATCGGTACGAGCCTGGAGAGCCTCAGGCTCACCGGGTGCGCGACGTCAGACGGTTCGGTGAGCGCGAGCGGTAGTCTTAGCGAGAGGTGGAGGCTTTCCCGACTGAGCTGGACTTGCTCGATGAGTTCACCAAGCGCCGCCGCAGCTTCGCTCCTTGACGCCAGCCGTTCAATCCATGTGCGAGCCAACTTCAAGACCGATGGCAGCCGATTCGGATCGACGCCGGACTCTTCGAGCGCGAGCGCGATCGCCGGTCGGTCCCCGAGAACCGCTTGAGCCGCGGCGGAGACTCTTTGCTCGATTTCGGAAGCGGATATTCGCCATCCTTCTTGTGCGTTCTCCGAATCGCCTCTGACTAGACTTCTAGAGACGTAATAGCGATAGCGACGCTGGCCTTTTGCCGCCCCCTGGACGTACAGCGGCTCGTCGCTTTCGTCGAACAGCTTGCCTGCTAGCGGACTGCTCGGCGCCTCAGTCTTGCGGCCCTCGCCACTACGAGTTCCTTGATCGCGTAGCCGTTGCTGGATGCGCTCCCACAGCTCGCGGCTGACGATCGCTTCGTGCCGTCCCGGATGACGTTCGTGCTTGTGCCGGATCTCACCCAGGTAAATCGGGTTGGAGAGCAGATGGTAAAGAGCTCCGCGGGAGAATTCACTGCCACCCCGAGCGTTGCCCTTCTTCGAGACCCTGGCGCTGGAAACAATTCCGCGCTGGCGCAGGTCGTTTGCTAGTAGCCGGACGCTGCCGAGTTCGAGGTAGCGCTCGAAGATACCTCTCACGGTCTCGGCTTCTTCAGGAACGAGACGCCCTTGGCGTCGAACAGTTCGACCATCCTGGCGAAGTCGGTAAGCGAGCGGGTCAGCCGATCGACCTTGTAGACGACGATGGTATCGACAAGGCCGTTGCGGATATTTGCGAGTAATTGCTGGAGTCCTGGCCGCTCCATACTCCCGCCGGAAAGGCCGCCATCGTCGTAGGCGGTCTTGATCAGCCGCCAACCTTCACCCGCCTGACTTCTGATGAACGACTCGCACGCTTCTCGCTGCGCCTGGAGCGAGTTGTAGTCCTGCTCCAAGCCTTCTTCCGAGGACTTGCGGGTGTAAATTGCGCAGCGCCTGATCGCACTAGCCATTGACGGCCTCCTTGGCGCGTTCCTTCAGACCGAAGAACAGCGGCCCCGACCAGCGCGAGCCGGTGATCGCGCGGGCGACTTCGGAGAGCGACTTGCAGCGCCGGCCTTGGTAGACGACGTCGTTATCAAGCACGGTGACGCGGTGACTGACGCCTCGCCACTCCCGGATCAGCACGGTCCCGGCACTCGCCTGCGGTTTCGGAATGGCTAGAGGTTTGTCGTTGAGGGATTATCGGCGATCCGGTCGAGGAGCCGCTGGGTTGACGGTTTGACGCCGGCGACGGCTCTCTCCTGAAGTCGATGCGCGATTGCTCGAATCAGCAACGCGCGCCTGAAATTCGGCGACGGATCGTCGCCGAAGAGCGCCACCCATCTCTTCCTCAGAGCAGGCACGTCGAGAGCTGCAACGCCCGTAATTTCCTGCGCTAATTCCTCCAAATCGCCGCGCAAGGTGGGCCGTTTTCTGCTTCGCTTCGATGAGACTGATTGCCCCATGGACACCTCCCATAGGGTGTCCATGTGCGCTCAATCCGCGCCCCAAATCCAATCGCAGTAAATTTCCTAATCCAGCGAAATGTTTAGAGAAATTCCCTTCGTGCGACGAACGATTTCGCCAGAACGGAAGGTTGGAGGAATTCCTTTAAAGCAAATATATCATCTGTTATGCATTGGTTTCGAAGCAACTGAACCATGATCATCTTTGTGTCGGTAATTTTTATTCTGTTATAGCAAATTAATGGCATTCAGATCCGGGCTGTCTCTTCCTCTGGATTTTGGTCACCGGGTTCGCCGGCTTCGCGGTCGTCTGTCCCTCACCCAGGCCCAGCTTGCAGAGTTGCTGGGCGTCTCGTTTGCGTCGGTAAATCGATGGGAAAACGGCCAGTCGAATCCCTCTGCGCTCGCCTGGCAACGAATCCTTGCGGCCGAAGAACATGGCCTTGAGGCGTTATTGCAAGAATCAAAAGCTGCGCGCCGGGAACCGACGGACGGTGCGCCACCCCGGAATGACGCACCACGTAGCCTCGACTTTTCCGCCGATCCCGAAACCGTCCGCACCGTCGCCGAAGCGGAACGCCTAGCCTACGGCTACATCTTCAACCCAGCCTTCGCCACGGAAATCTCCCGCATCGACCCACTGCCCCATCAGCGCATCGCCGTTTACCACCATCTGGTTCCACAGCCCCGATTGCGGTTTCTGCTTGCCGATGATGCTGGCGCCGGCAAGACCATCATGGCCGGGCTTTACATCCGTGAGATGCTCACCCGCCGTCTCATCCGACGCGTGCTGGTCATTCCGCCCGCGGGCCTAATCGGGAATTGGGAGAGTGAGCTGCGTAAGCTCTTCGGCTTGCGCTTCAAAATCATCACCGGACTGGATGCCCGCGGTGCCAACCCGTTCCTCGGTCCCGATGGTGACCTAGTCATCGTGAGCGTCGACACGCTCGCCGGCGAGCGGATGCTCGCCCGCTTGCGCGAGTCCGATGTTACCCCGTATGACCTCGCGATCTTCGACGAGGCCCACAAGCTCTCCGCGCGGCTTGAGGACGGCTTCACGTTGCGCCGCACCGAGCGTTACAAGCTGGCCGAGGCGCTCGCCGGAGTACATAGCCTCGATGCCGAGTACCGTCTCCCCTGGAGCTGTCGCCATCTCCTTCTTCTCACCGCCACGCCGCACATGGGCAACGACTTCCCGTATTACTGCCTGTGGCGGCTGCTTGAACCCGAGATTCTCTCCACCAAGGAAGCGTTCGACGCTTATCCGCCGCAGTCGCGCCGCCACCACTTCATCCGCCGCACCAAAGAGGAGATGGTCCGCTTCGACGGCTCGCGCATCTTTCCCAGCCGCGCTTCCGACACGCTGAGCTATGAACTCTCCCAGGGCGATGTCAGCGAGCAGGCGCTTTACGATCGCACGACCGATTATATGCGTGAGTACTACAATCGCGCGCGCATTCTGAATCGTTCCGCCGCCCGCCTTGCGATGGGTGTCTTTCAGCGCCGGCTCGCAAGCTCGACTTACGCCCTGATGCGTTCCTTCGAGCGGAGGCTGATGAAACTCGATGGCATTATTGAGGACGTTCGCGCTGGCCGTCTCACTACCGAGCAGCTTCTGTCGCTACAGGACCGGCTCCGCGTCCGCGACATCGAGGAAGACAAGACCGCCGACGAAGAGCAGGCCGAGGACGGCCTCGAGGAAAACGAAGCCGCCGAACTGGCCGCGATGGCGGGTGTCGTCGCCCGCAATCTTGGCGATTTAGAGGTTGAGCGCAATCAGGTGCGCGACCTGCTCGACCTCGCGCGCAAGGTCTATGACCTTGGCGAAGACTCGAAGTTCCAAAAGCTGCGCGAGGTCATCCGCGACCCGCGCTGGCGTGACGATAAAATTCTCGTCTTCACTGAGCATCGCGACACGCTCAATTTCATCGTGCGGAGCCTCGACGCGATGGGGTTTGCCGGCAAGGTCGCGCAAATCCATGGCGCGATGGATTACCGCGAGCGCCAGGAGCAGGTCGATTTCTTCGACCGTTCCACCGCTGAAGGCGGCGCCGCCTACATGATCTGCACCGACGCCGCCGCCGAAGGCATCAACCTGCAGCGCTCGTGCTGGATGATGGTCAACTACGACATCCCGTGGAACCCCGCGCGCCTTGAGCAGCGGATGGGCCGCATCCATCGCTACAAGCAGACTCACGAGGTGCGCATCATCAACCTCGTCGCTGGCCGCACGCGCGAGGGCCGCGTACTCAAGACTCTGCTCGACAAGCTGGAGAAGATTCGCAAGGAACTCAACTCGGACAAGGTCTTCGACGTAATCGGACGCCTGTTCGAGGGTGTGAGCATCAAGGACTATCTCGAACGATCAATTACCGACGAAGGTGCGCGGGCGAGCGAGAGCGAAATCGAAGGCAAGCTTACGCCCGAGCAGATCAAGGCTTTCGAGGAATGGGAGCACAAGCTCTACGGCGACGGTGGCGAGGTCGTCGCCCGCCTCGACGAGCAGCGCGCCATGGTCTCGCGCGAGCAGCTCCGCCGCTTGCTTCCCGGCTACCTGAGGAGCTTCATCGAGAAGGCTGCTCCGCTGCTCGGACTGCGGATAGAGGGCGATCTCGACGGCGTCTTCTCGTTTGCCGAGGCGCGTCCGCGCGCGCTGGATCTCCTCTGGTCCGTCCTCGAGGAATATCCGCCCGAAAGCCGCAATCGCTTCACGCTGCACAACCCCGGCGACTCTTCGACGGCGGTGTTCCTTCACCCAGGCGAAGTTCTCTTCGAGGCGATCCGCGAGGCGGTCATCGCACGCTTTTCCCCCGACGCGCTCCGCGGTGCCGTCTTCATCGACCCAACGGCGACGAATCCCTATCTCTTTCATCTCGCGCTCGTAGAGATCGTGCGCAAGTCCGACGAGAATTTCGGCGCACTCCGCTCCGACGAGCCCGTCGAATACCGGCTCGCCGGACTCAGGCAAGACAACTCCGGCCGGATCGAGGAATGCCCGATCGAACATCTGCTGCTCCTGAGGGGCGCGCCCGGCGGCATTCCGCTCGCGGTTCGTCCCTTCGTCGCTCGCGCCCAGACGGTATCCGCTCTCGCCGCCGACTTTGCCCGCGATCGAATCGCCCAACCGCTCGCCGAGCGTCATCGCTCCGCGATGCTCGCGAGCCTGCCCGAGCGCGAACGCTACATCGAGGCCGGCTACCGCTACGAAGAAGATAGCTTGCTTGCGCAGCGTGTGATGGTCGCCAATCGGGCGCGCGAAGGCGACGCCAAAGCCGCAATCGAGCTCGACCGAATCAGGACGCGTCAACGTTCTCTCGAAGACCTGAAGGTTCGTGCGATCGCAGCGCTTCGGCGCGAGCCGGAGCTGATCGAACCGCGCGAGATCACGTTCCTCGCCCACGCGCTTGTAATCCCATCGTCCGATCCCGAGGACCGCAAGCGCCACGACGCGGAGATCGAAAAGGTCGCCGTCATGATCGCCACCGAATACGAGCGCTCCCAGGGCTGGACTCCGCGCGATGTATCCACGCCGTCGCTCGCTCGCACGGCCGGGCTTAACGACAATCCCGGCTACGATATCCTTTCCAACCGCCCGGCCTTTGGTGCTACCAGCGCGAAATCGACGGTGGTCGAAGAGCGCGCGATCGAGGTGAAGGGCCGCGCGGCGATCGGCGATATCGAATTGACCGAGAACGAATGGAGCCGCGCCTGCAACCTGCGCGACCGCTATTGGCTCTACGTCGTTTACAACTCCGGTACGCCGAACCCGCGCCTGTTCCGGGTCCAGGACCCGTTCCGAAAACTGATCGCCACCGCAAAGGGCGGCGTCATGATTGATGAAACCGAGGTTATAAGAGCCGCCGATGCGCGTTAAGACAGTGCAACGCTCAGGCCTTGATCACGCGAAGACCAAGATGGCGCTCGAACGGGTCGAAGTCGCGATCGCAATGAAGCAGCTCGTGGTCTTCGGCAATGCAGAAGGTCGCGATGATCGTATCGATGGTCGTCCGTACCGTCACGCCCTTTCCCCGCAGGATTCGGTAATTCCGTGCCGCGGCAATCGCGATCTCGCGGCCGGCCATGTCGCGACACTCAAACGCTCCGAAGTGGCCGAGCGCGCGCTTAACGTCAGACTCGGAACGGAAGCCCTGCAATACCTCGGCGAGGATCAAATCGCCGATCAGCAGCCGCTCCGTAGCCAGCAGCCGATCAAGCAAATCGGTTTCGGCGCTTGGCGCTCCGTTGAAGTAATCGATCCAGACCGAGGAATCGACCACGATCATTCTTTGGTCAGGCGGTCACGGCGCATTGCCTTGAGGTCGCCCTCCCAGCGAAGCTTGCCGCGCAACCGGCGCATCTCGGCCTGCCGCTTCAGCCGCACCATCAGTTCGAGGCTTCGCTCGACTGCCTCGCGCTTGGTTTTGGCGCCCGCGGCGCGCATCGCCCGTTTCATCAAAGCGTCGTCAATCACGATATTGGTCCGCACGGCTATCACCTGATGTGTATGTTAGGATGTAGGGATACACATCGCAAGCTCGATGGATGACTCTGATTGGCGAAGAAACGCAAACAAGGCATGTGCATCTATTGCTGCGAACGAGGGCCGATCACTCGTGATCACGTTCCGCCGCAGAGCATCTTTCCCGATCCAAAGCCGTCCGAGCGTATCGCCGTCCCGGCCTGCCGTGCTTGCAATGACGGGTTCAAGCTGGATGACGAGTATTTTCGGACGTTTCTCGTTAGCAATGCCAACGCCTACGGTGATCCAACCGCTCGCGGGTTGTGGAATCGGAAAATCATCGGCTCCAGAAACGCGGAACCCATCCGACGCATGCTCCGCAAGGCCAGTTGGCCAATTGAGATCAAGACCCATTCAGGTCTCTGGGTCGGGACGAGCAGGGCTGTGTCATTTGACGCCAAACGTGTAGCTCGCATCGTTGCAAGGATCGCTTTGGGCTTATGGTGGAACCATTACAGGACCAGACCAGGAGCGGAGATCGCGATGCGGGCTGGTATGGTGAAAGGCTTCAACGATCTGGAGGAAATCCTTGCGCGCTGCCGCGCTTCCGCGATTGGAGGTACCGTGTTCAGGTACGCGCACGGCGTGCCGGTGGAAGATCAGGGGCAATCCTGCTGGTTCATGGAATTCTACTCCACCATGCGATTCTTCGTCTTTGCCACGCGAGTGCCTTTTGACAGTGATTGGATGATTGGAGTGCCTCGCGACTCGCTGATGGGGAGAAAAGCTGATGGCTGACCAACCACGCCTAATAGAGCGGGGATTTCCGCTGAAGCAGGCGTCGTTGGATTCTGTGCATGAGAAGAATGTCCGGCACGGGCATATCTCGACGCTGCATATATGGCCCGCGCGAAGACCGCTCGCGGCGTGCCGCGCCGCGCTGATCGCGACGCTGCTGCCCGATCCGGGTGATCCCGAGGAGCGCCGCAGACTCATCGAACGAATCGGCGGGCGCGTCGTCCCGAAAATCGAGAAGAAGAAGGTTGCGGGGAAGTCCGTTGATATAGAGCGCGAGGGAACTATCGGCGGCATTCTCCATTGGGGACGCGAATCCGATCCTGACATGCAATTTTTCCGAGACGAAATCCGCAAGGCATACGGCGGCAGAGCACCGCGCGTGCTCGATCCATTCGCCGGTGGCGGCGCGATACCGCTCGAAGCGATGCGCCTGGGATGCGAAGTCACCGCGATCGACATCAATCCGGTCGCGTGGTTCATCCTCAAATGCACGCTCGAATATCCGCAGAAGCTCGCGGGGCAGAAGCGACCGCTCCCTGATTTTGTTCTCCGCGATCGCGACTTCATGGAATCGTTTCTCAAAGCGCAGGGCTTCAAAGGCGCGACGCTTCGGACGCAACTGGAGCGTATCGGACTGGGCGAAGAAAGCAGCGCTCCACAGGCTGCACCAGCATCGTCAGGAAGGAAAGCGGGCGGAGCGCAGAGCGGGTTCGAACTCGGCCTCGATTCGCGGTTGTTCGAGGCGGATCTCGCGTGGCATGTGCGGGCGTGGGGATGGTGGGTATTGCAGCGCGCGAAGGCTGATCTCGAACGCTTCTATCCGACGATCGACGGCAAGCCGACCGTCGCCTATCTGTGGGCGCGGACGGTGAAGTGTAAGAACTGCCGCGCGACGATGCCCCTGCTCAAGACCAAGTGGCTCTGCAAGAAAGACAACAAGCGTGTCCTGCTCAAGGTCGAGAAGAACCCTCACCCGCGCGACACGGCTCTTGCGGAAGACGGCAAGAGCCGCGCCGCTTGCCCTCTCCCGCAAAAGAGCGGGCGAGGGGATATAAAATTCAGCATCTTGAGCGGCGAAGATGCCGCGACGCAGGGCGGCAACGGCGCGCAGCGGCGCGAATACGACAAGAGGCTCGGCGCAGGCACGATGTCGCGCGCGGGCGCGACCTGCATATGCTGCGGGCTGCCGTCGATGACGATGGAGGACATCCGGTTCGAAGGGAAAGCGGGACGTCTCGGCGCGATCATAACGGCGGTGGTGGTCGATGGTCCCGACGGCAAAGAATATCGACTCCCGACGAATGACGAAATTCGACTTGCTGCCGATGCCGAGAACGAAATCGAGCGAGTTTTCGGGGAAATCCCGTTCGGGATCCCGAACGAGCCGCTACCGAGCAAGGAGGCGCTCGGATTCCGCGTTCCGCTCTACGGCTTCGATCGCTGGAGCAAGCTTTTCACGCCGCGCCAGCTTCTCGCCCTCGGTACGTTCGTGAAGCACACGCGCGCAGTCAGCGAGTTCGTGCCTGACAGTGTCCAACGAGAACCGCTTACCCCTTACCTTGCAATGATGCTCGACCGCTTGGCGAACCAGTGCAGCACTGTCTCTCGCTGGAACCAGGGCGGGGAAAAAATCGAAGGAACCTTCGCACGGTTCGCATTGCCCATTCTATGGGATTTCGCGGAAGTGAACCCGCTCGGCGAAACGAGCGGGGGATATCCGAGCGCCTTTGAATGGGTAGCACTAGCATTACATCATTTTCTAGCAGCCGGGACAGAAGGCAAAGCTCACGTGCTTAACACCAGTGCTCTTTGCAATTCCGAAAGCGTGGGTGTCGACCTCGTCCTCACCGACCCGCCCTACTACGACGCCATTCCCTATTCCGACCTGATGGATTTCTTTCATGTGTGGCTGCGGCGCACGCTTCACGGCCTCTCACCTGAAATCGATCAAGCTTTCCACGAACCGCTCGGCCCCAAGTGGAACGGCGAGAAACAGGACGGTGAGCTGATCGATGATTCGAGCCGTTTCGGCGGCGACAAGACTGTATCGAAGAAGGCCTACGAAGATGGGATGTTCCGTGCGTTTCAGGCCTGCGACCGCGCGCTGTCCTCCGACGGCCGGATGGTCGTGGTCTTTGCGAACAAAAGCCCCGACGCGTGGGAAACGCTTGTCAATGCGATCATACGCGCGGGATTCGTCGTCGATGGGAGCTGGCCGATCCAAACGGAGCGCGCGTCGAGGACCAGATCGCTCTCATCTGCCGCGCTCGCTTCTTCCGTCTGGCTCGTATGCCGCAAGCGGCCCGACGCCGCTCGGCCCGGATGGGACAATCGGGTGCTCGATGAGATGCGCGAGAACATCCACACCCAGCTCCGCGAATTCTGGGACGCCGGCATTCGCGGCCCCGACTTCGTATGGGCCGCGACCGGTCCGGCAATGGAGGCCTACAGCAAGCATCCGGTCGTCAAGAAGGCGAACGAACCCGGCGCAACGATGGAGGTCTCGGAGTTCCTGCGCGCCGTCCGCCGCATCGTGGTCGATTTCGTCGTCGGCCGTGTGCTCACGCACAACGGCGATGCCACCGTTACCAGCGGTCTCGACGATGTGACTACCTACTACCTGCTCCATCGCCACGACTTCGGGATGGATGACGCCCCGATCGGGGCCTGCATCCTGTACGCGATCTCATGCGGCCTTTCCGATCATGACCTCGCTGACCGCCACGAGATCCTGCAGCGCACAGGCGGCCAGGCGGAACCTGAAGAAGATGAAGAGCCGTCCACCGAGGCTGACATCGAAGTCGAAGAGGGCACCGGCAGCAAAGTCCGTCTGCGTCCGTGGAACAAGCGCATCCGCAAGAGCATGGGCTACGACGGCGACGGCAAACCGGCACCTCTGATCGACCAGGTGCATCGGATGATGCATCTGTGGCGCGCTGGCGACGTGATCCGCGTGGACGAATACCTCGATGCGCGCGGGCTTCGCCGAAACGCACTTTTCCATCAGCTTCTGCAGGCGCTTATCGAGCTCGCCCCCGCCGCCACCGAAGAGCGTTCACTGTTGGAGAGCATCAGCAACCACATTGCCGCCCGCCCCGTGTCGGCAGACGACCGCCAAGGGGATATGTTCAGAAGAGAGGAAACCCAGAGTTGAATGCAACCGAGTGGAACAACCTATCCAGCGGCTTGTTGGGAGCCGTAATCGGTTCGATTGCGGGGTTTCTTGGCTCCGTGTTCCTCAACTGGAGAAGCGAGCGCAAGACGTACAAGGCTGCTGGGCGAGCGCTTCTGGTTGAGATGCGAGGGAACCTCAACTTCCTGTGGGAAGTAACCAGCGAACTCCACGTCAGGATGCCACACACGGAAGACAAGAGCTCCTATGAGGCCGGCGAGGATTGGAAGTACGGGGATGGCATTTGGCGGGGACAGTTGCCGTTGATCGCACAGCTCCTGGACATGAAAGGCTTGGAGAAGGTGGCGAACGCCTACAGGCTTTCATCGACAGTGATATTCAAGCTCAAGCGGTCACGTAACGCACACAACTACAACTTCGAACTGGGTCGGATCATGGGGCAGGACATAAACCAGCAAGCGCTCCCTGCGCTGAGAGAGGCGGTGGAAATTCTTCGGGCGAAAGTGGGCTTCGCCGCGTCGGCTGTGGGAGATGAGAGGCTCACGTGACGTACCGGCTTTACATCAGGTCGAGCACCTCTCGGAGCGCGGCGGCGACGCGCGCTATCGTCTGATCGTCAAGATGAGCGAGCGGGCCTTCCACGAGGCGGCGATTGTCGATCGCGCGCAGTTGATCGATGAGCAGGTCGGAATCACGCCTCAGCGACGCCTGCGCGGGCACGCGGATGCGCAGCGGTTCGGCGGCATCGATGAGATTGGTGGTTAATGGAATGATCAACGTCGAGGGATGGCCGGCGTCGATCAGCGCCTGCGCCTGGACGATCAGCACCGGGCGGCTCTTGCCCGGCTCGGTGCCGCGGCGCGGATTGAGGTTGGCGAGCCAGACCTCGCCGCGCTCAGGCATCCGGGTCGCGCTCGATTCTCGCAAACTCGGCATTCACCCGCATGCTTTCCTTGCGGACCTTGCGCGACGATGCCGCCATTCGCTCCGCGCGGTTGCGGGCCTCGGCCTCGCGGTTCATCCGCTCGATAGCGCGGCGGATATACTCGGCACGCGGGATTCCGAGAGCGCGGGCGCATCGGTCGCTGGTTTCGAGCAGGTCCTCGGACAACTTCAACGAAATGGATTCCATGGGATTCAGCCTAAATATCTCTATAAGATATCATAAACTAATATGCACCGCGCTTATAGAGGAAGCAATCCAGCCGCCCGGGGAGGGCATCGATGACCAAACTCGCGTGGACGCCGTGGCATAAGGTCGTCAAAATCCGTACGGACCTGAAGTCCGGGGATCTCTCGCTGAATATCTTCGCGGCCGACCTCTACGACGTTGCCATGGGCAAGGCGAAGCCCGTCTATCAAGAACCCGAGGATTTCTTCTCACTGACCTATCCGACCTTCAATCTGCGGGAGCTGGCCAAAGACGTTGTGCTGCGGCTGGCCGGCAAAAGCGACAAAGCGGTCCGCCAGCTCGAACTCACCTACGGCGGCGGCAAGACGCATTCGCTGATCACCCTATGGCATCTGGCGAGCGAACCCGACAAGCTGCCCGACCTGCCTGCGGTAAAGGAGTTTATCGAGCATATTGGAATGAAGCCGCCGCGGGCGCGCATCGCGGTGCTTCCGTTCGACAAGCTCGACGCCGAAAAAGGGATGGAGGTGCGCGGACCGAAGGGTGAAACGCGATGGCTCAAGAATCCGTGGAGCGTGATCGCCTTTCAGATCGCCGGCGCCGAGGGCTTGCGGCTACTGCATCCGGATGACAAGGACGAGGAACGCGACAGCGCCCCGGCGGAAAACCTGATGACCGAGCTGCTCGCGCTGCCGCAGAAGGAAGGCCTAGCGACGCTCATCCTGATCGATGAAGTCCTGATGTACGCGCGCGAGAAGGTGGGGAAGGACCCGGCATGGCAGGGGCGGCTGCTGGATTTCTTCCAGTATCTGACCCAGGCGGCGACCAAGGTCGAGCGCTGCGCGATGATCGCATCACTGCTCGCCACCGATCCACGCAAGAGCGACACGCTCGGCAAGGAAATCACGCGCGACCTCTACGCGATCTTCCGGCGCGAGCGCGAGGAAGGCGTCCAGCCAGTGCTCAAGGAGGACGTGGCTGAAGTATTGCGCCGGCGCTTTTTCGTCGCCGATTCGATTCGCAATCGGGAAGACTTTCGCAGTCATGTCGTCGCAGCGCTCAAAGGAATCTCGGATCTGGACGATCAGACCCGCAAGGACGGCAAAGCCGCGGAGCAGCGCTTCGTCGCGAGCTATCCGTTCCATCCTGAGCTGATCGACGTGTTCTACTCGAAGTGGACCAACCTGGAAGGCTTCCAGCGCACTCGCGGCGTGCTCCGTACGTTCGCGCTGGCGCTGCGAGAGGCGGAACGGTGGGACGAGGGTCCACTCGTTGCCGCGAACAGTTTCCTGACCGAGCCGGGGAAATCCGGAATCTCGGAAGCAGCACGCGAGCTGACCACGATTGCGGCGACGGAGGAATACGAAGGCAAGAAGCAGGAATGGACGGCGATTCTCGAAGGCGAACTCGACAAGGCGCGCGACATTCAGGGCGATACGGGAGGACTCAGGTTCAGGGAGATCGAGCAGGCGGTGTTCGCCACCTTTCTGCATTCACAGCCGATCGGCCAGAAGGCGTTGACGCGCGAGCTTATGGTGCTGCTCGGGCCGACGCGTCCGGACAAGATCGAACTCGAGAAGGGGCTCGTACGCTGGAGCGAGGTCTCCTGGTTCCTCGACGAAGCGAGCGACGTGGATCGTGGAAACGGGACCAAACAGCTTCCGAAGTCGTGGCGTCTCGGCTCGCGTCCGAATCTGCGCCAGATGCATTACGATGCCTGCCAGCGGGTATCGGCTGAGGTAACTGAGGCCAGGCTGCTCGACGAGATTGGCAAGCTCAAGAGCCTGACGACCGGCGCTTCCGCGGCGGGCGCCATCGTGCACAACCTGCCCAAGCGTCCCAACGACATCGAGGATGACGGCGAGTTTCACTTCGCCATTCTCGGACCGCGGGCCGCGTCGGATTCCGGCAAGCCGAGCGCCGAGGCGAAGCGTTACATCGACGAGACCACAGGCCCGGACAAGCCGCGCGTCTTTCGCAACGCCGTGGTTCTCGCCGTGCCTTCGCGCGACGGAATCGACGCGGCGCGAAATCGAATTCGGGATCATCTTGGATGGGAAGAAGTCCGCGCTCAACTCAAGGCGCAACTCAAGACAGAAGAACTTGATCCAATCCGCGACGCGAACCTATCAGCTAACATCAGCGGTTCCCGCTCCAAGATTACCGAAGCGATTCAGCAGGCCTACTGCATTGTCGTAACGGTGTCCGAGAAGAACGAGATTCAGGCATTCAAGATCACCGTCGACGGCCCATCGTTGTTCGCGAAGATTAAGGAAGATAAGAGGTCCCGGATTCAGGACACCGCAATCAGCGCCGACGCGTTACTACCGGAGGGTCCATATGACCTTTGGCGCGAGGGTGAAAAATCGCGCCGACTGAAGGATCTCGTGGGAGCGTTCGCACTGTCGCCGCAGTTGCCGAAAATGCTCAATCGGCGGGCGATCCTCGACACGCTGATACTTGGGTGTAAGGAAGGCCAGTTCGTCCTGCGCGCCGTCCGTCCGGATCGCTCAGTAAGGACCTTCTGGCGGCAGGAACCCGATGAGGCGGCGCTCAAAGACCCAAGCCTCGAAGTGGTTTTGCCGGGCGCCGCTGAGCTCACCGAAATTTCGCCTGACATGCTCATACCAGGCCGCCTTGCAGGATTGTGGCAGGAGGGCAGTGCTTCCTTTGGCGAGATCGTAAAATATTTTTCGGGCGGTACGGTCGCAAGGGTCAAAAAGAGCGGGTATGAAGAGCCGGTCAGCGTCCCGAAGGCCTCGCGCGACGTGCTGGCCGCGGCCGTCATGGAGGCAGTCAGAAATGGAAAGCTCTGGCTCACATCCGGTCAGGCCAGCATCCTGGCAGAAGAGATTCCGGCCGGTCTTCTGACCGACGACGCGCGACTTCAGGCGCCGCCCGCGCCGATACCGGCGACCGATCTGACCCCAGCCAGTCTGCCGGAGGTATGGAGTGGCGACTCGACGACGGCGCTAGCGATTGCGGCTGCGTTGTCGAAGAAAGCCGGGATCAACCTTCCTTGGGCGAGCGTACGAGAAGTCGTCGACGGCGCTCTCCGCGCCCGGCTGATCGAACTCACGCTCGATTCCTCGTCGTGGCCGTGCGAAATCGCCGGCGCGCGGAATATAAAACTTCGAGTTTGCGCTACCTCGGGCAAATCACCTGAAAAGGTCTTCGAGTTGCGGCCCAACGTTCTCGTTGCCCAAGCAGAGCTCCGCCCCAGCGAGATACAAGATCTTGCCGAACAGCTCGCGGAACTCAGGAAGGCGGCGGGTACCGCGGCCCTGAAGTTCCACCTTCGCGTCGAACTTGACGGCAGCGGAAAATCTCCCACTCAAGATATCGTCGCAAAGCTCAACGAACTTCTCATGAAGATTTCCAAGGCTCTGTTGCTGAAATAATTGCTGCCCACAGCACTGAGGGATTTTCTCTCCGGCGCTTCCGCGCCGGAGTAAAACTCCAGTACCGGCGGGGTCGGCCGCCGGCGCGGCCGAAGCTGGATCCGTTCGTCGGGATCATCGATCGGATCCTGGAGATAAGGGACAGCCGGCCAAGCAGCAGCACACTTCGAAGCGGATCTTCGAGCGGCTGCGGGACGAGCACGGCTACGCCGGCGGAATCACCGTCGTAAAGGATTACGTGCACGAGCGGCGTCAGCGGTCGCGTGAGATGTTCGTGCCGCTGCGCCACGATCCGGGACACGCGCAGGTCGACTTCGGCGAAGCGCTGGCGTCGATCGGCGGGGTGGAGCAGAAGATCCACTTCTTCGCGATGGACTTGCCGCACAGCGACGGCTGCCTGGTGCAGGCCTATCCGGCGGAGAGCAGCGAAGCCTTCTGCGAGGGACATCGTGTCAGCTTCGAGTTCTTCGGCGGAGTGCCGCGTTCGATCTTATACGACAACCTCAAGCTGGCGGTGGCGCGCATCCTCGGCGATGGCCGGCGGCTGAGGACCCGGGTCTTCAGCGAGCTGCAGTCACACTATCTGTTCGCCGACCGCTTCGGACGTCCCGGGAAGGGCAACGACAAGGGCAAGGTCGAAGGGTTGGTGGGCTACGCTCGGCGCAACTTCATGGTGCCGATCCCTCACGCAGCCAGCTTCGCCGAACTCAACGCGCGCTTGCTGGAGCACTGCCGCCGGGATTGAACGATCGGCTGCGTGGCCATGATGAGACCATCGGCGAGCGGCTGGTGCGAGACAGCACCTCGTTCCTGCCACTGCCGGCGACTCCCTATGAAGCTTGCGAGAAGAGAGCAGCGCGCGTCAGTTCGCTCTCCCTGGTGCGCTATCGGGGCAACGACTATTCGGTGCCGACTGCCTATGGCCATCGCGAAGTGCTGGTCCGCGGTTACGTTCACGAGGTGGTGATCGCTTGCGCGGCGGAAGAGATCGCGCGCCATCCGCGCTCCTATGAGGGCGAAGACTTCATCTTCGATCCGCTGCACTACCTGGCGTTGTTGGAACGGAAGATCGGCGCGCTGGATCAGGCCGCGCCGCTGGTCGGCTGGAGCCTGCCCGGCGAGTTCGCGACCTTGCGCCGTCTGCTCGAGGCGCGCCTGAGCAAGCCCGGCAAGCGAGAGTTCGTCCAGGTGTTGCGCTTGCTGGAAGTGTTCCGCACTGACGATGTATCGGCGGCAGTGAGAGAAGCCATCGCGCGCGGGGTGATCAGCTTCGATGCGGTCAAGCACTTGGTGCTATGCCGCGTCGAACGGCGACCGCCGCGGTTGGACCTGAAGATCTATCCATACCTGCCGCGAGCCACGGTCGCGACCACCTTGGCCTCATCTTACCTGAGCCTGCTGGCGGGAGGTGCATCGTCATGAGCGATACACCGCAGGTGCTGCGCGCTCATCACCTCAAGGCGCTTAGGCTCCCAACCTTCCTGCGCGAGTACGACAAGCTGGCGCGCCAGTGCGCCGCCGAAGGCGTCGATCACGCGCGCTACCTGATGCGCCTAGCCGAGCTTGAGATGATCGACCGGGAACGACGGACCGTCGAGCGCCGGATCAAGGAGGCCAGGTTCCCAGCAGTTAAGAGTCTCGACAGCTTCGACTTCACCGCCATCCCCTCGCTCAACAAGACCCTGGTGCTGGAGCTGGCCCGTTCCGAGTACGTCGCCCGCCGCGAGAACGTTATCGCGGTCGGCAACAGTGGCACCGGCAAGACCCACATCGCGCTAGGACTCGGACTGGCCGCCTGCCAGAAGGGTCTCGCGGTCGGCTTCACCACGGCTGCGGCCCTGGTCAACGAACTGCACGAAGCCAGGGACGAAAAGCGTCTCCAGCGTCTGCAACGCCAGCTTGCCGGCTTAAAGCTGCTGATCGTCGACGAGCTGGGCTACGTGCCACTCTCGCCGATTGGCGCCGAGCTGCTGTTCGAGGTCTTCAGCCAGCGCTACGAGCGCGGATCGATCATCGTCACCAGCAACCTGCCCTTCGATGAGTGGACCGGCGTGTTCGGCTCCGAACGACTGACTGGCGCGCTGCTCGATCGCCTCACCCACCACGTTCACATACTCGAGATGAACGGCGACAGCTTCAGGCTTAAGCACAGCAGAGGTCAGATCGCAGAGCAACAAGCGCCAGAACCCGACTAACACGCAGCGGAGTTGCTCAACCCCTTAGTTCCACAGACCGGCGAGGGGAAAGGTCCCCCTCGCGCTCCTCCTGCCAGAAGGCCAAAACCAATCGGCTCACTGATGTACTTTTACTCCGGCCGACTGATGCAGTTTTAGTCCGGCGTTGACACTCCTGAACGTCGAGGAAGCTTCGGAGAAGCTCGGCGTCAAACCCGATTGGCTCTATCGCCATCACAAAAATCTCCCGTTTACCGTGCGGCACGGCAGACTACTGCGATTCTCCGAACTGGGGATTGATGATTACATCCGCAGGCGGCTCGGCTGAAAGATCGGGAGCCGTGCCGTTGACACGGCGCTGATCAAAACATTGATCTATTATGTTGAAGGTCCGAACGAGCGTGCACCTCAGCCGGTGCCGCTCCTGGATCGTCGCGAGTGTTTGGATACGCTCGGTAGTCCGGCGCCGTCGCATTCGCGTATATGCGAGCAGTTAGAAAGAACAGGGACGCAAATCGATGAGAGGGATGGGCCGAATCTTCAGACGCGGCTCCGTCTATTGGATCGCGTACAGCTATCGGAACAAGGAATACCGGGAAAGCTCGCAGTCGGAGAGCGAGAGCCAGGCGCGCAAGCTGCTCAAGAAACGGATCGGCGAAGCCGGTACGGGGCAGTTCCTCGGACCGAATGAGGAGAGGGTTACATTCGAGGACATGGCCGACGCACTCCTGACCGATTATGAAATCAACAAATTACGCTCAATCCGCTCTCTGAAACTTTCGATCAAGCATCTGAAGGCGCGCTTCGGCCTGGAACGAGCGATCGATATCACGACGGATAAGGTTAAGAAATACATAGCTGACAGGCAGCGCGAGGAGGCTGCAAACGGCAGCATCAATCGCGAGCTTGCCGCTCTGAAGCGAATGTTCAAGCTTGCGCTTGAGTCCGGCCGGCTGAGATTTGCCCCCTACATCCAACTGCTTGAAGAGGATAACGCGCGCCAAGGGTTCGTCGATCATGGCGTCTTCCTGGCGCTGCGCGATCGATTGCCCGAATACCTAAGGGACCCTATCGCGTTTCTATATCTTTCGGGATGGCGTCTGGGTGAAATGAGAGCGCTGGAGTGGCGCGACGTAGATCTCGCCGGCAAGATCGTGCGCTTAAGGCCCGCGATCAGCAAGAATAAAGACGGCAGAGTGCTACCGCTATTGGGCGAGCTGCTGGAAATCGTCGAAAGTGCGTATGCGAACCGCCGTCTAGATTGTTCCTATGTGTTTCATCTCGACGGTGCTCCGGTCGGAGACTTCAAACGTTCCTGGGCGACTGCGTGCAAGTCGGCCGGCGTCGGAAAAGTGTTGGTTCACGACCTCCGCCGAACCGCGGTTCGCAATATGGTCCGAGCCGGAATCCCGGATCGTGTCGCGATGACGCTTTCGGGTCACAAGACACGGAGCGTGTTCGATCGTTACAACATCGTAAGTGAAACCGATCTCGCGCAAGCGGCGGAGCGCCTGCATACGCACCTGAAAGAACAATCAAAGATTCCACGTGTCAAACCGATTGGAAGTCAGGATAACAAAGCATAGGATTCGGGGTATCGCCCTGGATACTCATTTGCACAGTCATTCCACACAAATTCGCGAGGTTGATCGTGACGCCTGATCAGGATGAACTCGTCGCTAAGCTCAAGACGCCGGAGGATTGTGAGCAGTTCGCGATCAACGTTGAACTGCGCGGAAAAGTCGATTTGGCGCGTGCGGCCAGGCGACGGGCGGTAGAGCTACGAGCACTTGCGCATAATGCTAACAGCGTCGTGGAACGCGAAGCACTAGCGGCAGTCTATGCGTACGAGCGTGTATTGTCGCAAAGTGCTGGGAAGAAAGCTCGGGCTTCGCGCACTTGGCAGATGATCAACCGGCGCGGGATCATCCCGGCGGTTGAGCATGTTGTCAGTCGGAGCCAAGAGGCGAAGGGCTACACCCTGCTTGTCGACATGGGGATGGAGGACATGGCATTCGAAGCTGTAGTGTTGCGGCATCCGGAGGCGTTCAGCGTGGATGCGGTTGAACGGTCGAGAGCACGGCTCCGAGAATTGAAGATCCCAAAATGACACCTCGTCTTCGCAGCGGCAGGGAAGAGGCGCTTTTTCGATCCAATTTCAGTCGTTTCAGTCGAACGAGTCTTCCACAAAGGCTTTAGGCCGGTTTGTCAGATTCTCTTCAAAATTCCCTCCAGTACTCCACTAAGACGGGCTCCCAAGGCGGCGTTATCTATGAAATTTCGAACTTCGTGGCGAACGTCTTGATCATCGAAGATGTGCAGTCCGCCACCAGTCACACCGCTGATTTCGTGACGCTCGACTACGCGCGCTTTGAGAAGTTCCTCCCAAGCCGCGTCACGACATGGGTTTTGCCGGATTGCTCCAGAGTTTCGATCGGCCTCTTTGATCGATGAGAATCCAAAGGGACCGAGAAATTTTCTAAGCACCTCCCGCATAGCTTGCTTAGCAACTGATTGATTGACGGAAGTTCTGGAAGCTCTTCCTGCTTGAGTATCCCATGAACGCTCAGCCAACTCCGAATACACACAGCCTAGAAGCTGCGCTTTACCCGCCCGCTCACAGTTTTCGAAATTCAAAGCGCCGTCGAAGCGGGACCTTAGTATTCGTGTTGATTCTTGGAAGACGCAATTGCGGAACTCGACATCACGAAAAACGCAATCCTCGAAAACGAGATCTGATAAGTCGAGTCCTTCAACCTGTCCTTGAATGGCCAGGCGCGAAAATCCAACTCGGGAAGTCGTGTTAGATCCCAAGTGATCGACAAGAAAGACCGTCTTTTCGCGTCTGGAAGTTGGGCCTTCATGCGAAAGTTTCAGGGTCAAATGAAAGAGTGCGCTGCAAGCTCCTTCCCACCGCGATCTAGCCCGAATCATTCTGATAGCATGAGAAATTGCTGCACGGACCTTTTCGGCATCCATCGCCGCAAATCTCCGTATAAGGAAATCAAACACATCGGTATTGCCAGTCGAATTGAGCTCCAGAATTTTCGATACCTCAGAATCACTGGCTGTGAACGAGGCCTGCTCAAGTTTTGTGGCGAGCCAACGTGCAACGAAATATACGCGAAGCGTCTCAAATCGTGCACGCACGTGATGACCAGGAGAGAAGAAGGCGTGAGACTCGAAGCGCGCTAACGCATCCGGTGTAATTTCCGGTACGTGTGAAGTCACGTAGATTTCTAGCTCATCTCGCGTGATGTCAGCGGGGAAATCACGAAACAGATCTTCAAAAATGAACATCTGTTTCTCGACGGCGATTGGAAGTTGCTGCCTAACTTGCTCTCGTTCACACATAGCCTCGAAGAGAGGTCCAAATGGATCCTCCGACGTTGGGGCGAATGTCGCGTCAGGGTTGCCCTTGACGTAGAGCGCAACCAATTCGAGGAGAAGTGGTGCTCCGCTGGCGCGATCCGCGTGTAGCGGCTCCTGCGGAAGGTTTTTTTCGTAGAATCTTCCGAGCTCCTTGGCCAGCCGGTTCGCAATTTGGCGTTCCGATGAATCGCCGAGGCGCTTATCGAAAAAACGTTGCCGCTGATCATTGGAGAAACCTCGAAGTGCAATTCGCTCGATCCGATCGCGCGGTACATCACCACCATACTTTTCCCAGAAAGTCTGGCGAACCGTGATAAGTATCCTAGCCCCGGTATCGCCTACCAAGTCTAGAAGTTCGGTGAGTAATCTAGCTGGGCTATAGTCAGAGTTCGGATGAAGGCATAACTCATCGAATCCATCGAAGATCGGAACGAGCAAGCCCTCTCGAACTAACAGCTGAAAAGTTCTCGCGTTTGTGAGTACTCCGGCGTCGGGAATGAGCTGCAGCAGGGCCGCGTTCAGAACATTCGGGAGTGTCAGGTTGATGAGGTTTCGCCACTGCGCAGATTCGACGAAAATCGGCACGGCTTCGGAGCCTGGGGCAAGTAGGCGTCTCGCCACGGCTCGGCACAGGGTTGTCTTGCCAAGGCCAGCCGGCGCAACTAGGATCAGTCCACAGGCTTTCCTATCGCCTGCGGCGCCGTCTTTCACCAAAGCGTCGACTAGAAAGGAGATTGCGCGAGCATCGGTACCGTCGGGGCGACTCAGGTCCGGTTCGATGAAATATCTCGGTTCGTCAATTTCAGCCGCCGGCCTGAACCGACTCAACACGTTTTCGTACAACAGTTGTCGCGGTGTTGTGGCGACATTGCCGCCGAAGTGCATTTGGGTGCGCTTCAAGTTCGCAGCAAGAGCCGAACGCGTTGTGACTACCACAGTGTAGCCGTTTCCCGAACCTGCTAGCGATTTCCACTTCGACAAGTTACTGGGCGTTGCCTCGCGCAACGGACAGTCGTGCGCCAGATAGAGATAATTCGCTGTGATTTGCCCAGCAGGGGTTCGATAGCCGACTTTATAAAAATCCCAGTGCGTGCTTGTCGCCGCAGGGTCCGAGACAATTCCCCCCCAGGGCTTCAACGACGCTACTGAAGGGAATGGAAGTTTGCATGGTTCTAACTCGTTGTTGGAGTGCGCTCATAGTAGTTCACGGTACGTGCACAATGGTAGCGGTAGTAAAATCGCTCCAGAAGTGGAAAGCGAAACTCCATTGGGAAGTCTCGAGCGCGGTTCGGTGGCGTCTCCCGAAAAGTCTCGTCGGATTTCCTTTCAATGCGACCTCTTGACAAACTCGGACAGGTCTCGGACAATTCGCGACGGATTGACGGAACGGCCATCGAAATGAATCTAGAAAGCCTTATAATTCTTGAGTTTCTTGGAGCCACCCGTCGGATTCGAACCGACGACCTGCTGATTACGAATCAGCTGCTCTACCAACTGAGCTAGGGTGGCCCCTCGGGCCGCAACAACGCTCACGAGATTAACTCACAGCTCGTCCTGGTAAAAGACTCTCCAGGCGCACTTTTCCAAAACCAGATCTCGTATCGCGTCGCGCCCCGGCCTCGGCGCGGAATCTTATAGGCGCGAGTCGTGCCTGAATGCGCCGGGGCCGTCTGCGAAGTGACAGCGCCGAGCGGCACTGGGAATTCGCAGGAACGCGCGTACGGCGCCGAGCGCCGCAGTGTTCGCGCGAGCCTGTCGTCCTTTCTTTGCCTTGCCGCACCGCCATCCGAGTTCCCCGACATAACGTCCTTTCACATAGCCTGCCTTCACGTAACCTGCCTTCGCACGATCTGCCTGCGGGCTCCCGCACGCTGGCGCGCGGCCGCGACGTATCCTGCGCGCGAGAGCGGGCGCACGGATGAAAGTGGCTTTCGCCGCGCGAGCGTATGTGTAAGTCTTGTGGGATCAGGAGCGAGGTTTTTTGAAGACCGGAATTATCGGCGCACGCGGCGTGGGCAAATCGACCGTCTTCCACGCGCTCACCGGACTTGCCCCGCTGGCCGGGCAGAGCGAGGGGCGTAATCGCGCCCGCCCCGGCCAGATCAAGGTAGCCGACGAGCGGCTGGATTTTCTCGAGCGCACCTACGGCTCCAAGAAGCGAGTCGAAGTCGAGCTTACCGTGCTCGATTTCGCGCCCAACCCCAAGGAACAGAAGGAGGGCGCCGCGCTCGACCCGAGCCTGCTCCCGCTCATCCGCGACCTCGACGCGCTGCTTATCGTGATACCTGAGTTCGCCGGCAATCAGGCCGCCTTGCCCGGCGCGCTCGCCGCGATCGAAGCCGAACTGGTGTTCGCCGACCTCGACCAGGGCGAGCGGCGCCTCGAGCGCCTGACCAAGGAGCGCAACCCGGCCTCCGAGTTCGAGCGCGCCACGCTTGGGCGCTGCGTCAAGTGGCTGGAGGAGGGCAAGCCGCTGCGCTCGCTCGAGATGACCGCGCAGGAGCTGACCGTGTTCGCGAGCTTTGGGCTGCTGTCGCGCAAGCCCGCGTTGGTCGTCGTCAACTGTGATGCCGAGCGCGCCGGCGCCGCTCCGGCGGCCAGTGCGGTCGCGGCCGCCGCCGCCCATGGGATGGAACTGTTCGGTCTCGCCGCGGCGTTCGAAGCCGAGTTGTGGGAGCTCGACGCCGAGGGCCAGCGCGAACTGCTGAGCGCGTCGGGGCTCAGCGCGCCGGCCCGCGATCGCCTGGTCACCGCGCTCTACCGCGCGCTCGGCCTTATCACCTTCTATACGGCGGGCGAGCCCGAGGCGCATGCCTGGCCGCTTGCGCGCGGCGCTTGCGCACTCGAGGCGGCGGGCCGTATCCACAGCGACATCGCCCGCGGCTTCATCCGTGCCGAGATCGTAAGCTACGAGGACTTCGCGGCGCTGCGCTCGGATGCCAAGGTGCGCGAGGCGGGCAAGCTCAGGCTCGAGGGCAGGGACTACGTGATCCGCGACGGCGACATCATCCACGTGAGGTTCAAGGTCTGAGCATAAAGAGCCCATGCGGCCTGCCGCGCGGCTTGCCTCTGCCGGGTGGCGTTGAAAGAATGCATCGGCGCCCCCGCCTGGGCCGGTCAGCGCCAAATCTCATTTTGATCAGCGCTAGGTTTTGTTTGATCAGCGGTAAGTCCTGCTTTGATGCGACGCATTGAAACCTTGATCGTCCTGCTCGCGCTGGGCTTCTACGCCTGGTTTCTGCGGCGTTTCGGATGGACCGACGTTCTGCATTACGTGCGAGTGGCGGGATGGGGCCTGGTGTTGACGGTCTCGCTGGAGGCGTTGGCGCGCGTGGCCAACACGCTGGGATGGCGGGTGACGATCGAGCACTGCCCGTCCCGGCTCGGGCTCGGCGAAATGTTCGCGGCGCGGATCGCCGGCGAGGCGGTCGACTACGTCACGCCGTCGGCGCAACTCGGCGGTCAGTTCGTGATGGCGATGATGGTGCGGCACAAACTCGCCATGGCGGCCGGGTTGGTGTCGGTGGTAGTCGCGGCGCTGGCCGAGATGCTGGGCCAGGTGGGATTTATCACCGGCGGGATGCTGTCGGTGTTGCCGTTCGAGGCCAGGTTCCACCATCTGCTGTGGCCGGCCCTGGGCGGACTCGCGCTGGCGATCGCCTTTGCCGCGGGTTTTTTCTACGTCCAGATCAAGCGCCCGTTCTCGCTCCTGTGGCGCGCGGCGGTGCACCTGGACCTCTCCCGGATCGCCAACGACGAGATGCGCGAGGCCGCTGCCGAGGCCGACACGCTGCTGCTGGAGTTCTACGCGCATCAGCGCTGGCGCCTCGTCGTCTCGTGCCTGTGCTACCTCGTTGCCTGGAGCCTCGGTCCGCTCGAGATTTACATCCTGCTGCTGCTCCTGCACGAGCCCGCCACCTGGCAGATCGCCTTGCTGGTCGAGGTCTTCGGCCAGCTAATCGAGCGCGCCACCTTCATGATTCCGGCCAAGCTGGTCAGCCAGGAAGGCGGCAAGGCGCTGGTGATGGCGATGCTGGGTTATCCGGCCGACGTCGGCTTTGCGGTGGGGCTGTTGCGCAGATTCAAGGAAATGGTGTGGGTATTCTTTGGCCTTTTGAGCCTGACCCTTCATCGGCTGGTCGTCGAGCGCGCCGACCGCGAGACGGGAAGGTCGCCGCGGGTTTTGGAAATTAGCAGCGCGCCAAGGGAACAGTCGCTATGAAACAACATATGAAACAACAGATGATTGCAGTATTTGCCAGCCTGCTGACCGTCGCGGGCTTAGGCGGTATCGCGCGCGCCGGAGTCGTGATCGACGAGCAGGTGACCACCACGCAAGGTGGCGGGCCGCCCGTGGTCCATACTCGCGAACTGATGGTGCAGGGGCACAAGGAAAAGATGGTCAGCGAGCGCAACATGTTCGTGATCGATCTCGACAAGGGCACCATGATGCTGGTCGATCCGAACCAGAAGGCGTACGCCGAGATGCCTTTTCCGCCGCGTGGGATGTCGAACAGCTCTGGCCAGCAACTCGACCTAAATTTCCAGAAGACCGGCAAGTCCTCCAAGGTGCTGGACTACTCTTGTGAGGAGTATAGCGGAGCGGGCAAGACCGCGATGGCCGCGATCTCGACCTCCGGATGCTTCTCGACCAGCGCGCCGGGCGCCGGAGAATTCACCGAGTTTACCGAGGCGATGGGCCTGAAGCTCAAAAACGCGCGCGCGATGGCAGGCAAGATGCCCAGCGGGATTCCGCTTACGATGGATTCAAAGCGCACGATGAACGCCGGATTCTCGATGCCCGGGATGGCGCCCGATCAAGCCGCCCGTTTCAAAGAGATGATGGCTAAGCAGGGGCCGCAGACCACCAGGACCGTGGTGACCAAGATTGCCGCGCGCGATTTGCCTGCCGACACGTTCGAAGCGCCGGCCGGCTACGTGCGCCGCGGAATGAACGCTCCGAGCGCGCCGATGCCCGGCGGAGCCGGTGCCGGCGCCGCGCCCTCGAAGAAAGTGCCCGAGTAGATGGGCCAAGATTGTGCGGTAGATGGTGCGGTAGATTGTGCGATACGCGGCGGGATGCGCACCTGACGGTGCGCATCCCGCCGCATGCGCGTTCGCGTGCGAGGGAG
>Ga0307374_10002977_pt1 | contig 29452 bp, 28 predicted proteins | sample OX3MG_FD_202532 | JGI IMG/M metagenome (GOLD analysis project Ga0307374, IMG submission 202532) | Soil microbial communities from Risofladan, Vaasa, Finland - OX-3 | ecosystem: Environmental > Terrestrial > Soil > Coastal area > Acid sulfate soil | place: Finland: Risofladan, Vaasa | collected... | reverse complement strand
TATGCAGGTTGGCCTTTGTTTCTGCGCGTCAAGACGTGCACTTCGTGACCTAGCCGCACCTGCTCCCTGGAGAGGTAGTAGAAGACGGGCTGGAGGCCGTAGCTCGCGTTTCCGGCGACCGGGTAGTCTGGCACGATGCGGCATATTCGCAGGTTGCTGAGGCCGTGTGTCGCCGCTCCTGGGGGTTGAGGCGCCTGAGGTTGGCAGTCCGCGAGAGGGGTCAACATTCCAAGTACGCTCCAGCTACTTCCAGAGATGCTCAGACGTTTTGCCAGGATATCGGCTTGCCCTGGAGCTTCCTGATCAGGATTGCGCCGAACCCGTAGGAGTAGCCGAGCGCCATTGAAAAGTTGCGGACGACCACAAACAAGGGATATCCCAGATAGACCCGCTTCTTCGTGACGTAGGGCCAGGAGATCCTCACGTTCTTGAGCGAGTAGGCGGTCATCAGGGCGGGCACCAGAAGCACGATAAAGCCCCCATAGAGCAAGACACCCGCGGAGGCGACCAGGACGCCGATCACAAAGAGCCAGAAGGGCGCCATGGTCTTCGCCATGTCTAGCCAGAGCCTGTGCTTCAGGGCGTAGAGCAGCCTCGACCTGCCTCTTGTGAACCACCTCTTCGCCAGATAAGACAGCGTCTGGTCTCGTTTGTGCCTCCAGTTGACGCCCGGGACCCATGCCACCTCATAGCCTGCCTTCTGAAGTCTCCTGAACAGGTCCCTGTCCTCCCCCTGAAAGAGCCTTTCGTCGAAGCCCCCAAGCTCTTGGAGGACTTCCCGTCTGTAGACCCAGGCGTAGAACGGCTTGATCTTCCCCTGTGCCAACAAGGCGTGCTGTACCTTGTTCTCGATGTCGATGCACTGCGTCCCAAGGGTCGAGCGAGTGATCAAGGGCGCCCCGGTCAGGCAGACCGCCCCCGCGTTCGGGTGCGAAGCCAGCGCGGCGACGGCCTTTTCCACGTATCCCGGGTCGTAGACGCAGTCGGTCTCCGAAAAGAAGACTATGTCGCCCTTGGCCGCCCTGAAGCCTGAGTTCCGCGCGTGCGAAGCGCCGAGGTGGTCCGTCCGAAGCACGCTGATGTCGGTCCTGCCTGTAGCGAAGGCCGCGGCCACCTCCGCAGTCTTGTCCGTGGACCCGTCGTCGACGACTATGATCTCCCTCTCGCGATATGACTGTCTCTCGAGTTCTCCGAGAGTCTCGACGAGGTCGTCTGCCGAGTTGTACGCCGGCAGGACGATCGATACCTTGGGGTCTGCTCCGGCGCCTTTCATCTTGGCATCGCTTTGTTGGGATTGCATGGGGGTTCGCTTGATTAGTTTTGGGCGATGGACGTGCTCAGGACGGCCTCGAATATGTCGCTCAGCCGTCTTGCGAGAAATGCCCACGAGTAGTTCGCGATCATGGACTGCCTTGCCAACGCCCCCATCTCCACGAACGAGCCCGGGTTGTCCAACATCCTTTCCAGGGCTTTTCCCAGGGCGTCAGAGTCTCCCGGAGGGACGAGATAACCCGTCACCCCGTCCTCCACGGGGTCGGAGATCGGCTTGACGTCCGTCGTTATGACAGGCTTGCCGACGGCCATGTATTCGTACACCTTGAGCGGGGCGCCGAGGCCGTGCTTCCGGACCTGCTCTGTCGATTCGATCTTGTCTGGGTTATAGGGCGCAACGAGCACGTCGGCAGCGTTGATGTACTTCGGGACATCGACATATGCGATCGGACCTGTGAAGACGAAGGACCGGCCTAGCCCAGCGGCTTCGACCTTGGCTTGGGTCTCCTTGTAGTAGGGCCCCACCATGAGAAACCTCGTGTCAGGGTGCCTCTTGAGCAGGTATGTCGCCGCTCGGATCAACTCCGCCAGGCCGTGCCACTCTTGGAACGTGCCCACGTAGCCAACCACGGGCGAGTCGAGCGAATACAGACTCCGGATCTCGGCCCTCGCCACTGGATCGGGGGCGAACATGTCGGTGTCGACTGCGCCGGTGACCGTCTCGACCTTGCCCGCTTCCGGCGTGCCTTCGAACATGCCTCGCGAGTAAGCTATTATCTTGCTGGACCTCCTCGCTTGGAGGTTAGAGACGCGATTCCCTATCACCTCAAGGATCAGCGGCCTGCCCGTCAGCATGCTCCCCATGGCACCCGCACCAAAAGCAGTCTCCCTCTCGAAGATGATATCTATGGAGCTCTCTCTGACGAGCCTGGTCACCTCGATCGCTATGTAAAGCGGGAAGATGGTCTTGAGATAGGTCTCGTACGACTTCCAGACTATGGACGGCGTGCTGCCTCTGTACGACCCCCTTGCTTCGGAGTTCACGAAGCTCGACTTTCGAGACGAGAAGACGATGCCCCTCTGGAACCGATGGATCGTCATGCCGTCAAGGCTCTCCTTCTTCGCCTGTGCCGAATCGACGCGGCGGGCCACAACGTGGACTTCGTGCCCTAGCTTGCTCAGGTTCTTGGCGACCTCGTAGACATGAGTGGACGACCCCCTGTAGTGTGGGACGGCGACGTCTGGGGCGACATAGCATATCCTCATGGTTTCGACAGACCCGGATCAGAGGAACGGCGGGTGATAGTTTCCAGGGACGTAGGTGAAAGCCTGCTTCTTTCTCTCGCCTATCACCTTGGCTGGGTTACCTCCGACGATAGAATATGGCAAGACGTCCTTCGTCACCACTGCCCCAGCCGCGACGACCGCGCCCTCGCCTACAGTTACTCCGGCGAGCACTATGGCGTTGGTGGCTATCCAAGCCCAGTCGTTGACCGTTATCGGCTCGTAAAGAGCCTCGAAGGCAGGAGAGTTGACGTCGTGCTTTGCGGTTATGATGACCGCACCGTCGGAGACGTTCACGTTCTTGCCTATCTTTACCCCGCCTGTGCAATACAGGTTGGCTCTGCCGATGAAGCTGCCGTCGCCCAGGTCAAGTTCGTTCGGGCTCCCCACGTAGACGCCCCTCCGGACGACGCAGTTCTTTCCGATCTTCATCCCTATCTTTCGGTAGAGGAAGATCCTCAGCTTCAACCCGTGCAGACGACCGATGTTGTAGGCCACCTTCGAGGAGAAATATGACCCAGAAGTGTTGCGGACCCGCCGGGCCGCGGTTTGGGCGACATCGTCGGCGAGCACGCCGCTCTTCCCCCCAGGCTCGACTGACGGATTCAGATCGCTCATCGCAGTTTGCCCAAGCTAGGCGCGGTGCCCTGTAGCCGGCTGCTGGCTTTTCGCATACGCGATGTATTCCTCCAGGCCTCTCTCCAGAGAGACGGAGGGGACGTATCCTATCGTATCTCGAGCAACGGAGTTGTCTGCCACTAGCCTCCTGATGTCCCCTGGCTTCGGTTCGGCGAATATCAGGGGGGCGTGAAAATCGCAGAGCCGCATGACCTCGTCGGCGAGGTCGAGTATGCTGATCTCGTAGCCGCCGCCCCCGATGTTCATCGTCTTGCCGGCTCCCCGTTCGCTCTCGTAGGCCAGGAGGTTCGCCTTGACGACGTCGGAGACGTTGAGGAAGTCCCTGGTCTGCTTCCCATCCCCAAAGATCCTTAGGGCATCGCCGCGAAGCGCCCTGTTCACGAAGATCGGGATCACGCCCATCTCTTCGTTCACGCTCTGCCTTGGGCCGTAGACGTTGAAGTACCTGAGCATGGTGATGTCCAGCCCATATTCTCGATGATACATCGAGCAGTAGACCTCGGAGGCGAGCTTGCTAGCCCCGTAGGGTGAAATCGGGTTGAGCGGATGGTCGTCTGCGATGGGGATCTTGACCGGGTTTCCATAGATACTCCCCGAAGACGCGTGGACCACCTTGATGTCGTATTTCCTGGCGTACTCGAGGATCCTTATCGTACCACCCGTGTTCACCGCCAAGTCGGTTACAGGGTCGATGAAAGAGGGAACCAGCGCCCGAGCGGCCTCGTTGAAGATGCCATCGATCTTCCCTAGCGACTCGAATGCGAAGTCCCTGACGTCGCGTTGGACGTACTCCAGGCGGTCGTTTCCCACTGGAAGATTGACTAGCTTTCCGTTGGAAAGGTCGTCGACCGCCACCACCTTGGCTCCCCCGTTCAGCAGGCGTTCCACGATGTGCGAGCCGATGAACCCGGCCCCGCCGGTGACTAGGAACGACTTACCTTTGAGCGGCGCTTCTGGTTCGGGGTTCAATTATCTCGCTATCTCGTGATATAGTTGTGTCAGGGAGTCTGTCATCGTTTCGAGAGTGTATTTCTCTTCGACCGCCCGTCTCGCATTTTGCTGGAACCTGGTCAGGTAGACGGGGTCGGTGAGCAGCCTTCTCAGCTGGTCGGCGAGGCCCTCGGCGTCTTCTCTCCGGATGAGGATGCCGGCATCATCGCCTAGGACGTCGGGTATTCCGCCGGGGACGTCTGTCGAGATGACGGCCTTTCCGCAGCTCATGCCTTCGAGGAGCGTGCAGGAGATCGGTCCGCCGACATTGGAAGGGAGAACGACGACGTCTGCTTCGCTATAAAGGCCAAGCAGCTTCCCGTCGTCTCTCACCACACCGCGGAACTCGACCGAGCCGTTCAGCTTCAGTTCGCTTGCACGTCTCTTGTAGTCGTCGGTCTTCGGCCCGCCCCCCACGAGGACGAGCTTCGAGGACGGGACCTCGCCGTGGACCTTGCTGAAGGCTTTCAGGAGACAGTCCACGCCCTTGACTTCGGACAGGGCTCCAACGAACAGTATCTCAGGGTTGCCCGAGGATTTCGCATCCAGGGCGAATTTTTCGTGGTCTACGCCGGTGGGGACCAGCCTGATCTTCTTGCCGATGCCGTCCCCGTAGAAGCGGACCATGTAGTTCCTGACTCCCTTGGACTGCGCGATGACGACGGTGCACCGGTTGAGGACGAACCTCTCGAACATCAGGTCGAGCTTCAGCTCCGTTGGGTCCTTCCACCAGAGCTCCCTCGGCCAAAGCAGTTCCGACCCGTGGGTCGTAATCACCAACGGAACTCTCAGGACGTATTTGGTAGGGATGGCCGCCAGTCCCGCCGCGCATCCGTGGGCGTGTATCACGTCGAATTTTACCTGCCTCTGGAGCCTGAATATCGAGATGACCTCATCCAACACGAGCCTCGCCTTGCTCAGAGGGGTGCTCGAACGGAAGGACGTCGACGTCCTTATCACTCGGATTCCCTCGAACATCTCGGTTCGCTTCGCACCCTTTACTCCTCGGGTGAGCAGGTAGACCGTGTGACCTCGTTCTGCGAGCTTCCTCGCGTGGTCGTACACGCACCTGGTTGACCCGTCGATCTTGGGATAGAACGACGTCGAGACTACGAGGATCTTCAAGCCTGATGTCTCCTCGCGCTCTCCAACAGACGGGTAAGTCTCATTGCGCGTCGAGTTCCGGCTCGGCCGCGAGCGTCGCGCACGTTCCGGGACAAGGTCGTCGGGCAATCGTCCACGTCTAGCGCCTCGGGTGATAGTAGTTGAAGAGCAATACGATCAAAGTTAGGACTGGCACCAAGAGGTCGTACGGCAGATGGATGCCCACTAGGACGGTCTGTCTCAGGGAGAAGAGAGACAGCACCAAGGTGATGCTGATCAGGCTCGAGAACAGGACCGTCTGGACGACGGGGTAGTCCTCGCCGAACAACTTTGTGACGCAATACCCAGGGACGAAGAGATAGTATAGGATGACGGGGACGTTTGAAATGTCGGCGAAGAACGGGATCGCGGAGCCCATCACCACCAGAGAATACAAGAGGACTATCGCGAACTCTATCCTTCGGAAGGCGGTGCGGTTGAGTCGGCGGCCTATGGGAGAGGAAGGGTTGCTTGGGGACAACATTCTAGCTGGTCAACCCGCTTTGCAGATGGGTGCTCATGGCTGCGCCCTGACGTAGTTCTTTACCAGCCATTTCTCAAGCGACGAGATCAAAATCAGCAGGAGTCCGATTGCCACCCCTACCATCAGCCCCGGCATCACCGCTATCACTGTCTTGTCCGGCGTCATCTCGCCCACTCTGACTCCCCCGTCGCCCAAAAACAGGGCGGCAAGCAGCAGGGTGATGCTTGCCGTGGTCCTGCCCATCCTCCCGATGAGCGCGAGCGGGACCAGGCCTGCGAAATAGAGTATCTTCCCCGCTGACAAGAGGTATACCGGACTGGGGTTCCCGCCGAAAGCGCCCCCGAAGGCATAGAGTATCCCCTTGAAGGTCAAGGAGCCCGCGTAGGCCGTCCCGAAGGTTATGTTGCCAAGGAATAGGAGAAGGCCCTCGAAGGTGTATTGCCCGAAGGAAAAGGGGTTCACGAGAAGGATCAGCGCGACGCCTGAAATCAGGATCAGGCTCTTCTTGTTGAATACCTTGCTCTCGGTCGTGCTTATGGCCCCGAACAGGATGCCGAAAATGCCAGCCGCAAGCCTCGGAGTGCTTCCGCCACCGAGGGGAATGTGGAAGAATACGCCCATTTGGCCCGTCGCCGTTATAGACGCCGACCCCGATATCACCGCGTGAAGCGAAACCGGCTGGGTCAACGTCGCGCTCGTGACGACGTAAGCGATTTCGGAGAAGTAGAACACGAAGACCCCCGAGGCGATGAACGCCGCGATCCTAGATAGAGTGAGCCCGCTGTTAGCCTGGGAGACCAGCGACCCAAGGTATGCCCATCCCACAAGGATGAGGACCAGCGAGAGCAGCCCCTCTAACGCCAAGATTTCCTTGAATCCCCTTTCGCTTATTTGCAGGCCCACTATGTTACCCACCTTGTTCCCATTCACGGTGGAAGCGAGAGTCTGGGCGGTCGACTGGTTGAGCTGCGCGGCATTGGCTACCTCAAAGGTCTGAGCCGGGCTTAGGGCTTTCAGCTGATTGGCGAACGTCGGGTCTGCCGACTGGTCGATTACGAGCACTGGCACGTTTCCCAGGCTCGGGAGGATGAACTTGCTGACCTCGGGGACGGCGATGGTCGGATAGTCGGAAACCACGATCATGTTGAACATTCCGACGTCCGACATGACGTTGAAGTCGCTATAGTCTTGCGCGGGCGTGACCACCTGGACATTTCCGAAGATCGATTGCAGCTGGGATTGGATCAGGCTGGTCTGAGCCGGGGAGGCGATGACGTAGGCCTTAACGGCAGGGGAAGGCCCAGCGAGAGCGCCCAGCGACACCATGAGCACGCCCAAAAGCACGAAGATGACTAGAAGGCTCTGCCTGCGCGACTGCATAGGAGAGCGCGGGTCGGGGCGCCCCGCGAAGAGGACGCTAAGCGCGCGAGAGATGAGGGCCCGTGCGCGTCCAATCGCATTCTTGCCCCGCCTCAGCAAGCCCAAGCCAGGAGATCTCGAAAGAATGCTCCTGCTAGGCAACTTCTTCAAGAGCCCGAGAGCCACGAGGAGGATGACGACGGCCCCGAAGACGCTCAGGGCGAGGCTCAACGGGAAGAACAGTTTTGACTCGACGATCAGCGTGCCAAGAGAGTCTGGAATCTGCAGGGTGGTCTTTGAGCCGCTCTGAGACGAGTGTACCGTTTGGAAGGGTACTTGGCTTCCGAGGCCGTTGTATGCTACGGAAACCTTTGAACTCGATGGAATGACGAGGTACTCGTTGTAGGAGGGGAACACGCCCACTCCGGCGAATTGAATGAAAGGAATCGTCGCGACAAACCTCCCGAGAAAGCTCTCCCCATAGTCATCGCCCGTGACCGAGGCATTCATCGAAATGGTCGAGCTGGGCACCTCGATCGTCGCGACGTTCCCGGCCGTCTGCTTGACGAGCGAGACCGGCAAGGAGACGACCGTCCCGTTCTTCAAGACTGCCGCGGCGGTGATCGTGTGAAAGTTGAAGCCCTGAGCGGCGCTCAGCGTTACCGACGCATTAGCGGTGAGGTCGAGGGACGGCAGGCTCACATTCGCAATCACCGACTCGGAAACGGACGGGTTGAAGACGGTGTACTCCGGGGTAAGCGTCGTTGTGATGTTGACGACGGCCTGTGTATTGGGCTGAAGACCAGCCGCCGAGGCGGGTTGGATTCCCGGGAACGAAGTGGAAAGGAGCAGGACAGACAGGAGCAGCAAGCCCAGAACGCGTTGCTTCTTGTTCAATTTTTCAGACAGGTAGTTTCCACTCGAGGGTGAGGTCGGGGCCCGTCTCTACGAGGACCCTCTTCATGAGCCCGCTTCTCTCTAGATTCTGGAGAGAGTGATAGATCCGACGCAGACCTTGCGTGTTATCTTGTCCGATGCCGGCCATGTCGGCGATTTCGTTGCCCGTCCGCCTCGACCGGCCCGCCTCCAGTTGACTTGCCAGCAGCGAGTAGTCCTCGTCGTCGACCCCCGATGCGGCGGTCACGAAGCCGTCAAGTTTGGTGTCTGAGAGCTCCACCCGGTAGGTCCCCCAGAGGATCAGGCCGGTGCTCGACATGAGGGCGAGGAGGCCTTCGACCGCGGTCGCGGTCTGGCTCACCCTGAGGAAGTAGCCAGTCCATGACGAAGAATACGCGTCGGAATTGAGCGTGGGCAGGAAGAGCGCCTGCAAGTCGTTGTTGAACTCTGAGGTGGCGTTCGCGACGGTCGTCCCCTGAAACTCTCTCGTCACGCTGACGCCCACGAATAGCGGCTCGAAAGTCGTGCCGTTGGAGAAATACAGCTGGCTGGAACCGACGAACACCAGCAAGACGGCCTGCGGAGAGGCATATGTGATGATGCGACCCCCCATTGGAGAGAGGACCGAGGAGACGGAAGAGCTCTGGTTCCAGCCGGGCATCGCCGTCCACGAATTTGTGATGGGGGTCACGCCTAATGAAAGCTCGTAGTAAAGAGTGTAGTTTTGAGTTTCAGGGTGGTACGAGGGCACGTAGACCTGCTTGATCGCATAAGCGTCGCCCTTCTGGGTAAGAGGGGTGGATGAGTTGACGAGCCAACCTGCCGGAGTAGCCGGTATCGGTGAGCTCGTCACCCCTTCAGGCGAATAGACGTTACTCGCGGGCACGCCGGCGTTAAGGGAAAGAATGGGGACTTGGGTGACCGCAAGCGCGTAGAGGGTCAGGAGGACGACAGCGAGACCGACTACCCCGAGGTGTGCCCGACGGACGGTGGCGCTCTTCCTCCCGCACATCGAGCAGAACCCCCAGGACTTGATCTCTGGCTCCCCATGGAGCGCGCATGGCCGCGGGCCGCCACCGGGTAGCTGCTCGTGAATCCGAAGACTCTTGGGCGCAAGGAGAGCGAGGCAGAGCAAAGGCGCGCAGGCGAGCGGCCAGTAGACGGGGAACAACCAATACAGCGTTCCAACTCCGGCGACGAGCGCGGGTAGGATCATGGACTTTGGAGACGTCTTGAGATAGATCGCGAACAGCGCCACGAAAACGATGGGGAGATAAAGTGGAAATCCTGGCGGTCTCGGTAGCCCGTCGATTACCGGAAACGGCAGGACGAAGGCGAACATAGCCAGCAGCGGCGCGGTCAGCCTCATGAAACGGGCACCGAGGCAAAGGAGACCGTAGCCCACGGCCAAGAGCAATAGGGATTCGAAGTGGAACCACGAGGCGAGGCCATACCACGAGCCGTAGATGTAGAACCCGATGGCCGCGGACAGGAACACGATGCCGAGGACTGTGCTCCCCTCCGACATCTCGAGGTAGGCGCCCGTGATCCCTCGCTTCAGCCAGAGGCCGAGCCCAAAGAGTGCGACGGCCGCCGCGAGGAAGCCGACCGTGTGTGCAGAGTCGAGGGTCGAGAGCCACCCGGGCACGTCATGGAAGTAGGCAAGGACGGCTATCGGGACCAGCATCAGCCCTTTGACAGCCGCGTCGAGGGAGCTTGTCTTTGACAGCTTGGTCAGTCCGCGGGATATTTGGCTCCCAGATGGAGCGATGTGGTAGAAGTGTCACTGTTCTCGTCCCGAGTGCACCCGTCGAGGGAGACCACGCGGCTCGTCGAGCTTGAAAATAGGACGGCGAGCATGCTGCAAACCTCACAGCCGACGATGCCGTTCCCTTCTGAATTCGTGGTCCCGCAGCCACTAACCAGGACGGGGTGAACGAGCGTCACTTCGACGGCTTCGTTCTCGGAGGACTTTACGCGGACCGAACTGGAGTCGGCGAGCTGGAAGCCGTCGACGATGGTTTCAGAGATAGCGGAGATTATGTCGTCCATAGTGGGGTCCTTGAGAGCAGACTCCCTTAGGAAAAGCTCCGCCATCGCCCTTCCCGGAGGGGCGAACTTCAGGTTGCTGACGGTGGTCGTCTTCTTCTCGCCGTCTGTCTCCAGGTTGCTGGACCCCCGATTCTCATCCTGGACGTCCTTGGTGCCACCAGACTGGCCCGATGAGCTGTCGGACGACCTCAATCCGGGCGCATCCATGCCGGAGGGCTGCGAGTTCGCGGACCCCATCGAGGCGGCAGGGATTCCGCCCTCGGCCTTGTCTGAGGTTGAGCTTTGAGGGGCGACCTCACCTCCCGTCTTGGGGACGAGCATCACGTCGCCCACCTTGCGCCCTTCGGGGACATAGAGGAAGCTCGACCCTCCTAGGCCATACGCAGAGAGGTCTGCGACAAGCTGGCGAGATGAGGTCAGGATTCGGTTTACAACCCGGGCCTGCACCGTGTGCGAGGTGTCCCTGAAGAGGAGGACGAGGGCGGCGAGAAAAGAGACGATCGAGTCGAACTCGAAAAGGAGGTTCCCGGTGCGATAAGAAAGCAGGATGAACACGACGGTCAGCGCGGATAGGACGATCGCCCCTGTGGATGACTTGGTCCTCCTCCTTAGCTTGAGCAGGCCGCCCTGTCGTCGGCGTGGGGACTGACTGCTGCTGTCATCTCTCTCTTTCGTGTTCGACAATGTCCAACCAACTGCCAGGCCGATCAGTTGGACAACGGGTCGCGGAGGGCTTCATCCACCCGGAAGGTGAGCTCCATGGCGGCGAACACTTCGTCCGTGGTTATGGTGGCGGACTTGTTTCCATGGAGGAGCTTCGAGAGCTCGTTGAACTCGGGGGCGTGTCCCTTCTCCTGCCCCTTGAGCACCGTACGCGTGGGCGCCTGCCCGAACGTCTTCAGCTCCTTGAAGTCCTCGATGACCATCGAGGTTCCCTGGCCGAAGACCTCCATGCGCTCACGGTCCATGCTCTTGCCGCCCAAAGCGGTGTAGATCAGAGAGGCGATCGACCCGTCCGGATACTTCAGGGTCACGGAGACGTTGTCCCTCGCAACGGTGGTCGAGCCGTTCACGCCCGCGGTCTGGACATGAACCTCCGGGTCTGACTGGTTGAGGAGGAAGTCGAAGAGGTCGAAGAAGTGGCAGCACTCGTGGATTATCCTTCCTCCGCTCAAAGCAGGGTCCTGAATCCACCTCGACGCAGGCACGAAACCGGCGTTCACCCTCAGGGTGATCAGGAAGGGACCGTCCATCTTGCTCATCTTGTCCTTCACCTTCAAGACTAGAGGGGAATACCTGCGGTTGAACCCGACGATCAGGGGGACCTGATACTGGAGCTCGGCCTTCTTGATGTCCTCGAATTCCTTGCGGGTCACGCAGAGCGGCTTCTCGACGAAGACGGCCTTGCGTGCCTCGATGGCGTCCATCACCATCCGATAGTGCATGTTGTTCGGGGTAGAGATGACGACGAGGTTGGTCTCGGGGTCCTTCAGCACGTCCTCGTAGTCGCAGGTGGATTTTTCGAAACCGTACCTCTTCTGGACGCGGGTCGCGTTGACAGGGTTCGAAGACACCACCCACCTCAGGTTGTAGTCCGGACTCCTCCTCAAGAGCGGCATGAGCATCTCCTTCGCGAAGTTCCCTGGGCCGACTAGGGCCACGTTGATCCTGCCAGAGACCGGGGGGAACTTGATGGCTCCTTTCTCCTCCGCTTCCGTCGCCCTGCTCCCTCCGTTGCCTCCGGGGACGACCGGAGAGCGCTCGAGGGTCGAAGTTTCGTACTTGAGTAGCACCGCGACCTTTGACTGCTCGTTGAGGAAGGCGTAGGCCTCGTCCGCCCTCTCGACGGCGTATTCCGCTCCGATGAGCTTGTTCAGCTTGACCCGTCCCGATCTTAGGAGCTCGAGGAACCCTTCCATGTTCCTGTTGAGGGTCCAGCGGACGTGCTCGACGGGGTAGTCGACTCCCTTGTCCTCGTAGGTGGGGTCGTAGCGCCCAGGTCCCAGGGACCTGGTCATCACAAGGTCGAGCTCCTTCTGGTAGAAGTCCTTCCGCTCCAAGTCCATCCCCACCCTCCCCACGACGACGACCTTCGCCTTGCCTCTGGCCATGCTCGCCGCCAGATTGATCGGCTCGCTGCTCGAGGTCGCCGCGCAGATGAAGACAGAGTCTAGCCCCTTCCCGTTCGTGAAGTGCGAGATGTGCTGGAGGAGAGACGAGTCGTCTGAGCGCAGACAGAGGTCCACTCCCACTTCCTTCGCCAACTGCAACCTGTCGTCCCTCAGGTCTAGGGAGACGACTCTGCACCCGGAAGCGCGCGCGATCTGCGCGACCACGTTCCCCACGAGCCCCGCGCCGATAACCCCGACGGCATCGCCCACCTGGGCACCGCTCCGCCTGAAGGCATGAAGGGCAATCGAGCCTATCGTGGCGAAGGCCGCGTGCTGCATCTCGACTCCGTCAGGCACCTTTGCGAGAAGGTTTCTCGGGACCGAGACGAATTCGGCGTGGGAAGCCTTCCCCTCGCCTGCGCATGCGACCTTGTCACCGACGGTGATATCCCTGACCGTCCTTCCTACGCTCACCACGGTCCCGGATAGGCTGTAGCCTAGGGCGACCTCCGGATGGCGGACGTAGTCCACGTAGTCCATGAAGCCCTTCATCCCCTCGCCTGTGACGACCTCGCGCGAGAGCTTGATGGCTTTCTTCGCGACCGAAGAGCTCTTGACGATGTCGGAGGGCGAGAGGGGGTCGGTCGAGTCTATCGTCCACGTCTCGGTCCCGGTGCTAATCACCGAGTAGCTGGTCTTCACCAGCAAGGAGTTCTCGTCGGGGGCCGGGCTGGGGACTTCCGCCACGACTACCTTCCCCGCCCGCGCGATTACTTGTTTCATTGTATCTAGCCGCCGGCCCGGGACTGGGTCGTGCTCAAGACGATTCCTTTTCCTTCGTCGCCGTCGCCGTCGATCTCTTTGTAGATCTGCGCCATGTTGCTGGCCAGCATTGAATATCTGAAGTTCAGCTGCACCTTCTCTCTCGCGTTCCTCCCAAGCTCCTCGGCCAGCTCTGGGTTCTTCAGCATCGATTCTATGCCGCCCGCTAGCGCTCCGACGTCGGCGTAGGGGACGAGGGTTCCTTCCCTCCCGTTCTTTATCTGGAATGGTATCCCTCCGACGTCGGTCGCGACGATGGGCCTAGCCTGCGACATGGCCTCAAAGACGGCCTGGCTGGTCCCCTCGTAGCTTGTGGGAAGCACGAAGACGTCACACGAGGCATAGGCCTCCATCTTCTCCTGAAAATCGTAGATCGGCCCGGTGAAATAGACCCTCGAACCTATGCCCAGGCCGTTCGCCACCTTCCTGAGGTGGTCGAGGTATCCTGACTGCTCGGGACCGACGAAAACGAACGCAGTCTCCGGGAACTCCTTGAGGAGCCCTGGAGCCGCGAGCAAGAGGTTCTCAGGCCCCTTGAGCGGGTTGAGCCGGCCCATGAAGAGTATTATTGGGCCGCCGGTCACCCCGTATCTCTTCAGGAACTTGGCCCCGTCAAACGAGCCGAGCGACTCGTCGCGGACGCCCGAAGGGGTGACCACCAGCGTCTCCTTTCTCGCGCCGATCTTCAATAGCGGCTCGATCAGGGTCGGTGCCCTGACGAGCACCCTGCCAGCGCGAGGGAGGGTCCTCTTGGCGAAGTAGGAGTCCATGTAGTTCATCGGGATCTGCTTGTACCACGCCCTAGGGATCATCGAGTGGACGTCGAACACCGTGAGCGCGGTCCCGCTGCCGGAGCGCCTCGCAGCGCTCAGGGCGTCCAGGCTGTGGGGCTGCGCGTAGTCGTAGGTGTGTATGATGTCGTAGGAGCCGTGAGCCAAGGCGTCGGTGAGCCCGTCCCACGCCTTCAATCGGTAAGTCCAGTCGAGCTTGAGGGGGATGCGGTGGACGTCTATCCCGTCTATGGTGTCCGACGCCGGTGCCTTCTTCCCGTTGTAGGTGTCCGCTGTGAAGACGTCCACCTCGTGACCCATCTTCACGAGCTCGCGCGAGAGGTTGTGGACGTACCACTCCGCGCCTCCGACCATGAAGGGGTTGAAGTAGACGTTGACTTGGGCTATTCTCAATCTAGGTTGCCACCGATCTCAGGAGCCGCGGCCTTCTTGACGGCCGGCCCCCAGCGGAGCTCGTCCAACCGAGTCATCTTGCGGAAGGGGCGTCGGCGGGACGAGGCCCTGGGTGGCCTTGAACCACGCCAGGAACTCGCCGACCCCGGTCTCAAAGTCGACCTGCGGCGACCATCTGAGGACGTTCCTCGCCTTCGTGTTCTGGCACAGGGTCTTGGGGAAGTCCCCCTTGTAAGCCTCGAGGAACTTTGGCTCCAGCTCGGCTTCGAAGCTTCTGATCACCATGCGCGCGACGGCCTCCATCGGGAAATCCTTGCCGTATCCCAGGTTGAAGACCTGGCCCACGCTCTCCTCGGCCATCGCCGCGAGGATGGTCCCCCCCACGATGTCGCTGACGAAGGTGAAGTCCCTCGACGCCTTTCCGTCCCCGTAGATTAAGGGCGGCTCGCCGCTCATGACTCGCTTCGCGAACGAGTAGACGACCTGGTCCGGCCTCCCCCGCGGGCCGTAGACCGAGAAGTACCTCAGGCACGTGACGGGGGTCCCGTAGGTCTGGTAGAATGCCAGGCAGTACTTTTCGCCAGCGAGCTTGCTCACGCCGTAGGGGCTCGTCGGGTTCTGAGGGTGGTCCTCGTTCAGCATCGGCTTCAGGGGGTTCCCGAAGATCGAGGAGGACGAGGCATAGACCATCTTCTTCACCGTCTTCGCCTTCCGGACGGCCTGCAGGACTTCGATGGTGCCCTTCGCGTTGACCTCTTCGGCCTTGATCGGGTTCTCGATGCAGTACCTCACGCCCGCTTGGCCCGCAAGGTGGAACACGACGTCCACCCCCTTCATGGCCTGCCCCAGCTTCTCCTCGTCGAGGATGCTCCCTCTCTGGAGGAGGAACTTAGGGTTCGCGAGGTTGTGTCGGATGTTGGCCTCCTTCCCCGAATAGAAGGGGTCGAAGTTGTCGAAGGCCACCACGGTGCACCCCTGCCTAAGGAGGGAGTCAACCAAGGTGGAACCGATGAAACCAGCCCCTCCGGTGACCAGCACCCTGGCGCCGTGTAGCTCGAACTGCAACCCTAGCAGCTCCTTTCCGATGTCAGGCCGCCAGGAGGGGAGGCGTGGCCAGGTTGACGCTTCAATGGGCTCAACGCTCGGGCTCTCCTAGCTCCAATCCGTGGTTTTCCTGAAGGTGGCGTCGGAACTTCTGAGCGTCCCTAGCCGAAAGCTCGCGCATGGAGAAGACGCGTAGACAGAACGAGCACGTGCAGTTCGCGTTCTTGATCGGGGCTCGCTGGTCCTCCGAACGGGATGACTTAGGCTTTTCCATGTGTGGCGGTCCTCAGTTCGGTGTGGAGATGGAGGGAGCAACCCTTCCGTCCATCTCAAGAGCGGTGGCCAGGCTCCCCATCGTCCCCGTGTGGAGGAGTCCTTCGTCCCTCTTCTGTGCCATGTGGGCGAAGACTGGTTCTAGGGCTGTCCTGACCATTCTCTCCGAGCTGCCTCCCTCCTCCACGATGCTCCATGGATGTGTCCAAAGGTGGAAGACTGCTCGGTGCTTGACGCATATGTCGACGTAGCGCTTCATGAGCGAGGCCGCGCCGACAGATTTCTGGTCGACGTAGTAGACGGGCGGGATGTTCCAGAGGCCGCGCGCCTTCGAAAGACCGCCGATGACCCGCTCTTTCCCCCTATAGGCTATGAACCCCATCCTCTTCAGGACGTCGAAGTGGCCCTCCCTGTTCCACGGGAAGACGAAGGTGCGTGGCACCGACGAGAGACCGATGGCAGCCATGCATCTCCTTATCTCGGCCTCCAGCTCTTCCGCCCCCGACCGGGAGACGTCGATGTGAGAGTATGTGTGAATCCCTATCTCTTGCGCGGTGTGGGAGTCCAGGATCCTGTCGTAGGCCTTCTTGTCCTCCTCCGCAGTCCTGCCACAGATGGCCCAAGTTAGCGGGATCGCATACTTCTCGCTCAGCTCCACCAGAGCGAAGGTCCCGGTGCGGTTAGGGCCCTCCCGCCCAGGGCTCGTCACGTCAAAGTCGACGGAGACGCACGCGGCGGCTCGCTCCGGCCAGAGGTTCCTGACGAGTGAGCCGGGGGGTTGGAAGCCTATCTTTAGCTTCTGGAGAGTGGCCCGAGTCAGAGACCCGCTCGAGGAGAGGATCGGGGCTTTCACAGCGTCCAATACCAACGTTTTTGCCGTTCTTTTGATATGAATTCCCAATTCACATACCTGAAGCTGAAATTAATAAAATGTGAATTTCACACCTATAGGCGTGAATTCGACCTTCTCAGCCCTTAAATCCAGTGTGGGTTCAATGTCGTTCGGGCGTGGTGACGCCTTGGTGGGGGCGGCCTCCGTCGGCTTCGCGAGCTCGGCGGAGAGCTTCTCTACCATCATGCTGACAACCGCCGTACCTAGGCCCCGAAGAGCCTGTCCCTGAAGGACCGGTACTCTTCGAGCAGTCTGAGCCCGTCGCTCGTGGCCTGGTAGTAGCGACCCCCGAACGTCTCCTCGCTCGTTATGAGGCCCTTGGTCTCGAGGCTGTCGACTATGCTCTTCAGCTCATTGTAGGAGATGTTGGCCGCCCTCATGATGTGCGTAGGCCTGAGTGGCTGGACGGAGCTTGCCTGTATGATGTCCAGGAGGATCTCCATCCTCGACCGTCTCTTCAATTGGACCTCCTCCTCGTCCATGTTGAGCTTCTTGATCTCGTTGATCATTATGGTGATCGGGTTGTCCATGTTGCGGACTAGCAGGGAGGCCTTCTCCTTGAAGGACTTGGTCTCATCGCTCCCGAGCAGCCTCTCGACGTGGTCGGTGAGCTGCTTGGGGTCAGTGGAGTGGGGGATGTAGCGGTGGAGCTCGACGACCGGCTTGGAGAGCGTCCAGTAGATCGCGCTCACGGCTGGCTTCCCGAGGACGAGCGCCTCCATCAGCATGGTCTCGGCGGCCCCCAGCGCCAAGTCCGCGTTCGCGACGGGGCACATCGAGGTCGATTCGTCGACTATCGGGATGTCCATCCGTCTGTACTTGATCGTCTGGCTTTCCGTCCGTGGCATCACGACGACGCTGGCGATGCCGCTCTTGCTGATGTTGCTGACTGTCGTCTCGAGGACCGGCTTGTGTGACGGGAAGTAGGTGGCGAACTCGGGCTCGGGCCGGACGAGCACTATCGGAGGCTTGACTCCTAGCTTGCTGTAGGCGTTTTCGGTCTCCTGCTGTTCGCCCTTCAGGTAGCACGTGTGGAAGCCGTTGAACCAGACGATCTTTTCAGGGTCTGAAACCCCGTTGCGGTAAAGGTCCTGGAGCGTGTAGAACTTCGGCGCGAAGACCTTGCTTGAGATGGGGAAGACCATCTGGTTGACGTGGCTCTCCCTCTCGTCGTAGAAGATCGTCCACGCCGGGATGTCGAAGCCGAAGGCAACCCTCACGGCCTCCGGCCACCTCTCGGTCAGGAGTAGGTCCGGCTTCTCCCTCCTTACGATTGGGATCATCTCTTCGATGGTCTGGGCATAGGCCTCAAGCTTGTCGGGGAGTTCCTTACCACCGTGCCTTCCGACGGGGACGAAATCGATCTTCTTGGCCTTCAGGATGGAGAAGATATGGTCGTGGTTCCTGGGAGTGACCAGGAACTCGTACCCCTCGTTCTCGAGGCTCTTGATTAGCGGGGCGAAAAAGTTGGCCTGGAAGGGTGTGCTCATCGCCACCCAGATCTTCTTGACCTTCTTCCTCGGAGTCTTCGGAGACATTTGCTTTCCTCTGTCAGATATGGACAAGTGTAACCGCCACTGCTAAGATCGCGTAGAGGCCCTCCATGATGAGGACCCAAACCACGAGGGTCCTCTCTTTCGTGGGAGCGACTCTCATGAATGCGTGCACGAGCGCGGGGTAGCCGGCTGGGGCGAGGGTGCCGTCAGGGTTCACCTTGGTGTTGCCGTAGGTTTTCCTCTGTCCGAAAGGCTTCTTGGACATGAGCTTAAGGGCGAAGTCGAGCGCGGCCGGCATGAGGAGGACTATGGCCGCGATCTCGAGGTTAGAGATGAGGCCGATCGCCGCTATTCCGGCGCCAAACATCAGGGTGCCAGTGTCGCCCGGAAATATCTTCGCAGGATACCAGTTCAACACAAGGAACCCCAGATAGGCGAAGAGCAGGAGAGCACCAAGAAGCGCGCCGTCCGTGCTCCCCGTAACCGCGGAGAGGAAGGTCATGACCCCGACCGATATGGCCGCTATGCCCGCCTCGAGGCCGTTAAAACCTGCCAGCATGTTGCTCATGTTAGCCGAGGTCGTTATCGCGATCGGGACGACCAGCAGCGGGAATAGGATGCCGAAGGGGACCAAGCCGATGACCGGGAACCAGACGGAGCCGGTGTTGACCAAGGACAGGCTAAGGAGCGCGCTAGCGGCAGCGATCAGGATGGTCTTGTCCCTCTGCCGCAGCTCGAACCTGTCGTCCGCTACGCCCACGAGCCCCGTCAATGAAACCGTGCTGACTCCTGCCAGGAACAGTAGGCCCCTATCGCCGTCGAGCGCCATCAGGATGATCGACCCCAGGGACATTGCCAGGAGGACCGAGAGGCCCCCCATCTCCGGGATGATGGGTCTTTCCAGCTTATGGATGTCCACCCCCGTGATTCCGAGGGCGACGAACTTCCGTGAGAATAGGCTGGCAAGGTCATAGGATGCCACTCCGGTGACGCCCACGGCCAGGAGAACGAAAATGGGAGTCAATTGGTCTGGGGGAGCGAGGAGGAGGGCGAAATCCGGAGCACGGCCTTCCAAAAGATGAGGTTTGCCCCCGCGTAGTAGGCGGCGACGAACATTACGAGCGAGAGCATGGCCCTCGGAAGCGGGTCGAGGGGGGCGAGGAAGCGCCACACGACGGTCGTGACGAGGCCTGAGACTAAGAGCACGACGAAGGAGAGCGCTATCAGCGAGGCCCTGGCTGCGGAGGGGCTCATGCTGTGTGTGTAGGCGCGCCGACGCGGGTTTGCATGGCAAGGAGCTCGTCGTTCACTTTCTCAAAGTCGCCCATTGTCCCGACGTCGTTCCAGTAGGCCTCCTCGTAGTACGAGTTCAGCCTCTCCCCCCTTTCGATCAGGGCGGGAAAGACCTCGGTCTCAAGACTGAATGGCTTCCCGGAGGGTATCGACCCAAAGACCGACCTTTCGAGGACGTAGATCCCGGCGTTCGCCATCAAATGTAGCGTCGGCTTCTCCTCGAACTTGCGGATGACCGAGTCTTGGTCGGCGGTGACGTTCCCGTACGGGACCTTGACGTCGAAGTTCTTGAGGGCGATTGTGCCCGTCCCCCCCTTCTCTTTGTGCGTCTGTATGAGGTTGCGAACGTTGAGAGAGGTGACTATGTCCCCGTTCATCGCCAAGAAAGTGTCGTCGATAAAAGGCTCGGCAGTCTTCAGCTGCCCGGCGGTCCCCAGGGGCGACTCGGCCTCCGCATATTCTATCTTCACTCCGAGGCGCGAACCGTCTCCGACGGTGGTGATTATCTGTCTCTTCAGGTACGCCACGCACACCACGAACTCCTTTATCTCGTGGGAAGCGAGGTATTTCACGGTCCACTCGAGGAGTGGCATCCCGCCCACCGGCAGGAGGCACTTGGGCATCACGTAGGTAAGCGGACGGAGCCTTGTACCGGCTCCGCCAACTAGTATTACTGCCTTCATGGCTATAGGCTCGATGTGCTCAGCGGCTGTCTTTCGTTTCGAAAGATGGAGCCCCTTGCGGGCCGGGAGCTTGAGCTAACGATAGCCCTTCGCGCCTGCGACAAAACGCCCAAGGAAAAGGGCGTAGTTACGGTCATTCCTCCAAGCACTCGCATCTGGGTTTCCCCAGCCCTCGGCCGCGTCTGCAAAGGCCAGAGCTATTCTTGTCCCTGCGATCAGCTGCGAATAGACAACGTCTCCCAAGTCTGCGAGCCTCTTGAGCACCGACACCAAGGCCTTCGCGAGCTGTGCGCTCTCGAAAGTGACTTTCAGGCGCAGCGAAAGAGAAAGGATGCCCCTTTCCATGCTGCTGAGCCTGAACCAAGAACCATTCCTCCTTGATTTTGCCATATGGGAAGCGAGTGTCTTTCTGACCGATTGGGCTGTTTGGTTACCTTCAGTTTGTCTTGTGTCGGCAGATTCGTACACGTGCCTCGTCGTTATCTTGTTTCCACTAAGGAACCGTCTGAGCTTGGTGACGCTCATGTATTCGGGGTCCGGATTCACAATGTATATTAGGTGATTGCATCAATTGTTCTGTATCCTGGCTCTAGAACATCTGTTCTAGAACAGCTATACCTAGGTTGACGATGGCCGGAGTAAGAAAAGCGAGAAGACTACAGAAGTTCCGAGAAGAATCGAGAAGCGGGCGCTCAGGCGTGAGGGGTCTTCCGCTCCCACACCGAACTCTCACCGGGGGAGATGCTCCCGAATGCGGACATCTGCGAGATGAAGCCGGACCCGCTCGGTGTTGTCAGGAACTTGGCGCCACCTTTGCCTTCACCGTCCACCTTGCTCAGCATCCCGCACGCAAGGAGCAGATCGCAGTACTTTTTGGCCTGCTCGTAGCTAAGGTTGGCTGCGTATAGAATCTGCGTCTTCGAGCATGGATGTGCGGCAACGCGGAGGATATCTGCCATTACGTCGACCATAGTTCTCCTAGGCATGCTTCGCGAGCGCTTCATAGGTCGCTTGAACGAAAATAAAACTGTTTAGAAGTATGAAGAGATGAAAGCCCTAGGTTCACCGGTCCAGTTTTGTTAGAACTTCAATGTATTACCATGCTGAATATCCATGCAATTTCTTACTGGTTCCGCGTGCGTGCGTAAAACGACCTCTTTTCTCGAGAACTGTGCCCACTTTTGCCATCGGTGCCCGGAATCCCGCCTTTTGGGGGAGAAGGGACGCGGGGTCCACAGATCAGAGTGGAGGGCGCCGGGCCAGCGAGCACCCCCGACAGTGTGCGCGTGCGGAGGTGGGCGAACCGAATCGCGGAGGAAAACCGCCCTCCGTCTCGGACTCGTTCATGGCTACGAACGCGCAGACCGTTTCGAGAAGCTACGCTAAGCGCCTTGAAGAGACGCGCGGTGCCTCTTCACGTAGCATGTCATACCCGATCTCGTCTAGGCGAGCAGAGACGAGAGTCCTCATGGTCTCCCCCAGGCTGAACCTCTTCATTTGGCTCTTGCTCTGGTCTGCCGCATATCCCAATAACCTACCATACAGTTGGTCGCTCATTGCGATGGTGAGTCTTTTCATGTATGTTCATTAGAATAATCGGTGATTTTAGAAATCTTGGTCAATTCCAAAAGTCTAGGCGCCAGAGTTCTGTAGAACGGCCAACTCTCTGGATTGGCGAGGCACGAGTCAAGCCGCGGACAATACGGAGCTTGGAGACGGAGGCTTCGGAGGCGGTGAGGAGGAGGTTTACGCCAGCATCAAGTGATTTTTCCCTACACCCGGACGGTCGAGGCGTGACGGTCGGCGCCGCTCCCCGGAAAACCTACTTAACTGGCACGACACGCGGGGCTAAAAGCAATTGAAGCGCATCAGCGTCTCGATAGTCGGCCTGGGCTATGTGGGGCTCTCTACAGGGGTGTGTCTAGCCAGCAAAGGGATACGGGTTTATGGCATCGACGTCGACCAAGCGAAACTCAAGTCTGTCCGAGAAGGGACGGTTCCCTTCGAGGAGGAGGGTCTTGGGGCCTTACTCAAGTCGGCAGTCAAGAAAGGGCTTTTCCTTCCCGATAGCGACTTCCGCAACGCTATCCAGAACTCCGATATCACGTTCCTGACCGTCGGGACCCCCAGCCAGGCCGACGGGAGCATAAATCTCGGGTACCTCAGGTCCGCCTGCAATGGGGTCGGCCTAGAGCTAAGAGGGAAACGTGGATACCATCATGTCGTGGTCAAGAGCACCGCGGTCCCCGGAACGACGCAGACGGTCGTGAGGCAAGAGCTCGAGTCGTCTTCGCGGAAGACCTGCGGCAAGGACTTCGGGCTCGCTTCCAACCCCGAGTTCCTCCGCGAGGGCTCTGCGGTCAAAGACACCATGAACCCAGACGCCATCGTCATAGGCGCGGTCGACAAGCGGACGGAAGGAGCCCTGCTATCGCTCTACAAGGGATTCTACAAGGAGATGCCGCCGGTGGTCTCCACCTCCCCTGCCAACGCCGAGCTCATAAAATACGCCGTGAACACTTTCCGCGCGACCCAGCTCAGCTTCTTGAACACCTTCGCAAACCTCTGCTCTGGCATCGAAGGCGCAAGCGTGGACGAGGTGGCGCAGGGGTTCACAGCGATAACCAAGGCGGACCCGAGGTATCTCAAGGCGGGGTTGGGGTATGGCGGGAGCTGCCTCCCGAAGGACCTCAGGGCGCTCGTGGCCTACTCTAGGCAAGCGGGGGTGAACCCCGTGCTGCTCGAAGCCGCGCTCAGCGTGAACGAGGTGCAGCCCACGGTGGCGATCAAGATGGCGCAAGAGCTTGTCGGCACGCTCGATAAGAAGAAGGTCGCTGTTTTGGGGCTCGCCTTCAAGCCGAATACGGACGACGTGAGGGAGTCTGTGGCCATCAGACTGGTGGAAGGCCTCCTGGGAGAGGGCGCCAAGGTCACGGTCTACGACCCAAAGGCGATGGGGAACGCAAAGCGCGTCCTAGAGCAGAGGGTTGGCTACGCGAAGGGCGTGCGAGAGTGCATCAAGGGTGCCGACTGTTGCATCGTGGCGACTGGTTGGCCTGAGTTCGCAAGCGTCGGTCCACAGGAATTCAAGCGGCTCATGCGCAGTCCGGTTGTGGTAGATGGCCGGAGGATCCTCGACGAAGGTGCGCTCCGCGCCGAGGGCGTGAGGTTCGTGACCCTCGGAAGCGGACCGTAGCCCTCTGAGAGCGTGCTCCGCGAAGCAAAAGAGCTCCAGAGGGCGGATTCTTGCCTTTCGTCCGCAGCGAAGCTCGGCGGTTCACCTTAAAAGAAAGTTCCCGACGGAGGCTCGCGATGAACGCGGTCTCAGGCCTAGCGCTGATGATAACGGCGACGTGGGTTCTTCTGCTCGCCGAGACCTTCTTCTTCTTCGGGGTCATACGTCCTGCGGCCCCTAACATTCACGAGAGCATGTCCTCGTCTGCGTTGAAGGTAGGCGCGATCGCAGGCCTCCTGGTTATCTGGGGGGTCGCGATGTTCTTCATGCGGATCTCCTACGTGCGACGCGTCGCCCATCCCGCCTACTCTCCGGCCTAGCACAACCGAACCCCAGCGCCCGCCGCGATTGTGGTTGCCCACCTGAGGTTGCCGGGGTTGGGCTAGCGAGGGTAACCTCGGCTTCGTAGGGTAGCCCATCGAAGGGCGCTGCTGTTCGTCGGGACCGCGTTGAGCCGGGGGCCGGAGTTCCCGGGCGCGATGCTCCAGATTCACTCTGATTCTGGCTGTCTGTCTCGCTTGTTCACGCGGGGACGGGCACGGGAGTGGACGATGGGAGCAACATCACACCAACAACAAACAGAAAGAGTCCCCATCGCCCATCCCGTGAGCACCATGTCGCCACTCCAAAATCGCTCGCCCCTTATTTGAAGCCCATGAACCCTGACCTTCCCTTGATCCTTCAGGTTCATTCTGAGCGGGCAGCCTAGGCCTCGAACCGCAGAAATAGTGGCCGGAATCAGAGAGGTCAATGGAGGCATTCAATCGCTGGCTCCGCGAGGTCATACTTCCGATCGCCGTGATCGTTGCGCTCGACCTGGCCGTCACCGTCGTTTTCTTCGCTATGAGCGGTGCTACGGCGCGCATCGGGACCCTCCGGCCGGTGAGCACGATTCCGGACAAAGGGGTCGAGCTGGTCCTGGTCGGGGCGGCGGTGGGGTTCGTAGCATGCGCCGCTGAGCGGCGGATTGACCTCTCCCTGCTGACATTGGCAGTAGCCTTTGTGGGGCTCATCGACGCGGACCACCTGCCGTCCGCCTTGGGGATCGCCCAACCGATTCGTCCGGCCCACACCTTGGCATTCCTAGCCCTAGAAGTCGTAATTCTCGCGGCCGCGTTCAGGGGGAGGCCGGAGGTACCTCTTTTAGCCGTCGCAACCTGGTTCGGCCATGTCGCTGGCGACGCGGGCGAGTTCGCGCTCTTTGCGCCGTTTTCCTTTGCTTACAGCTCTCTCGGCGACTTTAGGGTTCTTTTCGCCATTGTTTCAGCCCTGTTTGCTCTTGCGACAGGTTACGTGGTCAGGCGCAGGAAAAAGCGCATTTCTTCCCTTGTTACGACAACGCAGTTTATCTGATAATGTGACAAGTCGACAGGGGCGATTCTTCACTTTATCTGAAGCGACAGGCTTAATACCGTCTCTGTTGGTCAATGAATTTGAAATTCATGCTCATGAAGCCCACCTCCGCTCCCAATAAATATCGTCTTGGGCTGTCCGTCGGTTTGGATCGTGTTCGATAAGTGGCGACCCTGAATCTACTCAGTCTGAGCAGTAAAGAGGTCGAAGGTCTAATAATAGAGGGCAAGCTGACAATCGGGATCATAGGTCTCGGGCGAATCGGGCTCCCTTGCGCTACGGCCTTCGCCCAAGCTGGGCTGCAGGTGCTCGCCGCTGACATCGATCCACAAATCGTTGACTCTGTAAACGCCGGCACGTCGAAGTTCGTTGACGAGCCCGGCCTGAACGAAATGCTCGCAGAGGTCGTCCACAAGGGGAAGCTCGTCGCGACTACGAGCACGGCAGCAGTCGCTAACCAATCCGACCTGATAATCATCTGCGTCCCGACTCCCATCGACGCCGCAAAGTCTCCGGATTACTCCTTCATCATGGCGGCCGCCCAGGAGGTCGGGGTCTCGCTCCGCTCAGGCTCGATTGTCGTAGTCGAGAGCACCGTGGGGCCCGGGACGGTCGAGGGCCTCGTGAAAGACGTCCTTGAGACCGCCTCGGGGATGACCTCCGAGGTAGACTTCGGCCTCGCTGCATGCCCTGAGCGTTCCGACCCCGGTAGCATCATGGAGAACCTGAGGACGGTCCCGCGCCTGATGGGCGCGGAGAGCGAGAGGACAGGCGCGATAGTCGCGGCGATCTACGAGTCCGCTTTCGGTGTGAAGGTCATCAGGCTGAGCAACCCCAAGACCGCGAACGCGGTCAAGCTCACGGAGAATCTCTTCAGAGACGTGAACATCGCCCTCGCGAACGAATTCGCGCTTCTCTTCGAGAGACTGGGAATCGACAGCCTCGAGACGATCAACGCTTGCGCTTCCAAGTACAACTTCGTCCCCCACTACCCTGGAGGGGGAGTGGGAGGGCCGTGCCTGCCATCGAACTCCTACTACCTGATAACCGAGGGGATAAGGGCGGGCAACATCCCATACATCGTCAGGCTGGCCAGAGAGATCAACGACAGGATGCCCGAGCACGTTGTGGAGCTGGTCAGCGAGGCGATGAACGAGGCGGGCAAGACGATTCGCGGCTCGAAGATTGCGATTCTGGGTGTGGCTTACAAGCCGAACATCAAGGACACGCAGCAGACGCCGGTCGCCAGGGTGTGCGACAAGCTAGTCCAGATGGGGGCGATCCTAGAGATATACGACCCGATGTTCGCGGGCGAAAAGGCCCTCGGCTACGAGGTCAAGAACAGCCTCGAGGAGGCGGTCGCTGACGCGGACTGCATCATCATAGGCACAGCCCACAAGGAGTTCAAGGGCCTCGACCTGAAGGCCATCGCCAAGATGGTCAGCGGCCCTGCAGCCCTAGTCGATTCCCGGAATGTGGTCGAACCTGAAGCTGCGGCGGAGGCGGGCTTCTCCTATCGGGGCGTGGGGAGGCCCTCATGGCCCCAGAATGGCTCGCCTGTCATCCATAAAGCGAAGATCGCTAGCTCGTTCCCTGGTCTCCGGTGACCCGCGCAGCAACCATGTCGACCAAGGCCACGTCTGGTCTGGTCGTGGCGGCGATGGTCTTTTTGCTATTGATTATGGCCCTTCCGGCTGCACACGCGTCGACAGCGACCGAAATATCTGTGTCGAACGGGTCGACGGCGGAGCCACCCCAGACTGCGCCCTAGAGTACCCAGACTTCCAATTCTATCGTGGGCATTGCGGGGCGGTATGCAGCCACCTTCCATCGCGGAAGCTTGCGTCCAGCGTCTCAAGGTTCTTTAAATCCCTCAAAACCGGAGGGGTCTGCGATGATTAGGGTAGGAGTAAACGGATACGGGACCATCGGCGGCAGGGTCGCCGATGCTGTGACCAAGCAGAAGGACATGGAGCTCGTCGGAGTCACCAAGTTCACTCCGGATTACCGGGCTAGGCTGGCCATAGACAGAGGCATCAAGATCTATCACCTGGACGCTGACGGGGCGGCCAAGTTCCAAAAGGCGAAGATTCCCACTGAAGGGACGCTCCAAGAGCTGATGAAGAAGGTCGATGTCATGATTGAGGCCACGGGCGAGGAGGTCGCCTCCGGGAACAAGGAGATGTACGAGAAGGCAGGGGTCAGGGCGATCTTCGAAGGAGGCGAAGAGCACGAGCTCACAGGCTTCTCCTTCAATTCCAATTGCAATTACGACGGCGCGAAGGACAGGCGCTTCGTGAGGGTGGTAAGCTGCAACACCACGGGCCTTTGCAGGACCCTCCACGCGGTCAAGACGAACTTCGGCGTGAAGAAGGCCAGGGCGGTGCTCGCGAGGAGGGCTGCAGACCCGCAGGAGACCGGGAAAGGCCCGATCGATGCGGTGGTGCCCGACCCCGTCACGCTCCCGTCCCACCATGGCCCCGACGTAATGACCGTGCTTCCGGACCTCAACATCACTACGATGGCCATCAAGATACCCACGACCCACATGCACCTCCACTCCCTGATAATCACCCTAGGAAAGAAGACCACCGCCGAGGAGGTCTTGGCGGCTTTCCAAAGAGAGCAGAGGATAATGGTAATCGAGGGCAAGATGGGCTTCAAGTCGACATCCCACGTCATCGACTGGGCCAGGTGGAAGGGGAGGCCGAGGAACGACGTCTACGAGGCAGTCATCTGGAAGGAGTCGGTCACTGTGGTGGACGACAACGAGCTCTACCTGTTCTTGGGCGTCCAGCAGGAGTCCATCGTCGTCCCCGAGAACGTCGATGCCATCAGGGCGATGATGGGGACCGCCACTCAGGCAGAGTCAGTGTCGCTGACCAACAGCTCCCTCGGCATCTCTGAGCCGGCGAAGTAGCGAATAAGCCGGGCCGTGGCGTCTGGGCGCTAGTCTTTCACGGTCTCGGCGACGCCTCTCAGCACGTACCGAGGCACCTTGAAGTCCTTGATCAAGGAGCGGACCTTCTTCTTGGTGAAGTCGCTGGGCTTTTTCCCCTGGACCACGACGGCCATCAGCTCGGCTATCTCCTCCATCTCCGCGGGACCCATCCCCATGCGTGTCGCCTCGGACGTGCCGACCCTCCCCCCGTTGTCGATGATTATGTTGGACTCCTCGAGCCTCTTCGCGTAGAGCTCGGCCTTTGCCTTGTCGCAGTCTAGAAGCACCTGGTGGGACTTTGAGTAGCCGCCCGCAGCTCCCTTCACCGCGATACCCCTGTCGGCCAGCCCCTTGCCCAGCGCCTGGGAGTTCTTGACGATGGCCTGCGCGTACGCCCTGCCGAACTGCATCATCTCGAGAAGGCTCATGGCCAGGGCGGCGACCCGGTTCCAGTGGACGTTGTCGATTATCCCAGGGTGTATCTGCGAGCTGACGCGCTCGAAGATCTCCTCGTTGTTGCCCAGGATCAGCCCTCCCTGCGGCCCCGGGAGGCTCTTGTGCGTAGAGCCGAGGAGCAAGGAGCACCCTTCGCGGAGCGGGTCCTGGAACTCGCCCCCCGCCAAGAGGCCCATCACGTGCGAGCCGTCGTAGACGCATATGGATTCGCCGTCCACCATGCTAGACACCTCGCGGACGGGCTGTGGGAATGGGATGAAGCTTGAGCCGAAGACCAGGAGCTTGGGCTTCTCCAGCTCCAGGAGGCGCTTGGTCGCCTTGGCGTCGATGTTGAACGCCTTGTCGTCGAACGCGAAGTAGAGGTTCTTGAGCCCCAGTATCTTTCCGAGCCCCACGTGCGAGATGCCCGGGTACCCCCCGTTCTCGATGCCGACCGAGACTATCTTGTCCCCCCGGCTGACCAGGGTCAGGAGCAGCGCCATGTCTGCCGCGTGTCCGGAGGTGGGCCTTACGTCGGCGAACTTCGCGTTGAAGACCTTCCGCGCGACCTCCTCTGCGAGAGCCTGGACCTCGTCTATGAACCTCGTGCCTCTGTAGAACTTGTCAGGCGCCGTGTACCGGTTCGCGAAGTCCGTGACGAGCATCCCTCTGGTCTGGGGGCTGCTGAAGTTCTCGGATGCTATCATGTTGAGGCACTCGCCCATTCTCCAGCTTTCGTGCTGCTTGACGGCGTTCTCGAGCCTGCTCAGGTACTGATACGAAGAGGTTGATGACATTTTTTCTGGTGTTCCTTCGGTTGCGCTCACGCCTCCCTTGCATGGCGTATATAATCAATCCAGCTTTCGCGGGTCGCGACCGGCCGCCGTGGCACGCCTGACGCGTAGTCTAAACTTAGCACGCTACGGAGAGCGAGATGGCTGCAGGATCGACGTACTCCGTGCTGTTGGCGGGGGCCGGGGCTCCGTTAAGCGTGATCGCGTTTCCGGTCGCCGAGATGTAGTAGTACTGGGTCGAGGCGCCCAGGCCGATCGAGGCGGCTACCGTCTTCGGCGAGATCGTCAGGCAAGAAGCCGTGTACTGGCTGGTGGGCAGGCTAGAGCCCTCATTGCAACTGATGTAGTACTGGGATTGCGCGTAGTGCAGCAGCCCTGTGGTCTTGATCTGCTCGTTGCTGCCTTGATGGGCGATGCTGATGCAAGCGTAGCTCGTCGGGCCGCCCGCCGTGCTCAGGTAGCTCGCTCCAGTAGCGATCACCACGATCGCAATCAGCACGAGTATGACTATCGGGGCGAGCGCAGGCTTCGCATTCCGGGTCCCCTGGGGCGGGGTTGTCGATGTAGCTGACCGAATCATCAAATGGTGCCTTTCCTTCCGCATAGCTCCTGATGAGGCGTATAAAACTATGGTCAATCCAGCCAGAATTTTGTTTTATCAAAGAATCGTTTCGCTCCCTATGTAGAGGATCGAAGGGTCGACTAGCACGTCTCGCTGAGGGAGCTTCCTGTAGTACGCCTCTATAGGAGTTTCAGCCCTCTCCAGGTCGAGGGCC
>Ga0307374_10002975_pt1 | contig 29455 bp, 23 predicted proteins | sample OX3MG_FD_202532 | JGI IMG/M metagenome (GOLD analysis project Ga0307374, IMG submission 202532) | Soil microbial communities from Risofladan, Vaasa, Finland - OX-3 | ecosystem: Environmental > Terrestrial > Soil > Coastal area > Acid sulfate soil | place: Finland: Risofladan, Vaasa | collected... | reverse complement strand
TAATCTGTACATCAGAAAGCTCCTTCTTTTTTTGCTTGCTGGTATTGTGCCAGATCAGGAGCTCTCTTGTCTTCTCTTTCCCCCATTTGTCCTTAAGTGAGATGTATTGACCCTTGTGGTCGCCATCTTCCCCAACTTGCAACAGACCTGACTTGAATTCTGAAACCCTTGCATTTACTGCTGAAATAGATTATGATAAATTCATTGAGAACCTTCTCAAGAGTGTGGTACAACTGCCCGATAGGGTAGTCAAGGGGGAAAACCATACACATCACGCCCTTTTTCGTTATACCCATTTTTAGCGATTGCCATCGCTGCATAGCGTTGTATCAAGCCCGTGCCAGTAGAGAGAAGATTCTTATTTCCCAGATGAGATTGTTTGTTTTATTGCGTTGATTTCCGGTAATATGCGTATATGCGTTCGCGCTCATTGAAGTGCATTGATTACTGGAAGTCTTTGCGGCTGTGTAATGCGGCCCTGTAGGAATGGAACGAGCGTATCTTCGTTTCCTGGAGTGACTATCGTATTTCCTTTTGTACGCCTTCACCAAAGGAGGAGGACCTTTTGAGAAAGTACCTTGTAACGACAGCCAGTTCAGTCCTGATGCTTTTTGCTTTGACGTTTTTTACCTGGGGCAGCACTGCCTTTGCCGCTCCCGTGGCTACCGCCTCTGCCGCTCCTAAACGCCTCTCATATGTCAGCGCGTGCGCGGTTGTTGGGGTGGGATATGCACGGTGTCTGGCGCTCGTCGCCACGATTCAGGGAAGTAACAATCCGCTAATAGTGAACCCCAATGCCCACTCGACCGGCGGCAACCCTCCGTATGGCCCTTCCGACTTCCATAACGCCTACGCTTTGCCTACGAATGCTTCTGGCACCCCGACAGTCGCTGTTGTAGATGCCTACAGCAATCCTAACCTGGCAAGCGACCTGGCTCATTACCGGTCGGGTTATGGCTTACCGGCCTGTACCACCGGCAGTGGCTGCCTCAAGATTGTCAATCAGACAGGCGGCAGCAAACTTCCTCCTGGCAATACCGGTTGGGGACTTGAGGAGTCACTGGACGTGGATATGGTAAGCGCAATCTGCGAAAATTGCCACATCCTCGTCGTAGATGCAACCTCGAATGGCAATACCAATCTCGGTATCGCCGTTAATGAAGCTGTGAAGTTGGGCGCGATCGCTGTCAGCAATAGCTACGGCGAAAACGAGTTCAGCAACGAGAACACTCCGTGCAAAAACTACTACAAACACAATAATGTGGCTGTTACGGCCAGCACCGGCGACAGTGGCCCTGGTGAGTCGTATCCCGCGATTTGTCACACTGTCATCGGCGTAGGTGGAACAACCTTGAACCCGAATGGCACGGAAACGGCCTGGAGTGGCTCCGGCGGTGGCTGTAGCGTCTATGTCAAAATTCCAGCCTGGCAGTTGTCGAGTCTGACGCACTGCAAAAAGCACGCGGTTGCCGATGTCTCCGCCGATGCTGACCCCAACACAGGTGCCTATGTGTATGACACCTATGGCTATGGTGGTGGACTGCAAGTTGGTGGTACCAGTGAATCGTCACCGATTATCGCATCCGTCTTTGCGCTGGCTGGCAATGTGTCAAGTACGATGCATCCCGCGTCTCTACCCTGGGCAAACTATAGCTCCGGCTGTTTGTTCATGGTTGGCAGTTCGCAATATGCATACCAGACCGGCCTCGGTAGCCCCGATGGTACAAGCTGTTTCTAAGAGTTTGTAACAATTTCTAACGCGAGTGCGGGAGCAGATATCTGCTCCCGCACTCGCTTGTTTTTCAGCAAAGTCATGAACGTGTTGTCGTCAATGTTAAAAGCGCATTCATCAACCGATCAATCTCTTCCTGCGTGTTGTAGTGTACCAGCCCAACGCGCACCAGACCGCCTTTCTCTTCCAGTCCCAACCGCTCCGTGACGGAGAGGGCGTAGAAGTTGCCGTTCCAAACATTGATGTTGTGCGTGTCCAGTGCCTTCGCGACAGCTTCCGGCATCCAGCCATCGAGGGTGAACGAGAATGTGGGGACGCGCTGCATCAGGCCGTGTGGGCTGGTAATGCCACGTATCTGCAACCCTGGTATAGAGGCAAAACCTTCCATCAGCGAGTGATTGAGTTCAAGCTCGTACTGTTCGATGGCTCCCATCGCCTGTTTGAGTGCCAGAGCGCGACCGCCATATTTTCCCTTGTATTGTTCGGCAAGCGACGCGCCAAATGTTTCGCCAAGCCACTGGAGGTATTCCATTGCTCCCAGTGTTCCGGCGATGGCCTCGAAACTCAGTGTGCCGGTCTCAAATTTGTCGGGTGGCAGATCGCCTGCCGGACGTACTTTATAGGCCGTTAAGCGGTCGAGCAGGTCATATTTGCCGTACAGTATACCAATGTGCGGGCCGAAAAACTTGTAGGCGGAACAGGCCAGCAAGTCGCAATCAAGTTCCTGTACATCAATTGACCTGTGGGGCGCATACTGTACGGCGTCCACAAAACAGATAGCGCCTACCGCGTGCGCCAGTTGTACCGCTCGCCGTACCTCATTAATAGTTCCCACCGCGTTTGAAGCATAGCCCACGGCAACAATTTTTGTGCGCTTGTTTATCTGCCGCTCCAGGCTCTCCATATCCAGCGTACAATCCGCCGGCAAGAAATCTACCCAGCGAATTGTGCAACCCCGGTCTTCGGCAATCAACAGCCACGGCGCGACATTGGCATCGTGATCGAGTCGAGTCACAACAATCTCATCCCCCGGCTGCAATGTGCGAGCGAGGCTGCGGCTGATAGAGAGCGTCAGCGTTGTCATATTCGGCCCAAAGACAATCTCCTCCGGGCGTGCGGCGTGCAGAAAATCCGCCACTGCCTGGCGTGCATCGGCAGTTGTCGCATCCGACTCGCGGCTGGTGCGGAATTCGCCGCCATGATTGGCATTAGTGTACTGCAAATATCTTTGTATACGCTGTATCACTTCCCCGGCGACCTGCGTGCCGCCAGGGTTATCAAAATAAATGGTATCCGCCGCGAGTGCGGGAAAATGGTTGCGCACAGTGTTCACGTTCAACATGTATGGTTCTCCTGAAATACCCAACATTCGATATAATCGTTCTCTATTCTATCATAGTGACGTGGGCGATGATTTGTAACAACACAGTGCAACAAAATCGTGTAGAATAAGGATATAGGAATGTATGAGATGGAGAAAGGAAACATTATGCGCACGCGACAATTTGGCAAAACTGATATGCGGATAACCCCACTTGGGCTGGGAACATGGGCAATAGGCGGCGGAAAGTGGGAATTTGCCTGGGGTTCCCAGGACGATAAAGAATCCATCGCGACTATTCACCGGGCGCTTGAACTTGGCATCAATTGGATAGATACGGCAGCCGTCTATGGATTGGGACATTCTGAGGAGATTGTGGGCCAGGCGCTGAAAGAACGCGGCGGCGAACGCCCGTATGTCTTCACCAAGTGTTCAAGAGTCTGGAATGAAAAAGGCGAACTCTCCGGTAGTTTGAAAGCCGACTCAATCAAGCGGGAGGTGGAGAACAGCCTGCGCCGTCTTCAGGTAGATGCCATAGACCTGTATCAGATGCACTGGCCCAATCCCGATCCCGATATTGAAGAGGGCTGGAGTACGATGGCGCAGTTGAAAAAAGAGGGTAAGGTGCGCTACATCGGCGTCTCGAACTTCAATGTAGAGCAGATGCAGCGTGCGGAGAGCATTGCGCATGTTGATTCGCTGCAACCGCCCTACTCGCTCGTTCATCCTGACGTGGAAAAGGACGTGCTGCCATATTGCGAACAGCAGAACATCGGTGTGATTGTCTATTCGCCGATGATGTCCGGTCTGCTCACCGGTTCCATGAACCAGGAACGAGTGCAAAACATGCCGGAGGACGACTGGCGCAAGCGCAATCCGGAGTTTCAGGAGCCGCGTTTGTCGCGTAACCTCGAGTTAGCGAACCTGTTGTCCGAAATTGGCTATCCACACAACGTGCCGCCGGGCGTCGTTGCCATCGCGTGGACATTGCGCAATCCCGTTGTCACGGCTGCTATCGTTGGTGGTCGGCGTCCGCAGCAAATAGAGGACCTTGTTCCCGCCGCCGAGTTCCGGCTGAACGAGAGCGAAATGACACAAATTGACCGGTTTTTACAGGAGCATCCATAACAGGAGAAGCGCATTTACATAACTCGTCATAGTATTCGCGTTAACGGTCAAAAAATATACTATCAAGTCGTGGGCGAGGGCGAACCGCTTATTCTCGTCCACGGCCTCGCCGCCTCAACACTCTGGTGGCGGCGGAATATTCCTGCTCTTGCGCGGCAGTACCGTGTCTACTTGCTAGACCTGCCGGGCTTTGGTTTGATGCGCCGTTTCTACTACCGTTTCGTTTTGGATGATATGGCCGACTGGCTCCTGGCATGGATGGATGCCATGGGTATCGCACGTGTCAGCCTTATCGGTCACTCGATGGGCGGCTATATCTGCCTTCATATCGCGGCCCATCACCCGGAGAAAGTGCGCCGCCTCATTCTGGTGGCTCCGGCAGGTTTATCGTATAAGAAAACTATGTTAGGCTATTTTTTCCCATTAACACTGGCTGTTCACTATGCTGTACCCTCCTTCCTGCCCATCCTTTTCTACGACGCTCTACGCGCCGGTCCCCTGACATTCGTCAGCGCTACACGGGACCTGTTGCGCACAGATTTACGCAACACGCTAAAATCTATTACCGTACCAACATTGCTCATCTGGGGTGTCAACGATATGCTTGTACCCGCCGCTTTCGCCGGTGTGTTCCGCCAGGAAATCGCCAACTCTCGACTTTTGTTGCTAAATAAAGCAGGTCATGTCGTCATGTACGATCAGGCTTATGCATTTAACAATGCCGTTCTCGCGTTTCTTGCCGATCAAGATACAGGAATGTAGGAGCCGGTATTCCCAGTTCATTTTGTGAATGTGTATTAGCTCTTCTATATTTGTGTCTTATGTAATAAAATAGGGAAGTCAGAGTAAAGGCGTGGCAAAGAATAGTATTGTACAGTAGGGATAGCAACAAATAGTGACCGTTAAGCGATGAGCGAACTTACCCATCATAACACGTTCATCTGTCTCACGGACACTATTGAGCATAGTGCCATATGCAAATATGTTTTATCTGTTTGCGCAAACAGATAAAACATTCGTCGAGTGGAGCATGGTGTGGGCAAACGGCTATCACATGGGGATGTTAGTTAGCGTTTGCCTGGCAACATAGAAGGCAAGGTACCATATGGGGGAACCGGGTACCTTGCCTTTTCCTCGTCTTAGCGCAATCTACAGAATCGCCACAAGGTGGCGCACAAACCACTCGTTCGCCAGGTGCGCCACATCTGCAAGCTTGTACGGCAGTAATTGCGTTGCACCTGCGACGATCTCGACTTTCTTATCTACGGCCAACGGAGTAGAAAGCCGTGCTAATGCCTCCTGGCTCAATGCAACACCCCGTGTATCCTGTTCGCCGACAATTAATAATGTTGGTGCCTGCACGCTTGGCAGATACCTTTGCACCCCTTCAAGGCGGCCACCGCATGAAACTACGGCATGAATCATATCGGGACGTTCTGCAGCGGCCATAAGCGCCGCCGTGCCTACTATGCCAACGCCAAAATAGCCAATGCTGTACTTCTGCGTTTCCGCATTCTCCGTGAGCCCGATTGCGACGCCGAGAATGCGTTGTGAGAGAATACTGGTGTTGTTACGAAAGAAGCCAGTCTCTTTATCCAATAGGTCTTCTTCTTCTGAAATCAGGTCAACCAGCAACGTTGCCAGTCCCGATTCATGAAAAAGCGGCGCGAAGTTCTTATTATAGTGTCCATCGCTGGTGTTTCGGCTGCCATGCGCCAGCAGCACTATACCATGCGCGTTTGCCGGTATGCGCAAATTGCCCGTCAGTATCACTGCGCCCGCTGGAACCGCAATCAGGCGTCCATTTTCCTGTGCGTTCTCTGTATTCTCAATCACGTTCTTTATCCTTTAAGCTAACCTACCTACTCTAGCTATCATGCAGTATTGCCTGTGTTTAGCATAGTTCAAGAAATGGGAATGGGCAAGTCATGAACCCATGCCTGAAGGCAGGGGCTTGTAGCTAAGCGCGTCTTGCTACAATAGGCACCATGACCGATGCCCTGGAAATATTGATCGCGGCATTGATGTCAGCGTTCATCGCATGTCCGCAAGATTGACACACAAAAGCGGCTTGACTCTTGCGGTTCGCTTTGGCACAATGACCGCACACGCTACACGTTCTGGACGTGTTACGCGGGTCTACAAGGTGCAAGGGAATGCCCGCCAGAGCAGCTTTGTAGAGCTTTGTAGGAATGGCTACCAGATTTTATATTATACATCATAGCAATTGTAACATAAAATTCTGCATTTTTGAATAGAAAAAAGGAATGCATTAGTTGCCCGGCTGGATGATACAAGCATACAATAGTGTTTGCATATACATACGTTCATTTAACTATCACGAAAGTACCATCATTATGGCGCATACGCCTCAACCATTGCAAAGTAATACACCCACTACGGATGGCACCCTCACTGCGTTAGATATGAAGAAAACGGGGTCGTGGATACTCCTTGCGACCATACTTGGCTCAAGCATGGTCTTCATTGACGCGAATGTTGTCAATGTTGCTTTGCCACGCATACAAACCGACTTGAATATGGACGCCACGAGCGTGCAATGGGTGGTTGAAGCATACTCGCTCTTTCTCGCGGCCCTCATCCTGGTGGGTGGCTCACTGGGCGACCGCTATGGCCGCAAACGTATTTTTGCCATTGGTATTACCTTGTTCGCAGTCGCTTCAATGTGGTGTGGCCTCTCACCCAATGGCATTCAACTTATAGTGGCACGTGCGGTACAGGGTGTTGGCGGCGCATTCTTGACGCCGGGCAGCCTCGCCATTATTCGCGCCCTCTTTCCTGCTGATAGACGTGGGCAAGCTATCGGACTCTGGTCAGGCTTTTCCGCCATCACCTCCGCGCTCGGTCCCGTCCTGGGTGGCTGGTTAGTGCAGACCGCGTCGTGGCGCTGGGTATTCTTTATTAATGTGCCGTTAGCCGTGATTGTCCTGCTCGTACTCTTCTGGTGTGTGCCGGAGAACCGCGATGAGCAAGACAACGCGCCGTTGGATTGGATTGGCGCGTTGCTGGCAACCCTCAGCCTCGGCGGCATCATTTACGGGTTGATCGAATCGAATAATCTTGGCCTGTCCAATTCTATCGTATTGGGGAGCGTTGCTCTTGGTCTTGTTGCGCTGGTTGCCTTTATCATTGTGGAATTGCGCGTCAAGGCACCGATGATGCCGCTGAAACTGTTTCGTTCGCGCACATTCGCGGGAACAAACCTGCTGACCTTGTTCCTCTATGCCGGTTTGAGTGGCTCATTTTTCTTCTTACCTTTCGATCTGATTCGCACGCAGGGGTATCCTCCCACGGCAGCAGGGGCCGCGTTGTTGCCGTTCACCATCATTGTATTTAGCCTCTCACGCTGGTCGGGTGGGCTAATCACTCGTTATGGTGCGAAGTTGCCGCTTGTGATAGGCCCAACCATTGCTGGTATTGGTTTCCTTCTTTTCACGCGCCCCGATATCGGCGGCAGCTACTGGACCACTTTTTTCCCCGCCGTTGTCGTGCTGGGCCTCGGCATGTCAATCACCATTGCGCCATTGACGACTGCGGTACTGAACGCGGTCGAGGATCATTATGCCGGCATCGCGTCTGGTATCAATAATGCTGTCTCGCGTATCGCCGGTTTGCTTGCTATTGCCGTCCTGAGTATCTTCGTCATCCAGACCTTCGGCAACAATCTTGATAACCAGTTGAACGCCCTCAACGTATCGCCCGCGATACGGCAGGCACTCGATGCCCAACGCACCAAACTGGTGGGTGCCACTGTGCCATCCAACGTACATGGCCCACTGCAAGCTGAACTCACACGGGCCATCGCCGAGTCGTTTGTGGGTGGTTTTCGCCTGGCAATGTTCATCGGCGCTGGTTTAGCCTTCGCCAGTGCAATTTGTGCGTTGATTCTTGTCGAGGGAAAACGGAAATAGAGAACCATACCAACCTTGCGTGTTGGCTGTTTTACTGGTAATGTTTGTAATAAGATGCAAGCCAGCTTGCAGCAATCTCATCGCGATTGGGAGATATATAGCTATGGTTCAGACCGAGAACTTCAAAGCCAGAATCCCTTCTATTCTCGCCTTAGATGTTGGGACCTCTTCGACACGCGCTTTATTGTTTGACTCAAAAGGCCAGGCAGTGCCAGGCATACAGTCGCAAGAAACTTACGCGCTTACACTGTCGAATGATGGCGAGGTTACGGTTGATGCCGATGTGCTGGTCGCGGCAGTTGTTAGTACCATAGATAACGTGTTGAAGGCGGCTGGTTCATTGGCGCGTTCAATTGGCGCGGTTGCCACCGATACCTTCTGGCATAGCCTTGTCGGCGTGGATGCCGATGGCAAGGCGATTACGCCCGTCATCACGTGGGAGGATACGCGCCCACGGCAAGCGGCGGCGGAATTACGCCAGCAATTGCATGAGGATGATATTCATAAGCGCACGGGGGCGCGGCTGCACGCCAGTTACTGGCCCGCCAAAATGCGCTGGTTGGCAAGTGCGCAACCTGATACATTTCAGCGCGTGGTGCAGTGGCTCTCTTTCGGCGAATACCTCCATCGCAAATTGCTCGGTAAGTCCATCTGTAGCCTTTCAATGGCCTCCGGCACGGGCATGCTTATCACACGGGAACGCAAATGGGATACTGAAATTATGCAGGTGCTTGGTGTAAAACCGGAGCAATTTCCCAGGTTGGGTGATTTGCGTGATAGCGTGCAAGGGCTGGTACCTGAATACGCCTCGCGCTGGCCCGCGCTGAACGAAATACCCTGGTTTCCGGCCATAGGTGACGGTGCGGCTGCCAATGTCGGTTCCGGTTGCGCTATCAGCAGCAACTGGGCGCTGACAATGGGTACTTCCAGCGCCATTCGTGTGGTTGTCTCGCCCGATATAGTGACGCCGCCGGAAGGTCTCTGGCTCTATTTGGTAGATGCGAAGCGCGGTCTGCTCGGTGGCGCTTTGAGCGAAGGCGGCAACGTCTTTGCCTGGATGAGCGAGACTCTGCGTCTGCCGTCGCTGAAAGAGGCCGACCCTGCCGTTGCCCAACTCCCTCCCGATGGTCATGGCCTCACCATTCTTCCCTTCATATCAGGCGAACGCAGTCTTGGTTGGCACGCGGAGGCACGTGCTGTCGTGGCCGGTATTCAGACGCATACGTCGCCACAGGATATGTTACGTGCTGCTATCGAAGCCCTGGCGTATCAATTGGCCCTGGTCTATCAACAACTCTCCATTGCTCTCAACCTCCATGAAGAGAAGCCGCGAGTGATCGGCAGTGGCGGGGCGCTACTTGGCTCTAGCACACTGCAAAGTGTACTGGCTGATATCTTAGGTGTTCCCATCTATCCCTCTTACGAACACGAAGCCTCGGCCCGCGGCGTCGCACTGTTGGCCCTCGAAGCGATGGGCATACTTCCCGATGTGGGGCAGGTGCCGCCCGAACTCGCGGAACCAATCCAACCAGATCCACAACGCGCTCCCATCTATCAACGTGCGCTCGGCCGTCAGATGCACCTGTACAAAGCATTACTTGGAGATACATAGGAACATGAGTCATGCAGAATTTTAAACAAGAAATGCTGGTATTTCTTGTTTAAAATTCTGCATGACTCATGTTTCAGTATTTCTACTGTCTTCTGTAATGTATCTACGTATCCTTATGTATGACGTGATAAAATTCATGCTCCTCTATATATCTTCTTGTTTCTCTTTATGCCATGTTGCTTGCTTTGTCAGCAAAGTGAGATGGAAGCATTTACATCGGTGTCGCGTCTTTTGGCGATTGTCCCCTGGTGCAAGGTCAATTGGTGCAGCTAAATGCCTCTACTGGCGTAATACAGAACATCTTCAATACAGCCCCCAATGGCTGTACCGGCGCAGGAGTCTGATGTCGCGAGTGAGGATACTACCGTCAATGGAAATAATTGCGCGGGCAGTATACGCAAGCTTGACCCGGCCACGGGCAACTTCCTCTGGCAAGATTGCCTCAACGATGGACACGTGCTTGCTGCTGTCACTGCGGTACCAGGAGTGATATTTGTCGCGGCAGGACCAGACCTGCTCGCGGTAAGTGCCGCGAATGGTACTATCCTCAAAACCCTCACCGATTCTTCGAGTGGCTCTCTGTACTTTGGCCCGGCCTCTATCGCCAATGGCGTTGTCTACATTGGCAATGTGGATGATATCCTCCACGCCTATGGCGTGTAGTAAAGTTGACTTATTGCGGAATGACCACATGTGTTCGTTGCGCAATGATGCGTGCCAGTTTTTCAAAATCACGGTACGCATCTTGCACTGCTCTCATATGGGAACCAATAGCCCCATCAGCAGGCTTTAAATGAAACATTGGTTTACGTGCTTCCTGAGCCAGTGGCATCAGACTGCGATAGTGTTTGAGCAAGGCCAGACGGTTAGGATCATTATTATAAGCTATAACTACCCATTAACAATCCCTCAGTTTTCTCCGTGAAGCATTTTCTGAAACATTTTCTCAAATGTACTCATATCCTTTTCCTTAAAAATACCCAGCACATAACGGTCAGGCCGCACCACAACACACACATCTCGACATGTACGCAGAAACTTCGTATCGTCCGTTTGCACAACATGCAGCGGTATCTCTGGAAGTAGCGCAGCATGATCGGGTGCAATCACTTTTTCCTTTCGCACAACTGGTTGCACATTGACGAAACGTATTCCCAACTGTTGCCAGCATTGAGCGTTGAGCTTCTCATACATCTTAACCGCGTCTTTGTGACAACACACGATAGCAAAACCAGGGCCGAGTACGTCGTCGAGTAGGACATGCCGACCATCCGCCGTGATTACTTCTGGTTGGGGCAAGAGCAGACCGCTCAATCCTCTTGCGGTTCGTGTATTCTGGCGCAAGATCGCCCCTCGTTTGTAGCGTGGAGCGGGCTTGATCCTTGCCTCAGTAAAGATAGTGCGGGTAATGGGGATGGTATTGAGAATACGCAACACGATATCACGCATCAGAGCGATAGGTCTGGACGTGGGCATGATGACTTTGCCGAGGAACGATGAGAAGCGAATCATGGCTGAGACATGTGTATACCGTTCTCGCTCGTAGGTATCCAGCAATTGAGGGGTCGCTCGTCCACATAAGACCTGGGCCAGTTTCCAGCAGAGATTGTGGGCATCGCGCAATCCACTATTCATGCCTTGCCCACCGAAGGGCGGCATCAAGTGGGCCGCATCCCCCAGCAGGAAGATGCGTCCACGAGCAAAGGTTGTGGCAATTGCCGCGTGGAAGGTGTAGATAGCCTTGCGCGTGATGTGGGGCGCAGAGGTACCGGGCGCAGAGGTACCAGGCGCAGAAGTACCGGGCGAGGACAAGCCGTCGCCCCTACTATGGACGTTTTCAGACACTGCTTCAATGAGGCTGTCGGTTATAGTAGGGGCGATGGCTTGTCCTCGCCCGGCCTCGCCCGGCCTCTCTCGGCCTCGCCCGGCCTCTCTTTGCATCTCTACCTCTTGCAAGAGTGCCGCAATACGCTCTTCACGCAACATGTCTTCTTCCGTCTCTCCTGGCAACAACATAAACTCCCAGCGACGACGTTGTTGTGGAGCGAGGATGGTCATCGCGGGCCGTTGTGGATCACAGAAAAATGTGGCGATGGGAGCAGTAACTTGATCGTCAATTGAATCAAGCACCAGCCAGGGTTGCGCGAAGGTCATGCCACGCATGGCAATAGTGAGGGCGCGACGGATGGTGCTTTTGCCACCATCACAGGCCAGCAAGTAGGCGCAGGTTATCTCTTGTAGCGAGTCGTCAGGTGTGCGTACCGCAAGAACAACTTTTTCAGCAGTCTGTTGGCATAACTTTACTATATGTGCGAAACGCACCTGTACGCAAGGGAAACGCTGTAAGCCGTGCAACAATATCTGCTCGAACTCTGGCTGATAAAATGTTGAGGTGAAAGGGTAGCCGTTGCGCCGGTCAGTGGGTGCAACTCTGGCGAGCAAGCGACCACCTGAAAAATAGTGAACTTCCAGGTTGAGCAGCGCATGTGCCAGTATCTCCTCACCTAACCCCAGTGATTGGCAGATACGCAGACCTTCGTCGTCCAGCGCAATAGCTTTAGGGAAGGTGCTGAGTTCAGGATTGCGTTCGAGTATGAGCGTGTTAATACCAGCTTGACCGAGCAGGTTAGCCGCCGCCAATCCCGTTGGGCCAGCACCAACAATCACTACGGAAGCGTTCATAGTTTACGTACCGCCAGCACGACATTGGCACCGCCGAGACCACGCCCACCAATCAGCACAGTCGAACCAGCCAGTGGCTGTGCCTCGTCGCGCACAATGCGCAAGTCATAGCGCGGATCGAGTTCCTCACAGTTGACGGTAGGCGGAATGAGGCCCTGTTGCAATGCCATCAGACCAGTAATCGTGTCGAGTACGCCCGCCGCCGCGTAGCTATGCCCAATCATCGTGCGCGGAACACTGACTGGAAGTGTTGTGGCATGCGCACCCAGGGCTATTTGGAGAGCTGCCGCCTCGGCCTGATCGGCTGCCGGCAAGGCGCGGCCATCCAGGCTGATGTAGGCAATATTCTCCGGTTGAATAGCACCTTCCTGTAGAGCAAGCGACATGGCGCGTGCATACTGTCTGCCACTTGCGGTTGGTATATGCCAGCCATGAGCATCGTTGGTCTGTCCATAACCAACAATTTCTCCATAAATGGGCGCACCTCGTTGCATGGCGTGTTCGTAGTCTTCGAGGATGCAAATACCCGCACCCTCGGCAAGCACAAGACCGGTTGCTCTACGGTCGAATGGACGATATGCCTGTGGGTCATTACCCGTCGCGCATGCGTTACCTTGAGCAAGTACAAGCAGCATCCAGGGGTGCAATAATGCCTCACAGCCTCCGGTAATCAATACGTCCGCTGCCCCACGTTGGATAGCGGTATAGGCCATACCTAGCGCATTCAGGCCGCCGACGGTATCGTTGACCGGCGTCTTGCAGTAACCCTGAATGCCATAGCGCACCGATATCTGTCCAACATTGGCAACATGCAGCCACGCGATAGCTGTATACGCGCTCATCGCTCGCGGCCCGCGCACATGTAATGCATGTATCTGTTCTAATACATACTCGACGCCGCCAACAGTATTGGCAATGACCGCACCCACGCGGCGTGGATTTTCCTCTGCCAGGTTCAAACGTGCATCGTGCAGCGCCTCGTGGACAGCGGCAAAGACAAAGTGCGTCATACGGTCGGTACGATGCACTAGCTTACGTTCAACATGGTCTTCCGGTACGAAATGATGGACTTCGCCAGCCACCTGAATCGGCAAATCCTCCGCGTTAAAGCGCTTAATGGGCCGGATACCGGAAATGCCCTTGCTTGTCGCGTACCAGAACGCCTCTTTACCGAGGCCATTAGGTGAGACGACACCAAGGCCGGTGATAACGACACGTCGTTGAGGAGAATGTGCCATGCTTTTTTGCCTTTACAATTGCCTTTACAATTGCCTGTCAAGCCAGTCGGGATGGGCGAGAACGAGAACGCTATTCACGCCCCCAAAGCCGCTCGAATGGGTCAGGGCGATATCGAAAGTCACATTACGAGGAACGTTTGGCACGTAATCCAGGTCACAGCGTGGGTCAGCATACTCCTGATTGATCGTTGGCGGCAGCACCTGTTGCTCCAATGCCAGCGCGGTAACGATGGTTTCAATGGCGCTGGCCGCTCCCTGACTATGCCCGATCATAGATTTGGTCGCGCTAATCGGAATATGATAGGCGTGTGCGCCAAAAACTGTTTTGTACGCTGCCGTCTCTGCTACCTCATTGGGCAACGTAGAACTGCCATGCGCGTTGATATAACCTACCTGCTCTCCACCAATTCCCGTCTCTTCCAGCGCCTGGCGCAGGAGTTGCTGCAAGGGCATGCCATCATCAGGTAGCGCGGTCATATGATAGGCGTTGCAGTTGGAAGCAAAAGTAATAATTTCCGCATAGATATGGGCGTTACGTGACAGAGCCGCTTCGCGCTCTTCCAGCAGCAGCACGCCCGCGCCTTCGGCCATCACAAAACCGTCTCTGGCACCATCATAGGGCCGCGATGCTCGTTCTGGTTCATCATTGCGCGTACTCAATGCCTTCATCACAGAGAAGACGTTGATACCTGAGTAATTGATAGCGGAGTCTGTGCCGCCCGCCAACATCCGGTCGGCACGCCCTTCCTGTATTGTCCAGAACGCTTGACCGATAGCGTCTGCTCCGGCAGAGCAACCCGTCGAGATTGTACTACATGGCCCATAGAGTTTGTGATGGGCAGCAATAGCCGCCGATGGCACATAGGCCATTACGAACATTGCTGTATGAGTAGGGGCTGGCATATCCATAGGTGTCTGTGTGTTATTGTATGTCAACGTCTTCCACATATGTTCGCCCACATCAGCCGAAGCCATTGCTGTGCCAATACAAGTGCCTGTAGCTTCACGTTCTGACTCATGCAGTTCACTGGTAAGGCCGCCATCTTCCCATGCGAGATTGGCAGCGGCAAGCGCGAATTGCGTTCCTCTATCGAGATTGGCGCATTCTTCTGCTGTGATGCCGAAGCTATACGGGTCAAAATCCTGTATTTCACCGGCAATCTGTGTGGGCAAATTACTGGCATCGAAGCGCGTAATGCGTCGGATACCAGAGCTACCGGCCAGGCACGCCGACCAGAAGTTCTCTTTGCCAATACCATTAGGTGCCAGCACGCCCAGCCCCGTAATCACCACTCGCCGTTGCATCATACATTTCTCCCTTGCAAAACGTTGAAGTCATAAATACACATTCCGTAATCGGGCTCGCCCATACGCGCTGCATAGTCCGCGATACTTGCAAAACGTTGAAGTCATAAATACACATTCCGTAGGGGCCGGTTGACCGTGCCCACCGCCGATTTATCGGCTATGCACACAACACTGGCCGATAAATCGGCGGTGGGTACGATCAACCGGCCCCTACTACTTTGTCAACGTTCATGTGACTGGTGATGCCCCAGCAGTGACGAGAGATTCTTCGCTACACTCAGAATGACAGCCTCCGGCCTGTCATTCTGAGTGTAGCGAAGAATCTCCGGGACGAGTGAGCTGTGCGCATCTGCCGGTGTCCCTTGATGGGACATCACCAGTCATATGAACATTGACAAACTACTACTGTAGATAGATACGTCAAACGGTTTCTATCGGGTTACTGATTGTCTGAAGAAACCCGGCCATCACCTTATTAACCGTCTCAGCTTGCGCGTACATAAAAAAACGCTCTTTACCAGCAATGACGTGATAACCCTGGCAGTCGGGTAGCTTTCCCGCCAGCCAGCGCGTTTTCGCCTCCGGTGAAAGCACATCATCTGCTCTATTAATAAGAAGAACGGGCATGGTCAACGCATTGAGGCGATTGCGTATATCGAAAGAGTGAATGATGGGCAGCACAGAGAATTTATACACGGCAGGCCAGAGCGCGATTTTGCAAAATTGCTCTTCTATCAGGTGACGTGGTAACTGAGGAATGGGCGTTGTGTCGTTGTCGGTCTGGCTATGTGCAGTAATATAGTTCACCACTGTGCGCCGCAAAAACGATGCTGACAGAATGTGTTCCACTGGTAGGCGCAAATACAGTTCGTGCAGGCACCAGATGAAGGGGTGCGGCGCTATCTGGTAATCGGCTCCTTGTGCAATGATTGTAAGTGAGCGGCATCGTTGCGGGTAACGTACCGCGAACTCCAACAACACCATCGCTGCGTCGCCATGCCCTACCATGTCCGCGCTCTCCAATCCCAGGCTATCCAGCACCCGCCCTAATTCTTCAGCCCGTTCCGCCAGCCCAACAAAGCGGTTGCGTATCTCCTGCCTCCGGTATAAAATAACGCGCCGAGTCTGGCTAAATCCGCGTATCTGCCGGGCATAGACAAACTCAAGATGCTCAAGGATAGGCACAAAGACGAGCGGTTCACCTTTCCCGATATCAATCGCCGGCATATCCACCATCCCCACAGGAATTCGTTGCCACAGCGATTCGAGGTACGCCACATCGGCATGAAACGTGGCATCGTCAATCTTCGTGATATCTTCTGTCGTTTCCAATACAAGCTCCTGGGATTTGCTATGACAATCGGTAAAACGCCGCTACTTAGCTTTCCATAGTATATAATATTGTATCGTCTGGTGCTTGTGAACGTGGCCTTGTTGTCACTCTAGAGACCGGATGAGATATAGTATTACAGGAAACTGTGTCTGGTAGGTTAGTATCGTGGCAGGTACTGCCGCTACACGCTACACATCTGCCGGTTAAATGAACATTTACAAAGGAGGAACCCCTATGGACACGATGCAGCATTATGATCCCGAGCTGATTGAGGCGCTCCAGCTGATCCCGATTGGGGAGATGATTAACTGGAATGATCTGGCGGCGGGCCGTGAGTTCGGCAGGCAGATGTTTGAGGCGCTGGCGGCGAACATTCCCGATTCTCCAAATGTGGTGAAGGAAGATCAGATGGTGCCGGGGCCGCCTGATTCGCCTGAAGTGCCAGTACGCATCTACCGGCCAGCAGGGAGTACCGGCGTTCTACCTGGTTTCCTGTGGATTCATGGCGGCGGCTATGTGCTTGGCGACGTTGCACAGGACGATTTTACAGTGCAGCACTTTGTCGAGGAAGTTGGTTGCGTGGCCGTGTCTGTGGAATACCGGCTGGCACCTGAACATCCCTTTCCTGCTCCGGTTGAGGATTGTTACGCGGCATTGAAGTGGATGGCTGAGCATACTGGAGAACTGGGCATTGACGCGAGTCGCATTGCCGTCGGCGGTGCGAGCGCGGGTGGTGGTCTGGCGGCGGGTCTGGTCTTGCTGGCACGAGACCGGGGCGAGGTAGCAGTTGCTTTCCAGTTGCTTATTTATCCCATGATTGATGATCGCGATGCAACGCAGTCACATGAGAACTTTGCCGACGCTCCTATCTGGAATCGGGAATCCAACCAGAATGGCTGGCAAGCTTACCTGAATGGTAACGCGGGCAGCGCGGATGTCTCCCCATATGCCGCTGCTATGCGTGCGACTGACCTGAGCGGTCTGCCGCCAACCTATATAGCGGTTGGCTCTCGCGAGGTCTTCTTCGACGAAGATGTCGAGTACGCACGGCGCCTGGCGCATGCCGGTGTACCCGTTGAACTGCATGTCTATCCCCGTGCGTATCATGGCTGGGAAGCCTTTGCACCTGCTGCACAGATTTCGCAGAGGGCCATTGCCGACCGTGACCAGGCGCTCAAGCGTGCGCTGCATCCAGCATCTGTCTGATACCCTGAAACAGGCGATGGCGATAAGGTGGATCAACATCCTTGCGGGCGAAAGCTGTGCTTACTGTCACCCGCAAGGATGTTGATCCGAGAAGGAACACACGTTGCAAATAGACGAGACGCACGGGAATCTGCTTGCATGGCAAAGCACGCTAGTCAATCAATGGATAGCCGCGTTCAACGAGCATAATGTCGCGGCTATCGTCGCGCTCTATGCAGAGAATGCGGAACTGTTCGACTCCGGCATGAAGCGCCCGCGTTGTGGCTTGCACGAAATCGAGCAGTGGTTTACCAGCCGTTTTCGCACCATGCCCTCTATCACCTATACTCCTAAAAGCCAGCTTTTCACCACTGGTCATGCCGTTGTGACATGGACAACCAGTGGTCGCGCCCCGCGCATCCTCGGCCACAACCTGCTGCGCCGCTCCTTCCACGTTGACGGCATCAGCCTCTTCACCTTGCAAAATAACCAGATTGTGGCACAACGTGGCTATTACGACCACCTCTCTGTACTCGAACAACTATTGCCCCCGCTCAAGTGGATTGTGCCACCGAGATTGTAGGGACCGATTTATCGCGTCCTACTCCTCCGTCAAGCGTGAAAGAGCTAGTTGGCCTGTCATGCTTCGCCGTCTTGTCATGCTTCGCCACCTGTCATTCTGAGTGCAACGAAGAATCTCACGGTGCCACGAGCGATTCTTCGCTACGCTCAGAATGACAGGCCAACTAACTCAGAATGACAGGTAGCATGGCGCAACGAAGTTTGACAGAGTACTACAGTGGTTAATCTTCCTGTTCAATTTCCATCGTTTGCATATGCACATGTGCTATAATCTCTCATATATCCCGGCTCTACTCGAAAACGTGCAAACAGACTTTTGCGACGTTTATTACAAAAACGTACCTTCTCATCCGTTCGTGACGTTTGTATATCATCCGGCTAGAGGAGACGAGAGTATGACAGACGCATGGCCCCTTTCACTATTCATCAGCAGCAAGATGCAGGAACTCATTGAGGAACGGCAGGCCCTCCAAGCCGCCCTTTCGCAGTACCATATGTACGGCTGGCTCTGGGAGAAAGACGCCGGCGCTCGTCCCGACTCAGTGCGGGCAACCTATCTCAAGTACGTGGAAGCCTGTGACCTCTACATCGGCCTTTTCTGGCTCGGCTATGGCCCCTACACCATCGAAGAATATCACCACGCCCGTCGGCATAACAAACCCTGCCTCATTTACGAAAAACATGTTGATATAGACAAACGCGACCCACTACTCCAATCGTTCCTGGATGGCATAGGTCACGTCGAGAATGATACAGGCGTGTCAATTTGCCGCTTCAAAACGTCAACAGAACTGGTTGAGCATGTTCAAAATGATGTCCAGAGGCTGCTTGTAGAACGCTTTACTAAAAACAAGGCACGTCCTACGCGGAAGAAGCGATCTCAAGGGAATGTTATCGCGAAAAATCACAGTATCTCTATTGGCGAAAAATCCGGCTCTGGCCCTGTAAATCAATACAACAACGGCCGTTCCGCACCAGACGATGATGAAGATGAATAAGGCAAAATAGGCTGTGTCGAAACACCGTAGGAACAGCTTTAGCCAGTCCGCAACATCTCATGAACGATATTGCATATAACGGAGAAACGTGAATGAGCGATACCGACAGTAATGCGCCCTCTCCCTCTTTCGCCGAAGCCTTACAAGCGATGGTTGACGCTGATAGTCCCGCCGCAGTAATCGAACTCACCCGAAAATATGCCTTTTTGCTCACTCCTGAAGCCCTGGGTGCTATCGAAGGTTTCATAGAAAAACTGAGGCAAGACGACCAAGAGCGGTTTGGCTGATCATATTGCCCAGCGCCTTGAGATGCTGAAACAGGTTGCTGAGGCAAACCGGGACCCACTCAATCTGGCAATCAATGCATTGGTACAGGCGACCCCTGGCACATTGAGGCAGGTTATCGCTCAGCATCCAGTCTTGCTTGATGACAAAACGTTGGTAGCTTTTGATGATTTCGCCACGCAATGCGAGAAGGAGGGCGATACCACCCTTGCTACACGTTTACGATTGCGTCTCGCAGAGGTAAGGCGCATTAGCAAAGAAGGCGAGCAGGTTCTTCAGCAACATTCTCCTTTTAGAGACGAACCAGTAGCAGAAGAACTATATAACCCGCCACGTACCTATGCGGAGGATCACAGCATTAGTATTGGAACCCATTCTGGCTCCGGGCCTGTGGTGCAATACAACATAGATGAGCTGACACTTCCACCTAAAAAATGGCAGCATCCTGGAACGCCTTCAAACCCTAAAACATTCGTCGGGCGCAAGGAAGAACTGGCTCAATTCAGCCAGTATCTTATCGCGGGTGAGAGTGTGACCATTAGTGGCACACCGGCAACTGTTATGTTGCAGGGGATGGGAGGAATAGGCAAAACATACCTGGCGACGCAACTGGCGATAGAGGTCCAGCCTTATTTCCCCGCTGGCGTTATTCTGCTTAAATTTGGCGAACGCATTCTCTGTGAGCAGGATGCACAGCCACTGCTGCACTACCTCGCGGGTTATGCTTTTGAAGGACACACATTTCAGATTATTGGGCAACTGCAACTGCAACCGCAACTGGTGAAAGCATGGTTGGAAGAGACGGCTCCGGGACGATTGCTCGTAATTTTTGATGATATATGGGACTCGGAACCGTTACGCCTTCTCGAACAGGCCATTCCAGCAAATGCTGTGCGTATTGTGACAACCAGAGATGCGAATATTGCCCAGGCGCTCGATGGCAGGAGGAAAGAGTTAGACCGCCTGACCATGGAGGATGGTATAGCCTTGCTCGAAGTACGCCTGGGATGTCAGGGAAATACCATGTATCATGATGCTCTCAAAAAGCTGGTTGAAACGCTTGGCCGTCATGCACAGGCGTTGGATGTCATCGCGGCACGCATCAAGAAACCACAACGCATCGAGGCAATATTGCGGGAACTGGAACAGGGCGTCGGTCGTGCAAGGCTGAATCAAATCAAGTTACGCGAAAGTCAAATACGAGTGGAAAATTTGGAAAAATCGCTTGGATTAAGTTATGAGTATATGACCCCCGAAGAAAAGCGCAGTTTCCGCAAATTGGGGGTTTTTGAGGAAGAAGCCCCTATCACCCTGGAAGCGGCGCAAGCAATCTGGGGTATGGATAATGCGTCTGAAGCACGTAACCTATTGTGCGACCTGGTAGACCTGTCAATGTTGGAAGAAACAGGCGATAGTTACCGCCAGCATAGCCTGTTACAAACCTATGCTTATGCTTTAATGGAAGATGAAGGTGAACTCAACGGCACGCGCTGGGCGCACGCCGAATATTATAGAGAGCTGGCATGGCGAGCGGAGACAGCGACACCAAAGGATTACCCGTTACTCGACCGTCATATGCAAAATTTACAATCGGCCCTCGAATGGTCAAAAGAACATGAGCCCCTACTTTTCTCACAACTTGTCGAGGTGCTGTTCCAGTTTCTCCAATTGCGTGGTCAGTCGAAAAAACTTGAGCAATATCTTCCTATAGCCAAAGATATTGCTGAGCGAACCGGGCATCCCGGTAGACAGGCGAACCTGCTCCAGAGTTTAGGGGACTTAGAGCGCCGGTTGGGCAAGATAGATGAGGCCCGAGCGCACTATGATGCCGCCTTACCGCTCTACCGTTCGGAGCGAGACCGCTTAGGAGAGGCGAACCTGCTCCAGAGTTTAGGGGACTTAGAGCGCCGGTTGGGCAAGATAGATGAGGCCCGAGCGCACTATGATGCCGCCTTACCGCTCTACCGTTCGGAGCGAGACCGCTTAGGAGAGGCGAACCTGCTCCAGAGTTTAGGGGACTTAGAGCGCCGGTTGGGCAAGATAGATGAGGCCCGAGCGCACTATGATGCCGCCTTACCGCTCTACCGTTCGGAGCGAGCCCGCTTAGGAGAGGCGAATATCTACAGGAGAGTAGCCGAAATATTTGTATCTCAAAGAGATTTGGCAGATGCCCGCATATACTTTGAACAGGCTCTTCAACTTTATATTGCGGAACGTACCCCCCTTGGACAGGCCAATACCTTGCTCGGACTTGGTGTTGTTCATTTTGAATCTGGAGACCTGGAGCAGGGAAAACAGGCCATCCAGCAGGCAATAGAACTCTATCTTTTTATGCAGGATAGCGAGTCAGCACACAGAGCGGAACTCTTGCTTGCACAGATGCAAGATCGTCAGGCACTTCCAGAGATTGATATGACCCTACTCAACGCTTTCGTCAACGTCCAGTCTTCACAAGAAATGTTTCAGCTTGTTCAGCAGCATCCAGAAATGTTGACCGATACGTGGATTGAAGCCACTGAGACTCTGGCGGAGGCGCAGGAAGATGATGAGTTGAAGGGCGCGATAGGCGAACGTCTGAATTCTCTACGGCAAATCAGGCAGGTACTTGAGCAAAACGCGGTAGCAGAGTCTTCAAAAGCTGCTGATCTGGTGATTGAGTTTACCAGAGGAGATTGGAGCGAACGCCGCCAGATGCTGAGTCAGCACGCGGATACGTTGCTGAATGACAGTATTGAGTCGGTAATATCGCTACTCATACAGGCTAACGAAGGTACTGACGTGCGGCAAATACTTGAGGATGTACGCACGCTCTTGCGGCGTTGCCGGACGTGGGGCGTTGATGCGGTTTTCTACTTTGAACTGCACATGCGTCTTGGCGATAGCATAGATATTCCTGTTGCCTATGAGGATACTATCATGCAAGTGGCGACACTACGCTGCCGGCAGGATGATCGTGTGGCAGCGTGGGCAGAAGCTACGGTCTTGCTGGAGACACTGCTCGCTCGTCTGACCGCCGATGTGCCGCCGCTCTTTGAGGCTACCCTATTGCGCGACCTGGCTGAGACGATGGCAGCATTGCCGGCAAATCACCCGGCGCACACATTGGCGACGATTGAAATGTACTATCATGAGGCACTCGCTCTGTATGAATCCGAAGCTCGCCCGGTTAGCGTGGCGAATATCCAGCGTTCAATCGGGGATATCCTTAGCGAGACAGGGCGCTATGAAGAATCACTCACGTTCTTGCAGCCTGCGGCGCAGAGCTTACAGGCTCAGGAAGGCAGACAGGAAGATGCCGCGTGGGCGCTTTCCGCCTATGCCTCCGCGCTCGATCAACTTGGTAGCGTAGAGGAAGCCATCGCCAGCTATACTCGGGCTATGGCGTTGTTGCCGGATTCCTCAGCATTGTTACGCAATCGCTCCGAATCACTGATTCACGCAGGGCAACTGACCGCAGCGGAGGCAGACCTTGCCCGTGCCGTTGCACTGGATGGAAACGAAGATAGTTCCTATCTGTGGTTCCACCGAGCGCAACTGGCGCTGGCCCGCCGCGATGGTTCCCAGGCCGACCAGATGCTGGACGAAGTTCTCAAACGCGCTCCCGCTAGGGATGTGACGCTCCAACGAGCGGAAAGCGCATGGATACAAGGCGACCTTGAAACGACCGTGGCGACACTACGCACCGCATTTGACACAGCAAACCCAGGTCAACAGGCAGCGATGCGCCGCGAATTGCAACGCATGTTGATCCAGTATCCAGACCTGCCCACGCTTCCACCTGAATTTCTGCCGGACCCATCACAGGAATCGTGAAGGAACCTTTGCGGGCAATACCGGTCACTGAACGAGAATCGCCATCGGAGGACGAACGCTCGCAAGGGCGATGCCATGCAAATCAGCAAAATGCCCGCTTCGTGGTGGAAGAGGACGGACGCCCGCAAGGCCTGCACGTGTAGATTTTTTACAACGCCTGGTTCCTCGCCCTGTCATACTTCGCCACCTGTCATTCTTCGTCACCTGTCATTCTTCGTCACCTGTCATTCTTCGTCACCTGTCATTCTTCGTCACCTGTCATTCTGAGTGCAACGAAGAATCTGCATGCTACGAGAGATTCTTCGCTACACTCAGAATGACAGGTGGCGAAGAATGACCAGACGGTGAGGAACAAGACAGCACCCTGTCATTCTGAGTGCAACGAAGAATCTGCATGCCCCGAGAGATTCTTCGCTACGCTCAGAATGACAGGCCAACTAGCTCAGAATGACAGGCCAACTAGCTCAGAATGACAGGTGGCGACGGTGACAATCTTTCATTCTTCGCTACACTCACGCTCAAAATGTGCGGCATTTTTGCATTCGACAACGGTATCAAAATTCGGGATGACTCATGTATGGGATACACGATCGTTCCCATTTCCATCCTCCGGGTACTTCCATAACACAAATAAATAGAGTATTATCTATGCGTGAGAAAAAAACGGATGGAAAGAGGATCGCATGAAACGCTGCTCAAAGCTCGTGTCCACGGGGGGTATAGGTCTCATTCTTCTTCTGGTAATGTTTTCTCAAATGCAGGTGCAAATCCATGCTGAGACACCCCTATTACCGCAAGCGTCTTCGTATAGTGTGCTTGGCTCGCCAACGGTGAGCGCCGCGTTTATCAACTCGGTTTTAGCGGCCTACAACTCGCCCGCATCGGGAAAAGGGCAGGCGTTGTTCGATGACGGCGTGACCTACGGCATTGACCCGGTCTACGCGCTGGCATTTTTCATGCATGAAAGCTCGTTTGGCACCGCCGGTGTGGCACGCTATACACACTCGCTGGGCAATTTGCGCTGTATTCCTGGGCCAGCGTGTTACGATGGTTTCGCGTCGTTTCCGACGTGGGAGGCAGGGTTCATCGCGTGGTACGGGCTTATCCGCGATGTCTACGTGGATACGTGGCATCTCTCAACGATTGAGCAGATCATTCCCACCTACGCTCCGTCCGGCGACCATAACAACGTCTCCGCCTATATTGGGGCCGTCGAGAGCGCCGTGGATAGCTGGAGAAGCGGGCAAATTTCAAACTTCGGCCCGGTACCTCAAGTGTCTGGTCCATCATCCAGTGGCTCGTCCGCACCACCCGCGACGACAACCCGCAATCCGTATCCGGTTGATGGCTATAGCATCCAGGGCAAGCCAACGGTTGATGTCGCGTTTATCAACCAGATTCTCACTCAATATCACTCTCCGGCAGCAGGCAATGGGCAACTGTTCTACGATCAAGGCGTGAAATACGGTATTGACCCCATCTACGCGCTGGCCTTTTTCATGCGCGACAGCACCTTCGGCACCGTTGGCCTTGCGCGTGCCACCCATTCCCTGGGGCCAATTCCCTCACCAGTGACATCAACATGTCACTGCACGGATTTCCACGGCTACCGCAGCTATACGACCTGGCAGGATGGCATCACCGACTGGTACCAATATATGCACGATTACTTCATCCAGCAACTGGGTCTCACCACCGTCAGCCAGATAGTCTCCGTCTTCGTGACAACCAGCGACAACCTCGCCATCCAGACTACGATTAAAGTCATAGAATATCGCGTTGACGTATGGCGCAAAGCGCAAGCGTAAACTCCAGGTGAGGTGAGACATCCTGGAGTTTTGAGTGAACATATGTGGTAATCCATTAAATAATGAATGTGTCTATCCGCACAAAAATTCAGAATGATTCATGTTCCCTGTGATACAATGCACAGTGCTATTCCAGTTTGGAAATTTCAAAGACAAAGGCAATGCGTATGAATACGACGAAAATCAGTAAAGAGCAGAGACGAACGGATGCCCTGGAACGTGTATTAGGCAATCAGGTAATCATCGTGACCGGTGCCAGTTCGGGTATCGGCGCGGCCACCGCGAAGGAACTGGCCCACTATGGGGCGCAGGTGGTGCTGGCGGCGCGGCGCGAAGCCGAATTGGCGAAACAGGTGGATGAAATTACTGGCGCGGGTAATCATGCCGTTGCCATACCAACCGATATCAGCGATAGCGCACAGATTACGCGACTGGTAGAGCAGGTGGTGGAACGTTTTGGCCGAGTAGATGTACTGGTGAATAATGCCGGCGTTGGCTGGCAGGTGCCATTTGCCGACGAGTCGGTCGAGCGCATTGACCACATGATCAATGTCAATTTCCGCGGAGCAATCCTGGCAACGCACGCCGTGCTACCTGGTATGCTGGAGCGGCGGCATGGTGCGATTATCTCGGTTGCCTCTGTCGCCGGTCATATCGCTATCAGTTCCATGTATTCGGCCACGAAGTTCGGGTTGCGCGGCTTTATGCTGTCGTTGCGGCGTGAACTGCAAGGAACCGGTGTGACGGCTTCAGTGGTTTCGCCCGGCTATATTCGCACATCACTGAGTAGCGGTTCACGCTTCCCCATGCCGGGGCCAGATGTGGTGGCACGCACCATCGCCGATCTGGTGGTCAAGCCGCGACGCGAAGTGATCGTACCGGGCTATTACGTCCCGCTTGTTACGCTGAGTAACAGCCTGCCTGGACTGGTGGATGTTGGCTTGCTAGCAACAGGCGCAACGCCTTCCATGCGCAAAAAACGCTAAGAAGCAGAGAAAGGATAGATATCAGATGGAAACTCGCGATCTGGGAACACATATGGTTGAGTTACATGAACAGGGTACGCTTGATATTATCGGCCCTGGCACGCGCATCACTCTCCCTGCCCACGAGGCATACGAATTGATGCAATGGCTTGATAAAAACAAAAGTGCATTGAATAAGTCAGCCGGGCCACAGCCGTTGCTGCCAGTTCCCCCGGAACTACAAGATGCCGCCAGTGATGACGCCGCAAATGGAGTTGATAACCCGGTTGATGAGCCATAAAGAAACTACGCTCTTATTGATATGCGCTTACCCGGTCAAGCGCTTGCATTTCCTCATTCGTGAGTTTGAGCGAGACGGCACTGAGCAACTCGCGCATCTGCTCTACTGAGGTGGCGCTGGCGATGGGCGCGGTAATATCTGGTTGAGCGAGAATCCAGGCCAACGAGACTTGTGATGGCGTCGCGTTGTGCGCGGCAGCTACGCGGTCTACAAGCTCTAAGATGCGGAAGCCGCGCTCATTCATATAGCGTTGCTGGATACCCTTCGCACGCGGTGAGGAAGGTATCACCTGTCCCTGGCGGTACTTCCCTGAGAGGAAACCGCTTGCCAGTGAGGAATAGGTGATGACGCCCAGTCCTTGCCCAATGCAGAGTTGCTTCAGGTCGCGCTCGTACTCCTCGCGGTTGACGAGGCTGTACGGGGGTTGTAGCGTCTGATAGCGGGCGTAGCCATGCTGGTCGCTCACTTGCAGAGCGGCAGCTAACCTTTCCGCACTGTAATTCGATGCGCCGATGTAGCGTGCTTTGCCTTGTTGTACCAATTCATTGAATGTCGCCATTGTCTCTTCGAGCGGCGTATCCAGATCGTCTCGATGTGCCTGATAGAGGTCAATATAATCTGTCTGCAGCCGCCGCAGCGAGTCTTCGGCGGCCCTGAGCATATATTGCCGCGAAAGTCCTTGCCTGTGTGGGTCGTTGTTCATGCGGCTGCCTAGCTTTGTTGCGATAACAATGCGATCGCGGTTTTTTCGGGCGCTCATCCAGCGGCCAAGTACCGCTTCGGACTCACCGCCCTCGTGTCCCGGCACCCAGGTCGAATAAGTATCTGCCGTATCAATAAAGTTCCCACCACCCTCAACGTAGGCGTCAAGGACAGCGAACGAGGTCTGCTCATCGGTGGTCCAGCCAAAGACATTGCCGCCCAGACAAAGTGCCGCCACCTGCAAATCGCTGCGACCAGGCGTGCGCATCAACATAGAAATCTCCTTCATACAAAAAGCCATACGTTTCTGCAATAGCGTTGTACTATAGAATGTAGCGTCTCTTCCCCTGCAAAGACAAACTCAGCAGCGCGTGAAGTCGCTGGCTGGCGCGAATCGGACTATCTCGACTATGCCGATTTTGAGACCGCGCTGAAAGATGATCTCTTGATCACTTACGCGCTCTGCCAGTGGTTGATGCGCCAGTCGCACGGCAATCCCGGCGACCCCTTTACCGATGACGACTGGCAAGAGTGGTACGAGTACGCTATTGAGCATTGCCCGCGCTTCGCCAGAGAGCAGCCTCGACATCACTAACATTCACAACACCAGAGCAAATGGCCCATTCAGTCGGCTGATTGCGCCATTTGCTCTGGTATTGACCCTTTTCTTACAAACATTTTACAGATTTCACACCCTTTTTCTGGCGAAAGAGAGTACACTATACTCAGGTTCGCTAATCATGGACCGCGCAACTATTTTCAAGAAATAGGTAAGAATATTTGTCGGAGGGGTTTAACAGTGTACGATCCAGACGCAGAAAATATGTATAGACAAGAATCACAGCCCAATCAGCCTGATTCCAGGCAGTATATTCCGCAGTATCCACAATATTCACAATATCCAGCACAAGCGGCGTACCCGCCAAATTCACAATATCCAGCACAAGCGGCGTACCCGACAAACCCGCAATATCCGCCACAATCGGCGTACCCGCCAAACCGACCGAATCCAGCACAGCCGGCATACCGGGGGTATCCGTCACCTCCCTTGACTGCTGAGAACAATGCCTATGCCCAGGGTGAAAAAATTAGCGTGCGTCCTCAACCACAATCTCCGCGCCGTAAGGAAGGAAACGTGGCGCGGACCTCTAAAGCGCAGGCACTTGCCATTGTGCGAACCTTTAAGAAATGGTTGATCATCGGTTCGGTAGTGTGTTTCGGCGTCTTCAGTGGACTGGCTGTGGCGCATGTAACCGGCGTGACCTCTCAGTCTGCCACAAACAGTGCCACACAACAACAGGCTGCTCCTGCTAACCAGGGAGGGTTTTTTCAGCAGCAGCCACAACAGCAGGGTGGGAATAATTTTGGGAGCAGTGGTACTTCGCAGGGGCCAGTCTCCAGTTCCCGCGTTTCTTGACGCAACATATGCAAAATATAAAGAAGACGAGCGAACAGAAATGAGGCAATAATCTATGAGTCTCTGGCCATCAGTAACCTGGGATGTGGCGCGGGCAGGTGGTTTTACTGCATATATATTGATGATGCTCTCGGTTGCGGTTGGATTAGCATTAACCATGCACTGGCAATCGCCGAAATGGCCGCGCCTTATTAATAGTGAATTACATAACTTTCTTGCCTTGCTCGGCACTGTTTTTATCGGTATTCACGTGCTGGCTGTCTGGGTTGACCCGTTTACGCGCTTTGGGTGGGCCGAAGTGTTTTTGCCCTTTGTCAGTCACTATCGTCCTTTATGGATGGCTTTCGGTATTATCGCCCTCTATCTCGGTATCGCTATCGGCATTAGCACATGGCTACGCCCGTGGATTGGCTACAAATTGTGGCGGGGCTTGCATGTACTCACGCTGCTCGCGTTCATACTTGTCACGATTCATGGTATCGCAACCGGCAGCGATACGCGCACATGGTGGGGCGTTCTCATCTACGGTGGCAGCGTACTCATCGTCGGTTCACTGCTCTGGCAACGCCTGATCAAACCGACCACGGCGAAAAGCCGCTCCCATCCCGTTCTCGCCACGGCTGTTATTGTCGTGACACTCATCGGCACCCTCTGGACGCTGCTGGGGCCTTTGCAACCTGGCTGGAATACGACCGCCAACAATGGACAGGGTTCCGGTGGTTCAACAGTCTTAGCCGCGGCGAATGGCTCAGCATCATCAAAGACATCGCCATCATCATCATCCCCGTTTGCGCCGCCTTTCACCGCGCAAATCCAGGGAACGTTGACGCAGAGCGGTCCCGATAGCAATGGCAATGTCACGCTCATGATCAACTCGACCCTCAGTCAAGGGGCTAGCGGCGTATTGCAGATTACCTTGCAAGGCCAGGCCGGCGGTGATGACGGCAGTTTGAATATTACGAACACGCACGTTGTGCTTGGTACTAACGCGCAAACGCCGCTCTATAGCGGACCTCTTACCACCCTCAATGCCGACCGTCAATGGCGCATGACTGCTCAGCTCACCGGTATGGGAACGGCCAGTGGACAACTGAATGTCAGTATAGACGTGCG